>OQWA01000066.1_pt1 | contig 22703 bp, 15 predicted proteins | sample 1691581 | NCBI WGS metagenome assembly OQWA01 (sample SAMN03418264, study PRJEB22391) | human gut metagenome | biome: human-gut; feature: organic feature; material: feces | host: Homo sapiens | place: Tanzania | collected 2013-01
TTTCCTATTGTCATGATCGGATGCCTGAAACAGAAGCTGCCTGCCGTTATTCTGCCAGACGAAACCGACCGTCTCTCTCTTATAACGCACAAGCTCCTTTTCCGTCATGGTAAAAAGGTTGCTGCCCGCCACAAAGAGCGATCCTGCACTTGGCCGATCCAGCCCGCCTATCATATTCAGAAAGGTCGACTTACCACTTCCGCTGTTACCGATGATGGCGGTCAGTTCCCCTGTATCCACCTGCAGATCCAGCCCCTGAAGCGCAAGCACCTCCGTCTGTTTGGTTTTATAGATTTTTACCAGGCCTTCCGCCCGTATCATTGCGTCCGGCATGTGTCACTCTCCTTCTGCGGTTCTTATGACGCGCTCTCCATTTTCGAGTTCAATAATCATATCTCCGGCATCCATCAGTCCGACATCATGTGTTGTCATGAGAATGGATATTCCTTCCTTTCTCGTCATATCATGAAAGAGCTTTGTCACCTGTGCTGCCATCGCACTGTCAAGCTCTGCCGTCGGTTCATCAGCCAGAATCAGCTTCGGACTGTGTGCTATCGCCCTTGCAATGGCCACTCTCTGCTGCTCACCTCCGGACATCTCCGCCGGCATATGATGGATACGGCTTCCCAGTCCCACAAGCTTCAGGCATTCCTCCACACGCCTGTCGCGCTCCCTGCCAGCCCTGATTCCTGCCATGCGCATGGAAAACTCAACATTCTGAAAGGCATTCATCGTCGGGATCAGTGATACCGCCTGGAAAACAAAGCCCATATCTCTTCTGCGCAGGTTCTCCCGCTCCTTGTCCGACATCCCTTTCACGGCTCTGCCGTCGATCCATACCTCTCCTGCCGAAGGATTATCCAGCGTTCCGATGATGTTCATAAGCGTTGTCTTACCTGAACCGGAACGCCCCTTCAATATCGTCAGACTGCCCTTCGGAATTTCCGCATTAATTTTTTTCAGTGCCTGGAACTGCCCTCCCGGCACCTGAAATATCCGATCGACATCCTTTACCTGAATCACAAAATTATTCTCCATTATTCTTCACCCAGCTTCAGCGCCTTTGTCACATTCATTTTAAACAACAACAGAATCAGTGTCGCAAGACATACCAGCATCACACAGGCAATCACACTGTACAGCCTCAGCATATCCGACGCATTTACAACCAGCTCCATAGGCAGCACCTGATTTGCCGCGGCGTATGCCCGCTGCAGCATCGGCACGAACATCACTGATGTCAGCCGTCCGATTCCGATACCTGCGATAACAGACAGCACACCTGAAAAAAGCTGCTCGTTCAACAGCATATGAATCAGCTCACCCTTATGCATTCCGCAAGCCCTCAATACACCGAAAATCATTTCTCTGGAGCGTATCGACATAATCCAGTAAATCAGATAGCCGACTGCACACAGCAGAATCGTCACGACAAAGCCCATCGTAAGGACGCCATTCGTTCCCTGTAACAGCGGATCCTCTATTGCATCCTCCACATCACTCGTCCGATCCACGAACTTCTTGAGTCTGACATCATTCTTATCTATCCAATCGTACACAACCTTCGTATCCGCATCCGGCTTCAGACTGATCCAGACTTCATAGGGCTGTGTTCCCCACTTCTGCTGCAACAGATTATAATGCGCCACAAGAAGATACTGGTCTTCCGTGTATGCGGTGCCGTCAGGGTTGAGATCCGTAACTGTCGGGGCATAGCCGGGCCAGTAGTCAAAGAAATCCACGATCTTCCCGGTGGCGCTCATTCCCTTGTTATTATAATATGTAATGGAATCTCCAATCTCGTACCCAAGCTTACTGCGGAAATTCTCTGATACCAGTATTCCATTCTGCACCACTGCAAGCTCATTCAGATAGTCATAGTAAGGATGCCCCATGAGTCCGGTAGGTACCCATGTTACCATGCCGAAATTCTTCGTATGAATGCCCATGAGCACAATGGACTGTCTGGATGTCTTTCCCGTTCCGAGATATGCCTTTTCGTCGTAGATCACCTTAGTATAGTTCTCAGCACAGCTTAAGTCCGCATATTTACTGTAATCTGGCTCAAGATAACTGCCCGTCGCCGCACCGTTCGTATCCGTTATCTCTGTCCAGACCTCCCGCACGATCACATCCGCTCCGTCCAAATATTCTACGTTATCCCTTGCATTCTGTAAAATCGTCCGGGCCACAGTTGCATGATACATGCCAAGTGAAATGGTCATGATGAGAAAGAGCATGATAAATTGCTGTTTCCTGCCATTTTTAATTATCTCCATAAAGGACGCATAGCTTGCCGGGCTCCAACGCTTCTTTCCGATCAGATAAATCAGCTGGACAAAAAGAGGCTGAAGTCTGAGGAAGAGCAGTCCCAGTCCCACAATAAACAATGATGAACTGACATAGAGAAGCGGATCCAGCGCTTCTCCCGAGAGCACACTCTCTGCCAGACTGTCCGCACTTTTCCGAAAGCTGTAATACCCATACAGAGAAAGACCGAGCAATATGACATCCAGAAAAATCTTTTCCCACCAGCTCTTCTTTTTCAGCGCCTTCTGCTGTTTCAGCTTGACGATTGTGACCCGGCTATGCCGGATTGCGGGCAGGGTCATAATGAGCAATGTAGCGAGCACGGAGGCTCCCGCATAGATCCATACCTGCGGAGTGAAGGTCAGGGCAAGCGTCCGGCTGCTGTCAAATTCCAGAAAGCTCTTCGCCGAACCGAGGATCTGGCTGAACACGGCTCCGAGAGCAATGCCCAGAATTCCCCCGACAAACGCCAGAAACATACTCTGATAAAGATAAAGTCTGAAAATCTGTCCTCCCGAGCTGCCACGGCTCTTTATGACAGAGATTTCATTCCGCTCCATCTCATACATCTGTCCGGAAATCATGAACAGAAAAGCACCCAGCATAATCAGTACCGGTATCTGGAGAATCGTCAGCGTTGCCTGTATCCTGCCTTGCTTCCGCAGATAGGTCGACAGGGTATCCTTATACAACGGTTTCTCTATAACTCCCTTATAGGCGCTCTCGTCCGTATAATACTTTGTCTTTTCCAACAGCTTCTCCACCTGTGAAGCGGTCAGATCCGAATACTCAAACAAGGTGTAATAGCTGCAGTTCATCGTATATTTCTGCGCATTATCCCCCGTGAACATCTGCCGGTATAAATCCATGTCCATCAGACAGACATTGTCCATCAGATCCGGGTTCAGCTGCCAGTAAAAATCGCTGTTGTCCCCTGCCCGGAATATTCCCTTGATATAGAGGCGGATCTCTCCTCCCTCAGCATCCTTCAGATTATCCAGCTTGATCGTTTCCCCGACCAACAGATTCAGACCAACCAGTGCGCTCTGGCTGACCACAACCTCGATGCTTCCATCCTCCGTGAGTCCGCTCTCCGAGAACATTTCCCCGCTGATCAGCTCTGCATGCTCCTGCAGCCCTGACAACGCACCAATTCTCACCGGAATCTCACCGACATCCGTTCTGTTCATGGTTGAATGTGCATCCTGCTTATACATGAGGTAATAGCTGATAACCTGTCTCTGAGTGACACCAAGATCGTTGCATATCCCTCTGTTCAGCTCCTCCAGACGGCTGATCGTCTTCCCACCGGCCTCTTTCTTAGAGACTACCGACATCTCAAGCTTTGCCGGCCACTCACCAGTATCTGCCAGCGCGTTCTGAAACTCATCACGCAGCATCCTGTCATACGCAGCAGTCTGATAAAGCGGAAAACTCACCACTGTGGCAATCAACAATACACTTCCCAGAAGCAGACACAGATTCATCCACTTCTTTGACATTAATTTTTCCAGCATTATTCTAAGCATATTTCCATTCCCTCCGACAGTCCCTCTACCACCCAGTAATTTGAGAGGTCGGATCCGCCTGCAATAAAGCTCTGATAAAAAGCTTTGCCATCCTGGTTCTTAACCTTGACATAGGTACAGCCATTCTTTTCCTTCACAGCCTTCTTGGGTACAAGTAGCACTCCCCTCATGGACCGGATCTGCACGGTCACCTTGAAACGGCTGCGGTTCCACCATCCGTCGAACTCCTGCGAGCTGCCTGCCATCTCCCCGATATCCTCCGGTGAAACCTGTATGAGTGCATAATCCGAAGGAATTGTAGCGCTCACCGCCATCTTATTCTGGGTGACAACCTCTCCATGCCCTGTCTTATCCTGTCCCTCCTGCCCTTTATAGGTAATCGTCACCTGATTTCCAAAGGCAAGCTGACCATTCTGATCTTCGACAATGATATAGCTGCGCGTCTCGTCCGCAACCTGGAACAGCCGCGCCCCCGGCTGCACCAGATCCTCCGCCTCGAAGGAAACCACCTCCGTGACAATGCCGCTGATCGGAGACCTGATCTCTGTGACAGCGAAATCGTTCTTCATATCCGTAATCAGCTCCTCAAGCTCACGGATTGTCTCCTCCTTCGCCTTTATCGCCTTCTCATCCCTTTCACTTTCAGCAAGCTTAGCCTGTTCCGCCATAAATACATTCAGACGCTCCTGCTCACGCTGAAGCTTTCTCTCATTCCGCTCAAGCTCCACTTCATCCGCCACAACCCTGACCCGGGCAAGGACTTCACCCTTCTGGACCTGCTGGTACTGCCGCACAAGCCGTTCCGTATAATAGACCGTTCCGTAGGTCAGATCATTCTTCACAACCTCCGTCGAGGGATAGTACAGATAGCCGGTTCCGCTGAACTCATGCCCGACACTTCCCTGTTTTACAACCGCCGTATCGTCTGAAGCCGTGATTGCGGATTCTGTCAGAATCTTATCCCCCGCTGACAGCCCGGAGACGATTTCCGTATACATGCCGTCACTCATGCCTGTCTTCACAGGGGTATAGACAGCCTCCTCATTCTGCAGGACATAGACATAGCTCGTCGTATCGTCCTTGTTGATCGCATCCTTCGGAACAGTAAGTACATCCTTTGCGGTCTTCTTCACAATCACGATTACCGCATAGCTCCCCTGACTGATTTCCTCCTCTCCTGTCTCGACATAAAAGGTTGAATATACAGCTCCATTCTGCTCCTGCAGTCTCTGATACTCTTCTGTCTCCAGCACCTGATATTCCACCTCATAGCGCTTTCCATCCACAAGAGCGTAAACATCTTCCGCCTTTGTAACCGTGCTTCTGCTGATATACTCACAGCGAAGCTGTTTTTTTTCCGGTTCACATACCGACACAATACTTTGTCCGGTACTGATCCAGTCCCCGTTCAGATAATACTGCACTGCGGAAACCACTCCGCCCGCTGTCGTCGTCAGCGTCAGCTCCTTCTTATCCTGACGCAGATACTCCAGCTGCGCAAGATTGTATTTACGATCCAGTTCATAAAGCTCTGTCCGCTCCTTTATTGCTTCCTCAAGCTCCATGACACTCTGATCCGCAATGTGATACTGACCGCTATACCTTGCATACTGCTGCTCCCATTGCGCATATTCCGGTGTCAACGTCCGCTCACCGGTTTCCGCATTCACCTGATATTTCTCCGGCTCATTCTCCTCAATGCTCTCCACGGTCCTGCCGTTTTCCGTTTTGCTTCCCCTGGCCTCTGAAAGCTCCTTATTTTTCTCTGTCAGAAACTCCTGATAGCTTTCCTCCATATCAGCTATCTTCTTTTCCATGTTCTCAATACTTTTGTCAATTGCTTCCGTATTGCCATGCAGCAGCCTCTGTCCCTTTTTTACTGTCTCGCCGGGAAATGCATCATACTCTTCAAAGCTCATGGAACGCTCTGCTTCATATTCCTTCACCTCAGGACACACCATTGCGGAATATACCGTTGCATCATACAGGGTTCTCACTGCCGCTTCCTCGTAATTCTGTGCCACACCTACGGGCTCCAGCAGCTCCGGTATCTCCCCGGAAACTGCCTGCGCTCCCTGCCCGCAGCCGCTGAACGACAGAGCCAGTCCCAGAGAGAGCACCACTGAAATTATTTTCTTTCCTCTGATCACCATCTTCGAATAACCTTCTCTCCTTCTTCAAGACCACTCAGGATCTCGACCATGTCGTCTCCGTGTAAACCTGTTTTCACCCATCTGACCTGTCTCTGACCGTCCTGATCCAGCACATAGACATACTCTTCCCCATCCGCACTGTTTATCGCGCTGACCGGTACTCTGAGCACCTGTTCCTTACAGTCAGTCACAATCTGGATCGTTCCCGAAGCGCCTACCTCGATTCCGGTCTCATAGGAGCCGTCAAACACAGAGAAATACTGCTCCTCCCCCCACTTATCCATATGGGTAGGCATCAGCACATATTCGCCTGCCGTCTTTCCGCTGGAGAGCGTCATAGTCACCGTCTCTCCCTCATGAAAGTAGCCCGCAAGCTCCGGCACCGAGGTTTCAAAGAGACACTCCTCGGTATCCACAATTGTCATAATCGTCTCATCTCTCTGTGAGGTTTTTCCCTCAAGATTCTTTTCCAGACGGTAAACTACGCCGTTCATCGACGCATATACCTTACTGTCCTTCTGCTCCCTGACAAGGCTGTCGAGCTTCCTCTGATCCAGTTCAATGGCATCGTTGTAATCCTCACGCAGATATCTGTAATTCTGCTGTATCGTCTCTACGGATTTCTTGACACTCTCGTCCGTCCCCCATCCCTTATAGAGATAATTGACCCACGCAGCCGATATTTCATAGGACTCATTTGTATCCGCATAACCCAGCAGAAGGCTGTTGCGCTCTATCTGATATTCCAGCGTCTCAATCTGCCTGTCCAGATCTCCCCCGGAAAGTTCGGCGAGCAGGTCACCCTTTTTCACGCTGTCCCCTTCCTTGACATATACCTTCTCAATCAATTTACCGCTTATGGAAAAGCTGACCTCCTGCTCAGCCATCTGACTGTAGGTTGCTTTCACCTTCTCGACCTTACTTACGTCACCGATATCGACCACTGCAAACTGATAAGCTGTTCCCTCCGTCTCCGGCTCATATACAACAATACTCTCTTCCTGCGTCTGCCCTCCGCAGCCCGTCAGACCTGCTAAACATGCGCTTAACAGACAGGCAGCATATTTTCCCCATTTATGGCGTTTCCTCTTCACCATCTGTCGACCTCTCTAACCCTTTTTTATTTTCACCTGTTCCCAGGCTGATCTACCTTCTGACTGTCTGTACACTTTTAAACTGCTCAAACAATCTATCGATCTTTCCTCTGATAAAATCTCTGCAGTCATCCTTCACCAGAAAGTAGAGACAGGACTCCTTCGCATACTCTACCGGCATACCGCGGCCTGCTATTTTAAAGTTGACAAACCCCTTGTCTATGTAATCCCCGATCTCCTCATTAGAAATAAAAGCCTGTCGTTTCATGCATTCCTTAAAGCTTCTCTGCTGTGTCTTGTTCGGACAGGGAAACGCGGTATTCACATCAAATTCCAGCTGCATCTGCGACTGCTGTCTGTAATGCTCCGCCCTGTAAGCACAGCCCGGATAACAGACCTCATTCACCAGAAGCTCGATCCGCCCCGCATAGGGCCCCAGCTTTTTCAGCGCCTCCTCATTATGATTCAGATCATAGTCCAGCACAACAAGGAAATAATCCTTCTGCAGCTCCTCCAGTACGCCATCTACGCCGGTGATGCGTTTTGTCGTCGAGGAAATCAGCTTAAAATCCGGGTATTCCCTCCGTATGTACTCCTCCAGAACCGGCGTGTTTACCAGTACCTGATTCAATCCGTTATCAGCCATGCGCATGATCAGATTGCAGTAGGTGTCCTGCAGATGCTTCTCCTCGATCAGCGAATTCGTCCATGTAAATCGAACCGGAATACCTCTGCTGTTATAAATTTTCAAAATATTCTCAATATCATTTTTTCCCGTGATGCCGAAGACGGCTCTCCCGCCGTTCCAGATCGCTCCGGGAAAGGTTCCGTACACGGAGCCGATCCGGTAGCCATCCCTGAATTTCTCGGGATAATCCTTCATGAGATTGATGATCACCTGATTTAACAGTCTGAAATAACAAAAACCGGGCAGATGCCAGTATACTTCCTTTGCCGCCATAACGTCTAACTCCTCCCTATGTCTCCGGCACCCATTTTCTGGGTCTTGGGTGATTTACGGTAATAACCTTATTCGCTGCAAGGTTATTCAGAAGCAGGATTCTCGCCTGTCCCTGATATTCCGGTCGGACCAGATAGTGACAGTAGGTTTCGACCAGAGAGAAGAGATTGGCTGTCCTTCCTTCGATCTTGAAATTGCTGAAGCCCATCGGCACATATTTCTCCCAGATCGCCTCCGGTGAAATATAAGTGCAGTAATTCTGAATCGTATGAATACAGTTTTTCTCTCCGTATTCACAATACCACTTCTCCAAAGGTATCTGCTTATCTGCGGGAAGCTTTCGGTTTTTTAACATAATGCGCTGGTTCCTGGCAATATTTTTGTAGTGCTCGCCTCTTCTGGGACAGTCCGGTATGCAGACAGCATTGACAAGTATTTCGCACCGCTCCTTATCCTCTATCTTATCCAGTTCTTCAAACCGATTGTTGAAATTGTAGTCAAGTACAACCAGATGATAATCCTTCTTCAGCTCTTCGTTGACGAGCCTGATATCCCTGATTTCCTTACAGGTAGAACTGTTCAGTCTGTAGCCCGGATAATTCTCCCTGATATACCTTTCGAGAACAGGTGAAAAGACAATGACCCCGTTCATACCATTGTCTGCAATCTGCATACAGAAGTTGCAGTAAGGATCCTTGCAATCCTCCTCATTCAGCAGCATATTGGTATAGGTATACCGCACGGGAATTCCCTTCGCATTAATGTTTTTGACAACGTTCCGCACATAATCAGCATCGCATTGGTCGTAGTTGGAGGGTCTGCCACCGTTCCAGAGGGATGCCGGAAATTCGCCGAAGAAAGACGCGATCTGAATGCCCTCCCGGAAAAATTCAGGCTTCTGCTCCATCAGACTCAAAATCAGCATATTTAACGGGTAATTCTGCCGCAGGCCCGGCAAATGAAATTTTACTTCCATTTTACACACTCTCCATTCTTTAGATGATCCTTTATTCTCACATCCAGTATTTCTTCATCTATAATTCCGAAATGTCGATCCGTTTTTATTCAAAAAGGGATGATGCCCGGAAAACACCACCCCTTCTATGATTATAAAAACAATTGATTGTAAGATGCCTTACTGTGCATTTGCCTCTGCAATATAAGACTTCCATGTTTCAGCGATAGCTTCTACACACTCGGAAACAGGCTTGCTGCCAAGATTCCATGTAAGATCCTCACCTAACTTCAGGTTCGGAATCAGTCCATCATAGGTAACCATACCGTTGGATACCATTCTGGTCAGTGTCAGATCAACAGACTCGGTATCGCGGAACTTTGCATAGTAGCCGGCTCTCCAAGCGGGATAATCTTCATATCCGGGAGTAGGATCGGTGATTACGTTAAATGCAAATGCGATCTTCTCAGCCTTGTCAGCGTCGTAGCATGCGGGAATTGCAAGTACGTTGTCTGTGTAGCAGTTTGTGTAATCGGTTGCGTTAGGTCCCATCGGGAAGCATACGAAGCCGTAATCATCAGCCATCTCAGCCCAAGGAGAGCCAGAACCGGGAGCGCCTGCACAATATGCCTGCTCGATACAGAATACAATTTCACCGTTTACAAACGCGCCATTGTAGTAATCCCATGCCGGAGCCTCGCCGTTCTCGTCCAGTGTCTTTGTGTAGGTCTGCACCATCTTTACGCCCCACTCAAGACCTGCAAGAGTCTCCTCGTCCTCAAGACGATAGGTATACTCGCCGTTCTCCATGCCGACATACTCGCCGCCGTTAGAGAATACAGCTGCATTGTACAGAACAGAATCGTTCATGTCCATTGCGTAGATATCAATGGTACCGTCACTGTCGATATCTCTCTGCACCTTTGCGCAGAGCTCTTCGAACTTATCCCATGTCCACTCCATGTTCTCCTGAAGATCATAGATCTCCTCAGGATCAATACCTGCCTCGGAGAGCAGTCTCTTATTAAAGAATACACCGGTACGGGGTTCCGGATCATAGGGAGACATACAATAGATGGAATCACCCTTGGACATCAGCTCATGTACGCCGCTCTTCCACTTATCCTCGGAGAAGTCAAAGGACTTCAGGGTTGCAAGGTCATACATCAGACCCTGGTTCATAGCGGAGGTAATTGCTGCATCCTGACGAAGAACGAATACATAGTTGTTCTCGTCGCCGCCGGTGGTTACATAGTCTACGAAATCCTGAGGAGCAGATCCCCAGTCAGAGATGGACTCTCTTCTGATCTTGAAGTTATAGGTCTCCTGCGCCCAATCCATGTACTCCTTGGTCGCCTCGCCGTAATCATTCTCTGTAATATCGAAACCGTCTGTGCCATTGTCCTTGTTGGACCACCAGTCGCGGATTACGATCTCCATGCCGCCCAGATCGTAAACGTTTCCGTTCTCGTCTGTCAGAACGGGATACGGATTGACATCCTCTTCTACAGAAGACGCCTCTGTGGACTCTGTAGAAGAGCTTTCAGCTACTGAAGATTCAGTGCTGCTCTCTGCGGAAGAAGCTCCCGCATCCTCGCTTCCACAGCCAGCCATGCTCATTGCCATCACGGTTGCCAGAGAAGCTGCCATCAGTTTTCTAAACATTTCTCTTTTCATTTTTCATCCTCCTTAAATTTATATAAATCCTTTTCCCAGCCGGAGAACGGTAATGCCTTTTCCGGGGTGTTCCCGGCGGGTACATTCGGATATATATACAATTACATCTTGATACCGGAGCTGCTTAAGCTCTCAACAAAGCCCTTCTGCGCGAAGAGGTAGATCAATAAAAGCGGAACAATCAGCATCAACGTACCTGTCGAAAGAATACAGTTGGAATAACCGACAGACCCAGTAGACGAGGTTCCCGTAATTCGCTGGATGTATACCGACAATCTGTCCACCAGCATCGAAATCTGGGTACTGATCAGTTCGATATTTCCAAGGAACATCTTGGAGTAAAAGCTGTCCGTCCACTGCCAGACAAACGAAAACAGGAAACAGGAGGTCAGGATCGGTGTTGCATCCGGCAGCATGATACGCACAAAGGTCATCAGCGTGCCACAACCGTCCACATAGGCTGCCTCCTCCAGCTCCTTCGGAATGTTCCGGAAAAACTGACGGATCATATAGATATATAATCCATTCTTCAAGCCCATACAGCCCGCACTCATCAGATAATACGGAAGGGAAGATCCCCTGAGGTTGATCGCACTTCCCGTTGTCAGCTCAAAGATACCAAATATATCGAAAAATTTAAAGTGCAGATGCAGGGACGAAGAAATCAGCTGCGGCGGTATAATGATGACCATCAGTACACAGGCAAACCAGAACTTCTTCAACGGGAATTCAAATCTTGCAAAGCCATAGCCCACCAGTGTACAAACCGAAATCTGCAGGATTGCAATTGTTAATGATACAATGATCGTATTTGTCAACGACTTCCCGTAGTCCATCAGCTGGGCTGCAAGAATGTAATTCTTCGTCGTAAAGTGCTCCGGAATCGCAATGACCGTCGGACTGTAGATGTCCTGCTCCTCCATGAAGCTGACAGATATCTTATCCAGAATCGGCTGCAGGATCATGAAGCACATACCGAACAGCAGGATGAATCTGCAGATGCTGACCGCGTACTTCATAATGGTCTTTTTCAGAAGATAACCGCCGGATTTCCGGTTTCTCTCCCAGAAGGTACTATCTCCATGTACTTTTACCCTTTTAGTCATAATAGTAAACCCTCCTTGAAATGAACAATGCTGTAATACCGATGAACGCTATGACAATCAGGAAGTATACCCATGACATTGCGGAAGCATAGCCATAATACAGCTGTACCGTCATTACCTCTGTAATTTTCTCGATCACCTCATTGTCCGATCTCATACAGAAATCAACAACCGTATAAATCCAGTTTACAAGGAACAGTGAGCTGATCATGGGGAATGTAATCTTCCACAGACTCTCCCACTTTGTACAGCCCTCTATGTCAGCCGCCTCGTACATACTCGAAGAAATCGTCTGTAATCCGGATAAGAAGATAATGATCTGGATTCCCGAGGAAATTGCAATGTCATAAATATTGTCAATAATATCAAACACTATCTTAAAGGCTCTTGAACCGACTCCAGCGGTCTCCAGAATAGTCTTGATCGCGCCTGTGATACTGACTGTCGGTGTACTCTCCTCCACTGCCGCCTGAATACTTGCCATCAGTGCATTGTCTGTCTCCAGACCTAAGATAACACCCGAGGAAAGAATTACCGGCAGGAAGAAAATTGCCCTTACAAAAGCTCTTCCCTTGAACTTCTGGTTCAGAATCAGCGCAACAAAGAAGCTGAATACCATGATTGCCAGAGAATCCACCACCATCCGTCCTAGTTCCTCTACCAGCAGACGGTTAAATTTGGGATCAACGGTGAATGCCTTAACATAGTTCCCAATGCCGATCCAGTTCATCTCAAAGGTTGCCGATCCAAGCTGCACATCACAAAAGCTCATATACAGCGACTGGAAAAACGGCTTTACCATAAATATCAGGAATCCCAGGATAAAGGGCATAATAAACAGATATCCGGCTATCGCCTTACGTTTTTGAAGACCCGCTAACTTATTCTTCTGTTTCTTCATCATCATTACCCTTTCTACTTATTTCACTACCAGATAGTCTCTGGCGGGAACCCGGTGTCCGTCCACTTCCGCATCGTTATAGCTATAATTTACATAGACCCTTGTACCATCCTCATACACCGTACACTTCAATTCCTCAGAAAAACTGATGTGATCCGTCATGTGCTGGTTGAACGTATGACCAAGCTCTTCATTATATCTGCTGTAAATGCTAACGATTCTGTCATGCCATGCGCTGTACTCCGCGCCGAAGTACTGTGTATACAGAGTTTTCTGTAAGGCAAAGGGACTTTCGTTCATTACCGTAAAGTACAGTCCGGCTCCATATTCAGCAGAACGGAGCAGCTCCTCCTGTGTCTCACCGGTAAGGTTTAGTGCTTCTCCCGTATAATCGACATAGCCGTGAAGCGCCAGCTGATAGAAAGGAACAAAGGTATCAATGATGGAATATTCACTGCCGTTTAAGTCCACTCCGGTGACAATATCTGCATACACAATCGCATAATCATTTCCCATACGGGTCATGATTCCCATGCCGCTGTCCTTGATCTCCTTAAGCTTCTGTGCCTGCATCTCCATCGCCTGCTGTCTGGAAACAGTATTCTTGCGGTAGAAATCGGAAGAAAGGATATAGCCGGTGTCATTCAGCGAAATGTTCGCGCCAAACTTTTCCGCACCCTTTACCAGATTGTCTGTCATCTCCATGATCTTGTCTGCATGAAGCAGATAATAGGGATCCTGACTGTCACGCTGTGCATAAGTAATTGTGCTGTAGTCATACAGCTCTGCCTTTTCCTTGCTGATAAATCTTGCCGCATCTGTGAAAACCCAAAAGCCATTCAATAAATTACTGTTCTGTGCATAATGCGTGATACCGTCCAGATACACTCCGACCCCAAGTGCCTCGGCATTCTTCACCATATTCTTAAGATCTGACCTGCTTCCCAGACAGGATATGGTTCTGGTTCTGCTCAGCATCTTCTGCTGTACACCACCGTTCATCCAGCCTGTGAGCTTTACACTCATATTCCTCAGTCCATCGTTATACAACTCTGTGGTGATTGCCTCCGCCTCCTCATAGCTCGTCAGCTTTAAGGGTCTCGATACCGGCACACCGAGCACCTGCCTCACCTTGTCTACCGCTCCGACAATCTCCAGAGCTACCGGTGTCTCCGTATCGTCGCGCATCGCCATGTCCGCACCGTATTTGTCCTGCATATAGCCTCTGTAGACATTTGCCATATCAACATAGCTTCCAGAGTCGATAAAGCGGTATCTCTGTGTCAATGTCTCATCCGGCAGCTGCTGCAGATACATGAACATCGTTCCGTTTATAAGAGAGGACACGTCATACTGTTCTCTCTGGGCAATGCTGTAAACTACATTTACATAGTTGTAGCTGTTATATCTTCCACTGACATCTGCCTGTATCGATGCATACGGAGCGCCCTCCTCCAGAATACAAAGGAACGAATTATCCTTCTCGGAAATACCGAAGGTATTAAAATAGGTTCTTGTTTCGTGTACTACCGATGTCCTGTTGAGGCACATATCCCAGCCGTAAACATTTGCATAATAGCTGTTCTGTGTGGTCTTACCGTTGTTGAAGTTAATCAGCGCACCGCCGCCCTCCGGAATCATCAGATAACCTTCGTCATCCATTGTCCCCGCTCCAAAGTAGGGAAGAACAGTCAGGCTGTAGATCGGCTTATCCTCCTGATATTCCAGCTCGGACATCGGGACTTCAACCAGAAGATCATCTCCATCCAGACGATAGACGATGCTGACATTAAATACCGGTTTGTCCGTAGTCTTTTCTGAACTGTCGAGGCTCTTGTCTTCCTCGTAATCCTCCGTCGTATAGCCCGCTGCCTCAAAAAAGCCTTCAAACTTCTGCTTCAGGCTGCCATTTGTCTTATCACGGAGTACATAAATCACCTCATCCGCAAGAATTGGATACTTCGCAAGTAATTCCTCTTTATTATCCTTCTTGCCGAGCTTATTGATATCATACTTCTTGTAATATTCCTTTATAAGCGTGGCATCATTGACATCCATCTGGCTGAACCAGTATTCCAGCTTTTCCTCTGTCGTAATCGGCGGGATATAATACTCTCTCTCCACATCACCGATAGAATATTTCACCTTAACGTAATTCTCGCCTGTCTCTATGTCATACAGACCATTCTTAATGCCGTAATCGTAATTATTATACTCCGCATCAACACCGTTGACCGTACTCCACACAATAGACAGCGTTGACTGCAGACGTCCCCGTTCAGAAGCCTGCGCCAGTGGATCATTTGCGCCATCATCCGGATTTGACTTCCAGACCTTGCCAGTCTTCTTCGCAGTAACCGTAAACTGCGTTGTCAGGGGATCCATCTCAAATTTAATGGCATCGCTCTCCATGACAATTGCGTTTTCTTCACCCTCGTAACCGTTGAGCCGGATGATCTCTACAGGCTCCTCCTGATTCTGATAGGTCATGACAACGATAATACCTGCTAAAATCACCAGACAGATAATAATCGGAACAATCATGCTTTTCAGCTGTCTGATAACTGCCGCTTTCACTTTTCCTTTTCCGGCTGTTTTGTCCTTTTTCATAGCTTTTCCTTCCTGCTCTGTTGTCTATGTTGATTGCTGACAGACATTGCTATATTCGGAATAAAATCTCCCTGCCCAGCGAAATAAAATAGGATATTCCCTGTGATATCATGCTGAAGAATAAGAGCAGGATAAATATCATGACCAGCATGGCAAACAAGGTCGCAATCGTAAACAGGATGTTTTTTCCCATCTTGTATTCATGGATCTGCGACATTGCCGTCACAATCAGCAGAGCCACCCATACCAGTGATATGCCGCTGAGTACGGTATAAAACTCTCTCTCATCCACCGTCACAAAGTTGCTGAAAATAATCAGCGGAAGCTGAACCAGTGGATAAGGCACCAGTGCATAGCAGGTTGCCATATAGACCTGCCCGAGACGCCCCTTACCGTCAAACAACGTCGTCAGAGCCCAGTTGCCAACTACCCACAATGCCAACGGGAAGAGAATGCTGGCAATATACAAAAAGATATTGATTCCCTCCCAGTAAACATTCAGAAAGATAAAGCTCGTAAACTGAAGCTTCATGATCCTGACGAGAAGTGTCAGAATCAATATTGTATTTGCCGCTGCGATAGAACCGCGCTTCTCATGTGTCAGATCCCAGAACCCGTCCAGAGGATGCGTGATGCAGTACAGCGCAAATTTCAGCGTCGCAAGATAATGTACATATGTCTCTTTCTTTTTCAATGCTGCTATCATACCTGCCTCCATCTCTACGTTCTAAAAATGTCTGCGACATCAATCTCATGCTTTACCCGCTTGACCTTGCCGATTCCCATCGGCACAAGGAAAAGCACAAGAATCACAGCAATGATAATGCCGATATGGTCTTCCACCCATTCCTTACGATACTGCTTAAAGGCTTTGGAATAATTATCATCGTCATACTTCAGTTCAAAGTACTCCATGGCCTCTTTATATCTTTCCTGCCTCAGAAGGGATCGGCCGATACCGATGTAAGCCAGATCATAATTGCCATTGATATCCATGACCTTCTGCCATGTCTCACCGGACTGCGTATAATTTCCCGCATCAAATTCATCGATTGCCTGATAGATCAGCGTTCCAAACTCTGTTGTTGTAAACAGTGTCACGCTGCAATCCAGCGAATCCAGAACAAGGAGATCATAACCCATGTGTTCAATCGCAGCAGGTCTGCGGAAATAGCCGTCCTCATTGCCGTTACCGCCGAATGCAAATACCAGACGCCCCTGGTCGTTATAGGCGAACAGTCTTCCGCGGTTCTTATCCAGCGCCACATAGACATCATTCTCGAAAGCCGTGATGTCAATCATCCAGGACGGACCGGAGTAACCGCCGCCGCTTCCCCAGTAGAGATCACCGTATACAGGGTATTCGCCGTTTCTCACGAGAATATCATCTCCCAGAAGATTCAGCTTGCGGATCGCGTCAGCGTCACCGGAATCCAGATCCGCTTCCTCAACCCGACCTGTACATGCATAGATAAAGCCCTCATAGTCGATATAAATATTATCATACTCCGTGGGAACAAAGGATTCCATCTGAGCCCTCTGCTCCGCCGTCGCAAGTCGTTTCCATATGTAATCCGTCCAGTTGAAGGTAACCTTTGAGGCTCCGACAAAACCGGAAAAAGTGCCGTCCGCCTCATATTTGATCAATCCCTTGTTGATACCGGAGGCGATGCAGTATACACGTCCCGCTGTATCAACTGCGAGCTTTGTCGGCTGGAATACAAGATCAGGATTCAGGGTGGAATCCTCCGGCTTGTTAAACTCCAGAAGGTAGTTCAAATCTTCATCCACCTTCAGCACACGTCCGTTGTTGGTATCCGCAATGAAGATGTTGCCCTCCTCAGTCACCGCAATATCGCTCGGCGAGGCAAGTGTCTTCGTCTCCACGTTTCCACTGATTTCATCAATGATACGCACCAGCTCAAACTTTTCTCTTCCTGTCCTCTCCAGCTGCAATATACGGTTATTGCCGGTATCACAGATGTAGAGAGTGTTGTCCTTCACAAAGAGTCCCTGCGGATTCTTCATATTGATATCCAGCCCCAGATCCACGGAAGCAAAAACCCGCGTGACTGTATAGGCATCCGGCGAATCCTGAACATCTTCCCAGTAATCGTAATTATAGGTATAGGTTCTTTCCGTTGCGCAGGTCACCATCGAGGAACCCGCCAGTACTGCGGCGGCAAGGGACAGCGCGCCGACTCTTCTTATTATCTTTTTCATATGCCACCTCTGCACTGTTTAATCCTTCAAGCCGGAGCTTGCCATCGTTTCCAAAATCTGGCTCTCTGAGAACACGAAAATCGCGATGGGAACGACCATGACCACAACCAGAACAGCTGCACCCTGACCGGTTCTTGCAATACCGCCGCTCTGGATCTGCTGCAGTGCATACACCAGTGTCTTCTTTTCCTCAGAATAGATATAGGTTGCCGCCTTGTTATTCCAGAGACCCTGAACCGAAAAGATAATCAGTGTCATCCATGCAGGCTTAACATTCGGCATAACAATTCCACTGAATACCTTCCATTCATTTGCACCGTCTATCTTTGCTGCCTCAATCAGCGAGGTCGGCAGTCCTTCCATGAACTGCTTCATCAGGAACAGTCCCATAGGAGAAGCAAAAGCAGGAATGATGATCGACCAATAGGTATCAATCCAGCCCAGTCCGTTTAAGATCAGGTAGTTCGGAATCGCCGTAACATATCCCGTAAACATCATCGCAACCGTGACAATTTTAAAGAATACCTGCCCACCCGGAAAATCATACTTTGCAAGCACAAATGCACCCATTGACGAGATAATCAGATGTCCGAAGGTTCCTACCGCTGTAATGAAAGTCGTATTGAACAGGTATCTGGAAAAGGTTACCCACGACTTTCCCATCGTCACAAACAGATCTGAAAAGTTATCCGTCGTCGGATGCTGCGCCAGAATCTTGGGTGGGAACATGAACAGCTCATCCAACGGCTTTAATGCACTGCTGACAGCATAGATAATCGGGAATGCCATAACCAGCGCCACCAATGCCAGAAACAGGTACAGACAGATATCTCCTGCAATAGAGCGGTTCGGTTTTCTCCTCTTGATCAGTTTCTTGTGGTACGCTTTTTCGATGTTTTCTTGTTTTTTCTTCTTGCTCATATCAGGTTCCTACTCTTCTCAACAGACTTTGAATTGCTTTGTTACACAGAATCATCATCAGGAACAGAATCGTTGCAATCGCACACGCATAACCCATTTCAAATCTGGAATAACCATAGTCAAACAGGTGGGTAACGATCGTCCGCGCCGCGTAATCCGTACTTGGATATCCGCACAGCGCCATGGTTACGTCGCACACACCAAACGCCTGGGTGATCGACATGACCGCGCCGAACATCAGCATCGGCTTCATATTTGGCAGGGTAATGTACCAGAGCTCCTGCCATCTGTTCTTGATACCGTCCATGTAGCCCGCTTCAAACTGTGACCGGTCAACTCCCTGCAGACCTGCCACGAAGGAGAGGAAGCCGGTGCCAAGACTCATCCAGAGAATAACCAGCATACAGATCGGCAGCATGTAAACCGGATTAATAAACCAGAGAATCGGCGCATCAATAATACCAAGATTCATCAGGAATGCATTGACATAGCCGTAAGCATCTCCTCTGAAAAACACGGAGAAAATGACGAAACAGTTGCCGGCAATGGACGGGGCATAGAAGACAACCACCGCCACGCTTCGCACCCACCTCGGAAGTTCGTTGATCAGCCACGCGAACAGGAACGACATGATATAGCCGAGCGGACCTGTGATAACCGCGATCATCAGTGTATTCTTTACACCAATCAGGAAAACGTCGTCCTCCAGCAGCAGACTGATGTAATTCTGCAGCCCGATAAATCTCGGACTTTCCAGAATGTTGTAATAAGTAAAGCTGAAGAAGATGGATACGACAACCGGTGCCACGAAAAACATGGTAAACAAAATTGCATAGGGTGCCAGAAATGCATAGCACATTTTGCTTCTCTTTGCCTTTTTCCATGCCACCTGCGCATTGTGTTTCCGCAGGGCAACATATTTGCGTAAATATTCTTTCATTTTTCACTCCCCTATTCTACCGGCAAGCCGAATTCGTTTCGTTTCTTGGTAATTTCATCGTTAATGGTAATAGAGTAGTCGATAATTGTCTCTCTGGTGTCATCCTTGTCGTTGATTACCTTCCGGATTGCATTGGTAATATGACGTCCAGTGTAATATCCTCCGGGAACCTCTCTGATGCCCACCGTCTGATTCCACTGTTCACTCAGGATTGCAATATCGTCCGCGCTCCATGACAGCTGTTCAAAGGCATCCTTATTCGCTGTCGCATATCTTGCAGAGGAACCAAGAAGCGCCTCGATCTCACGTCCGAATCTGACCTGCGTATCCGGCTGAGCCCACCATTTCATGAACTCCCATGAATTCTGTTTCAGTGTCTCGTTGTCCGTACTGATCATCATGGTCGCGCTTCCTGTGATGAAATCGGAGCGGTCTATATAGGTTTCACCGTTTTCATCCTGACGCTCTGTTCCCGGAATCAGGGTGAAGTCCCAGAGGCCTCTGATTTCCGGTGCGGATACGATCAGTGTATTATAGGTCGAATATGCCGAAATACCGATTGGCATCTCGCCGGAACGGAACCGGCTGACAAAATCATAAACCGTAGGGAGTCCGTAGTCATTGAAGTATCTGACATAATCATCAAATGCCTTGATACCCGCTTCATTATCCACCGTTGTCTTCGTTCCTGCCTCATTGTACAGATCACCGCCGTTCTGGAACATCAGTGTGAAATAAAGCGATAAGTCCGGCGTGTTGGAGGCAACTGCCGTGGTTGCAGCCGCGCTTCCGCTGCTGCCTGCTGCAGATGGGATACCCACTGACAGGTTATTACCCTGAATGGTCGGGAGCATTTCAATCAGTTCCTGCCATGTCTGCGGTACTTCCAGTCCAAGCTCTTCAAGAACGTCCTTTCTGTAGAACATTACATTGAAGGTCTGTGTCTCGGGAACCGCATAAATACTGCCGTCCAGAGAATACTGTTCATAGGAGCTCGGCGTATAATGGGAAAGCACTTCCTCATAATCCGCAAACTGCGTAATATCTTCAGCTGCTCCTCTCAGTGCATAGTTTACGGGCTGATCCGCGCCCACCGACAACACAACATTGGGTCCCCTTCCTGCCAGAACCGCATTCAGCAGTGCTCCAGGGTCTACAATCTCAACATTGACCTTTACTCCGCTCTCCGGTGTGAAAGTGTCATCCACCATCGCCTTCAGTATCGTTCCCTGATCACGTCCCGTCAGAACCCATACCTTGACAACTTCGTCACTTTCCTTGTCATCATATACGTCTCCGACAGAGTTGTAATCTACCGTGAAGGATGCGACAAAGGATTTGATTTCATGCCAGAGCTTTGCAAAAGCCCCCGCTTTATCTTTCGCCGGTCTGGTATCCGTTCCGCTCACGGCAATATAATCAATATCCAGATTCGTCTGGCTCATATTCAAAGATGCCGTTCCCAGCGCCGTGATGTTGTCCTTAAAGGTTGTGAACTCCAGCGTGATTTTATTGGGCTTTTCACAGAAACGCTCCAACTGCTGGGCAACCGTCTGGGCAGTGGCGATCTGGTCAGCCTTCTGTCCGCTGTATGCCACCATGTCATCCACGATCTTATACAGTCTCTTGGATTCCAGATCCATCGCCTGCATGATTTCCGGATAGTTCAGATTAATCTTATAGTCTCTGTACTTATCCGGATTTGCTCCGGTATACACCAATATCTTTCTGTAGATCTGGTTCAGCCGGTAGGTGGAATCCTCCAGCTCCTCAAGTATCGGCCCAAGACCGCCCAGTGCCGCCTCCATGCGGATCGTATGAGTTCCCTCCGTCAGATAAATATTGTAAGGAGTTCCCTCTTCGTCTGCGAGTTCCACACACTTCCAGTCGTTGCTATACTCGAAGGAGATCTCCTTCAGTTCCTCAAATGGCACCTCGCCATCTATGTATACCGTTCTGTTGGAGACGCTTCCTCTCGCGTAGTTCTGGCGTCCCTTGATCATGATGTTGTAATAGCCATCCTCCGGCACTTCAAAATCCCATTCAATCCACTGTCCCGGGCTTCTCCATGCCTCGCCGCCCACATAGTTCAGAATCGTGGTCGTCACGCTGTTCGGCTGCGTTGTCGGGGAAGACCTGTCATACTTCGCATAGAGGGAAGATTCCGATCTGAGTGTCGATGCCTCGCCCTGTACAGTCTGGCTGTAATTTTTCGCCCCCTCGGAGGCGTTTGTCTGAGGCTGCTTTGCAAGGTACTCCTCGTAAGTGTCCATGCGCTGTACTGCACTGACTACCATCTTCCTGAGAAGCATCGGCTCATTCTCGCCCTCAAGCGAGATGCTGTTTGTTCCCTTCTCAAGATAAAATCTGTAGGGTTCTGTGATGTACCCCATATCATCCCTGAAGTAAGCAGTCTGCCAATCATAGACCTCCACCTGCGTCGGGCGGATTTCATTCCCCTGATTGTCTACTCTCACCTCTCCGCCATCCGTCCAGATTCTGGAGAACGAGACATTCCTTGCATCCTCAAAAGGAACCTCTCCATTGATATACACAACGCGTTCCGCAGCAACTCCTCTCGACTCTGGAAGAAGATATTCTATATAAAGGTTATAGAAGCCGCTCTCCGGCACATCAACCTCCCATGTAACCACAGAGCCGGTTCCGGTAAACAGTACCTTTCCCGCGCCCTCATAGTTCTCCTCTATCTCCACATCGCCAGTAGAGGTATAGGCAAACAGATCCACATCCCTACTCTCAGACGCGTCCGCAGCGCCTGCATGGTCACTCAGATATCCTGTATAGGTTCCCTCTCTCTCCATGCCTGCAATTTCCATAGAAAGATCCGTTCCCGCATACTTCTCATGAAAATCCTCCACATCGCGCATCGAAAGAAGGATAGCAATCACCGCTATCACTGCCACCACGCACGCTGCCACAATCACCTTCTTAACAGAGCTTTTCATAGTTTCCTCCAAAAAATCCAGTATAATCGCAATTTACACATACGACAGCATTATTTCCCTCTGCCCATAATAGCATATTACACAAAACTCCGCAAACTGTCTTCCCACTTGTTGCTATTCTTCCCTTAAAATTTGCGGAGCTTCTATGCAATTTGTTCACTTTTGCATTCTTTTCACCAGCTGTCTCCCTGCATATTGCTGTTCTCTTCCCTTTTTTATCTGCCGTTTTTTTCAGTGGCACTCATAGGTAAAGCTGCTGAACGAAGCGCTTCCTCCAGCCTCCTGCGTGGAATAACTGGTATCGATTGCGATCACAAATTCCTGTATCTGATATACAAAATATAAGTTTAAAAGAAC
>OQWA01000067.1_pt1 | contig 22592 bp, 18 predicted proteins | sample 1691581 | NCBI WGS metagenome assembly OQWA01 (sample SAMN03418264, study PRJEB22391) | human gut metagenome | biome: human-gut; feature: organic feature; material: feces | host: Homo sapiens | place: Tanzania | collected 2013-01
TTATTGCAGACTTCCCTATATCTTCGACGTGCTTCGTCATGGAAAGCAACTTACGAGTGATCACTTCGATTGTGACGGTGAACGATTTGCTGTTAAAACATTTATTTACGATACTCATTTCTATCATATCTATATGAAAAATGGAACATTTAAACATTTTTATAGGTTCGACTAAGAGTCAATGCGAGGTGAAACAATGGAAAAATCCAGAGAAACATTTATAAAAAATATTATTCCAGGCAATATTGTAGCTTTTAAGTCAGAAAAAGGGATGTTTAGTGGGAAAGTAGTAGAAATATCAGACGATACGTTTACTATCGAAACAAAAAACAAATCTATTTTCTATATTGAAAGTGAAAATATTGTTTGGGTTAAAAATGGTACACACTGGCCAGAAGGAATCTACAATGCTTTGAAGAAACGAAGTTAAAAATGCCTTCACAAAGTTATAAACGGAACACAAATCGAAAATGTCCATATGCAGATTCATGTTTTGAATGTCCGTTACCAGATTGCAAAATTTCACAATGTGAAGCTCCAATGACAAACAACACACCATATGAATTACAATACAAAGAAAGCACGTTAAAAGTATATGCAAGACGTAAAAAGTGTAAAGCGGATAAGAAAACAAAAGACATGTAGGTATTCTCCTTCCTGTTTTAATTGCCCACTACCAGATTGCAAATGTTTTGCACAAGAAATAGTATACACAAACATGACTGAATATGATCTATTTCAGTCTTCTAAAAAATTAGGATTGAAGGAAAAGAAAAATGGCTAAAATTAACATTGACAAACTCATGGATGACTGTGTTTCTATCCAAAATCAGCTAAATGGCCTCGAACTTCTACTTACAGAAAAGAAGCAAACATTAGCAAGGTACTTCGAAATGTCAGGAAAGAAGCAACTGTCTAATGACGATTGCGTAATTTCTGTTGCAGAAAGAGCTAATATTGAATATGACATCGAAAAAATTGAACAGAAGCTTGATCCCAGCATAACTGCTAAGTTTATTTCTAAAGAGTACAAGATTCTTCACTGGAAAGACTTCGTTGATTTTATGAAATCTAAAGGAATCAGCGGAAAAGAGTTGAGAAAATATTTTTTGGTTGATAAGAAAATTGACTCAAAGAAGCTCACAGAATTATATGAGAAAAAAATAATCACGATAAATGATATTTCTGACTGCTACACTGCGAAGGTATCAAAATCAATAGTTCTGAGGCTGAAGAATGCAAAACGTGAAATCAGTATCACTTGAGGATAAAAAAATCTTTTGTATATTGTTACAAAATTATGGGTTATATAAGCCTGAAACTTTGTACAAATTGCCATGTCCATTCCACAATGACGTCAACCCATCTTTACAAATCTGATTTTGAAATGAGGTATCTCCAGGATTATTGTCATCTATTTTTAAGAAAGCATTAAGCGGGCTCATAAAAACAGACTTGCCAAAACGTCTTGGCTTTGTGAGCAACAATACTTTGCAGTCATAGTTAATCACTGTCTTTAAGAATTCTGTCTTATCGACTTAGTAGCGGTTATCTTCTCTTAATTCGGCATAACCATTGTAACCCGTTGATAATTGTAAAAATTGATTGTTACTCATTCTTATATATCCTGTTTAACTTTTGATAATTCAATCTTTAAAATTGCTGAAGGTAAATGGATAAATTTAGATCTTGAAGTTAGCTACTTTAAATTTGTGCTTATTTAAGAGCATATGGTGAAAACAGATACTGTGAAAAATAATGCAGAGAACAAACAATGGTCTCTGCATTATTTGATTAAAGATTTTAAAGATGCTTACTCTTAGATAAGGCCTTGTGTCTCATCAAAGCCATAATACAGATTTAGAACCTGTACTGCCTGAGCTGATGCCCCCTTTAACAGATTATCAATGCATGAGCAAATAACAATGTAGTTATCTTTCATAGCATAGCCGATATCGCAGAAAGGTAAGTACTGAACATCCTGTAACTTAGGCATACCCTTCTTTACTCTTACTAATGGCTTGTTGTCATAGTATGAATAAGCTTTAGCTACATGCTCAGGAGTTACACCATCTTTTAACTTTGCATTGATGGTTGCATGAATACCACGCTTAAAATCACCTAAATGAGGTGTAAAGATAACCTCTGTACCTAAGTGCTCAGCAATTTCAGGCTGATGACGGTGTGTAAATACACCATAAGCATTTAAGCTTACCTCACAGAATGAGTTAGTAAGCTTTGCCTTACGTCCAGCACCTGATACACCTGACACAGCGTTAATTGAAGGACGGTAATTTAAGTCTAATAACCCATTCTCAATTAAAGGCTTTAAAGCTAACTGTGAAGCTGTAGGATAGCAGCCTGGCAGTGAGATCATCTTGGTATTCTGAAGAGCTTTTACATCAACATACTCAGCTAAAGCGTAAACAGCTTTCTTTAAAAGATCTTTGTGCTCATGAGCAAAGCCATAGGCCTTTTCAAAGACATCAGTATTTGAAATTCTAAAAGCACCTGACAGATCAAATACAGCAACACCTGCATCTACCAAGGCAGGAGCAATATCATGACTTACTTTATGATCAGTTGCTAAAAATACAGCATCAGCAATATCAATTATGTCTTTTGCACCGGTTAATGGCTGTAGAACCTTATCACATAAACCATTTAACTCGCCGTAAAGTTCTGAAATCTTTTTACCTTTATCCAGTGAATTCTCTGATACAAACAGACCTGTAAGTTCTAACTTCTCATGTCTTGAAATAATTCTGCAAAGCTGTGCTCCAGCATAACCACTAGCGCCTACAACAGCTACCTTTACCATGTTTATCTCCGTTATTTATAAGAGCCTAAATTGAATTTTTACAACTATGTAAACTAGTTTAACTTATGTAGAAAAAATGTAGGCAATTCTTGTAAAACCAATGGATTTGCACCATTTTTCACCAGGTAGAGAATAAAGATAGAAAATGAATTTGATTGAGACAATCTATTCCATAAAGAGCACTGCGTACACTTTATGGAATGATTTTTTTAATGAGGTGTTATAAAGACTAGTCTATGCAAAGCTAATAGTGAGATGCAAATAATGCTCTGCACTCAGGTGGCATAACTCTCTTCTTTTTAACTTGAGGTTTACCTTTTTTAGCTGGCTTTTGTGCATATTTCTGTGGATAGAGCCATGAGTCTAATTCCTGACCACAGCCATCTCCCTGTGGAGCTTTAGCCTGATTTACACACAAAGGACTGTCTAATGGGCAGGCAAGTCTTACATGCATATGACCACGGTGACCAAACCATGGACGCAATTTTTGCAGCCAGCTCTTATCGTGACCTTCATAGACCTGACATAATGCTTTTTTAATACCAGGTGCTACAAAAATCCTTTCTACACGACTGTCTGAAGCTGCTAAATAAATTAAAGCTACACGTCTTTTATCAAAGTTCTTAGTTACCCTGTTATGAGTATCCACAAGATATACATCCTGAGGATGGGAGAGCTCATAGAAAGATTTCTTTGGAGTTGCAAAGTCAAAAGAAATATCTACATCAAGACCTGACTGATGTGAACCATGACTTGAGCCACCTCCAAAAGAGCCTCCACGACGTTTTGACAGATCACCTATCAAAAGATCAGGTAAATTGTAGTGTTTGGCTTTTAATACTAACTTCTGGATGTAATCGATAAGCTCCGGGTGGCCATAGTTTCTGCCCCGTCCCCAGATCTGAACCTGATAATTGTTGCCGTTATTAAGAGGAACAGCACCTTTAATACAGCCGTTTGCATATTCACCGATTACCTCTGCAGCTGTAGCTGTTCCTACAAATGCATTGGCGCTAAATAATAAAGCTGCCGTAAGTGCAGCAGCTTTTAAAGATTTTAAGATCATTTTCACTATATCTTCTACGCAGAGATCTTTACGAACCTAACTACATAGCTAATTACTCAAAACTGAACAGTCTTCTAAAGAATCCTACCTTGGCAGCAGAGATAATTTCTACTTCAATAGATATTCCCTGGAAACAAAACTGGAATGGAGGAATTTCAATATTGTCATCCTGCATTGCAGCAAATATTCTTTTGAGCTCATTATACAGTTTTACAAGATATTCATAAGCACATCTTTCAAGAATTTGGTGCAAACTGTTTCTTACATCTACTAGCTCAGTTGCATCATTGGCTCTTACTGTTCTTACAATCTCAGCAATGTTGCAACCTGTAATAAACTGTATCCACAGTTTTAAAGATGGGGTAAGCCAAATATCTGAGAAGACGTTACGAGCATCGTCATAAAGTCTGTTTAAGTTCCTTAATACAAGCTCTTTGGCAGCAACTCTTTCTTTGCCTCTGCCCTTTACCTCATAGCGTCTGTAAATGGTACGTCCTGAGGCATCACGGATCTCTTTATAGCAGTTTTTAAGCTTGGTGTCTGGAGCATTATCTGTAAAGTACAACTTTTGCACATCACTTCTACGCTCAGAATACTGCTTTTGTAAGGTATCAAAATCAAAATGCTCGAAGCGAACTGCACCGTTAGAATCAAAAGACTGCTTGATTAAAGATGCTAACAGCTTTTCCTTTTGATCTCCTGATAAGAACACATCAAGATTTTCGATTATGAAGTTTGAAAAGTTCTCTAACTGAGCACTCTTTAAACGACGAACATCCCCCCTGTCTAAGGCAATCTGACGTGCTACTTCTAATCTGTGATTGTAAATTGAGTAATAGATTAGAACCCAAACCTGCATCTTGAAGTTTAAAACGTTTTTAAAGATGAACTCTGCCATCTCATTGCGACCTTCAAGATCTTCAGTTCCTCGGTTCTTTTGACGATGATATACCCAGTCACAGGCATACATACTCATCTCAAACCAGTCGATTCTGTCAGCTAGGGTGCCACTGAAGAACTCTTTAATCTCATCATCAGTTAAATCTTTAAATGAGTTTACATCGCGCTCAAACCACTTATCTTTGGTTTTAGGTAAAGGCCAGATAAAATTAAACTGCATACCACCAGCGCCCATAGAAAGCTTGGACTTAGGGTGTTTTGCCATTTCTTCTAGCAGGAACCATAAAGCAGCCATCTGATGCAGGCGCTTTAAAAGAGGAGTGTAATTGGTATTCTCTTTGTCATCTGGCAACATACCAATAAAATCACACATTTTTGAAAGCGTTGTACACAAAAGAGCCTTTTCATTGTCTGCAAAAAGATCATTCCATAGCTGTACAATTGAGACTACAGCAGAACTGTTTGATAGCAGAGAGTAGAAAGGTTCAACTGTTGCATCAAAGCAGACTACTGATCTGCCTTTTAAGTAGTCAGCTTCAATCATATCCTCGATAGTAGGAAGATCACGATTATTCTCAATGAAATCTCGTGAGATCTTCATATCGACTGATGCATTAGACCAGCGAACACGATTAGGAGTGGTTGCTGGTTTTAAAAATGAATGAACATAAACCTCTGGTCTGTCATTTTTATTGCTAGACCAGCGGAGAACGCCATATTCAAGACACAGCCCCATCTCACCTTCATTTGGAGTATATGCATCCACAAAAAAGATTGCAGGGCTTTTAGATCTTTGAGCCATATTACTTTCTAATTAGAAACTTTGAGCCGGTGCACTTGGAGCTAACAAATCAGTGTCATCTTCAAGTACAGCGCCACCATTATCAACATCAGACTGAACTTCATTAGCCATTGATGATGAGCTTCTGGTAGTTGTAGCCGGTGTTACAGTTAATGATTGTGCATTTGATGAATTATCTGATACTACAGGAGTAGTACTATCTGATGAGTTTGGAGTACCTGAGGCATCCATATAGTCAAAGATTGGGTGGATCTTCTTGATACCGCCAACTTTTCTTGTCTGGTTGATTGCTCTTTGACCTTCATCACGAGTAATGTATCCTAACAGATATACTACGCTATCTTCGGTATAAACCTTAAATCTGCCAGAGCTAATCTTTGAACCAAATAACAGTGCACTCTTAACCTTTGAGGTAATAAATGCATCATGTGCAATTACACTTGCCTTAATAGGATCTTTATTGGATACACAGTTGAAAATTCTCTTTACGTTAGGAACTTTCTTGATATAGCCTAAAGCCCAGTTCATGTATTCTGTATCACGAGTCTGACCTACTAACAGCACATTACCGTTTACTGATACACAGTCAACTCTAAAGACTTTAGAATCAGATCTCATACGATCATTCTTTAGAATTCTGGCTACCTGGTTTTCAATCTTCTGATCATCTACCTGAACATCAACTGTACGGCTATCTGAACCAATAAAAGCCCCCGCACCAGCTGCGGTTGCACCAACTAAAGCAGTAACGCAACCATTACAAATCAACATTGATGAAGCTGATACAGCTAAAACTAGAGTTAATTTCTTAAAATCAGATACAAAAGACATCCTTTGTTCTCCACTCTCAACAAAATAAATAATGTCGATGCTTTCATAGTTATTTTTATTATATAAGCTGATTATTGTAACAAAAAAACATCGTGTGTTCAGAGTGTTAAACAATAAAGTGAGATGCTCATTTAAAAAATATGAAGTAGCCCTTATAAAGCAAAAGCTATAAACAAGATTGACGAATGAAGTTTAATTCTGATATTTGATTGAAGATATGTTCTATCTAGAGGATTAGAGACTAGAAAATCCAAAGAAAACAAGAAGAACGAAAAGTTAATTACCCTGAAAAGAAAAATCCCCTGAATACAATAATCATTCAGGGGACAACAATCAAACAAACATAAGGAGTACGTGAACTATATCACATTTTTTCATTTGTGATCACTTTCTCAAAAAATATTTTTTAAGAATTTTTATGAATTCTTATAAATCAACAAGTTAATAAAAATTAAAATTTAAAAAATTTTTATCGCATAGTTCAGTTTTACAAAATTCAATGAAAATTCCCCTGTTTTAAGCAAAATTTGCCTCAATTTTTCAGATTTAGATCTTTTAAGTATATTCTGATCTCAATTTATATATATGTTATTGATTTTTAATAATTATTTAGTCCGCATTTTAGATGTCAGTTTACTTTAGTAGATACTGATGGTTAATTTAGTTGATACGGATTTTAAATTTGCTTTACATTTTTATGTGATTCACCTTGCACTTATTTTGAAAATTCAAAATTAGCTCTTAGGTCTTTTGTTAAGTCAGTTATATTTGTATCTTACTTAAGGCAAATATAACTGAGTTATAGAATAAAATTAAAAAATTGAGGATAGAAAAGATAACAATTCATAAAGCTGATATTTATCTTATTTTCAAAAAATTTTCACTTACTTTTTGAGCTATTTGAAGGTGAAGTAAATTGAAATTCCTGAAAAATTTTTGAAAAAAGAATCGAAAAAAAATTGACAACAGCTTTGTCTATTCTTATAATGCTTTCCATTCGGTGATTAGCGCAGCCCGGTAGCGCATCTGGTTTGGGACCAGAGGGTCGTAGGTTCGAACCCTACATCACCGACCATCTAAACTTCTCTCTTTTACCCCGTACATTTTGAAGAAAAAGTTCCAGACAATAAGATTAGAGAATTTATAGAACTACCAGTTGCTGATGCATACCTAATTTCTTAGCAAAAACTCACAATTGCATTTTAGTTACTCACGAAGAGCCTGCAAATAAAATCAATGCAAAAAAGAAAGTCCACATTCCTGATGTGTGTAATGCAATGGGAGTTCAATTCACATCAATCTATGAAATCATGAGAAATGGAAAAGATTATCACATGAATTTAACTCCAAATAAAGTAAGTTATTACAAGAATTCTGTTTATCTCCTCACATCTTTTTTCACCCTCCCAATTAGCAATTTACTTTAAAAACTCAAGTTCATCTTCATTTTCAGAATTTCATATTACCTTACTGATTGCTAAATCAGTTATACAGTTTAACTATAACGAGGTATAAATAATTAGTATTTTACATATACCTAAAGCGTCTATATACTTCAATAAAGCTTAAGACATAGCAACCGAATGTTGGGCGGTTGTTTAGTTTAAGCCCCAATCAGTTTAATACTGTTTTGGATTTTTAAGATTTATCTTACCTTTGGTCCAGTGCCATTTGGCACTGGATTTTTTTATTTTGATTGTCTCAAATTTAGAGGTAAGCTTTATTGTCTTATTAACTTTTTGACTTTCTTAAAAAGAGGAAGCTGCTATTGATAACTGTTTTATAGCTTCTTTAGTTTTAGCCTCATTTGGATCTTCATCAAAGACATATAAACCTACAGGGATCTCGTAAACTAGAGTAGTAATACCTAATAAGTTTGCCTTTTTATCAGCACCAAATCCATTTAGATTTACTGTAGCTAAAAACAAAGCATATGAGTCAGATGCTGACTGTAGCTTATACCCAAGATTTGATACAGTAGCTCCAAATGGAGCAATTCTTCTGTTAACAGAGTTCTCTACCCTGTCTAAAGGAGCTGACTTGAAGGCTTTAGCCAAATTTACATACACAAAACGACCTAACTTAAAATAGCCATAATTGCCATCTATGCCTATTTGCGTAAAAGCAATGTAGTGACTTAATCTACTGATAATTCCCTCTTCCAGAGCTTTAGTATCCATGCAGGGAGCTGCAATAAAACCAAATTTTACAGAATTGCCAAAGGCTGCTTTTGTGAACTTGTAGTAGTTAGTATCCTGATTTAGAGTACAGTAGTTCTCAGGAAGATTTATCTTAAAAGTATTATTTAAAAAAGTAGTTTCTACAGCCTCTGCTTTAAAACAGAGTAACAGCATGAAGGCTGCAATTAACTTTGATGCAATTAACTTTTTCATGACTTTTTATCCTTAGCTTATCTTATAGCCTTTGCTTTACATCTTTTGGGCAAATACAATTTAATAAAGTTAAAAACTGACGCAATTTTTGTTGAAGCTTAAGCTTATTTACTTTGCAATAACTTAGATTAGCAAAATCTTATTGCAGTCTTAAACATGTTGCTTTTTTCAAAATAAAAAAAGCTCTTAAAGCGTTGTAGCCTAAGAGCTTTGCAGAGCTTAAGAAAACTCTTTTACAAAATTGATTGTAACCGAAACTTACCTTTAATTTTTACTTACAGACTTTAAGTTATTAAAGTAGGTTGGGAAGGTCTTATTGATACACTCAGGATCATTGATAACAATATCTCTGTCAAAAGCTATTAGTGACATACACATTGCCATACGGTGATCATTGTAGGTATCAAAGGTTGGGGTTACATCATTGCGTGTTGAAGCATCAATGCTGATATAGTCCTCACCAGATTCTACCTTAACACCTAACTTTGACATTTCCTTGACCATAGCTTCAATTCTGTCAGTCTCTTTAACTCTCCAGCTGGCAATATTTCTGATAGTTATAGGACCGTCTGTATATAAGGCTAATGGCACTAAAGTCATGGCAGCATCAGGCATTGCATTCATATCAATATCAATACCGTGAAGCTTTGACTTCTTGATAATTACAGAGCTTTCTGTTTTCTTAATCTTAGCACCCATTTGAGCTAATACATCCAAAAACTTAATATCGCCCTGTACAGAATCCTCAGGTAAACCGTAGAGTTCTAACTCACCGCCAATGGCTGCAGCTGCTGCAAAGTAAGTAGCACCAGTTGCATCCCCCTCAATGAGGTAAGAGCCAGGTGAGGTATAACCTGTGCCTTCTACAGTAAACTCAGAATAACCGTTACGACTTACCACTGCGCCAAATTTTTCTATGAGTTTTACAGTCAGATCAACATAAGGTTTTGAAATTAAGTCGCCCTTAATCTTAATTTTTAGTCCACCGCAGACAGGAGCTGCCATAAGCAGAGCTGTAATAAACTGACTTGAGGTCGAACCTGAAATAGTTACCTCATGAAACTTAGGTACAGCACCACGAATACGTACTGGTGGAAAACCATCATTATTCAAGTATTCAATGTTAATACCTAATGAGCGTAAAGCCTCAGTTAATGGACCAATAGGTCTTTCCATCATGCGGGGTTCACCAGTAAGCGTGAACACACCTGTTGATACAGCTAAAGCTGCACATAATGGACGCATTGCAGTACCTGCATTGCCTAAATACAGCTCTACAGAGTTCAGTCCTTCATTAAAGACACCGCCCATACCTGTTACATCAACAGAACTTACGTTAACCTTGAGCTTTACCTTTAAAGTCTGTAAAGCCTCAATCATACGAGAGGTATCATCAGACTTTAAAACATTTAATAACTTGGTATTACCTTTAGCTAAAGCTGAAATTAACAGAGCTCTGTTAGTAAGGCTCTTAGATCCAGGCAAAATAACCTTGCCTTCTACGGACTTTATCTTTTTTAAATTAAGGGCGTTTTTCAATTATTTCATTTCCTTTAAGATCTTATCTAGGACATTGAACAGTCTATCATTCTCTGAAGGCTTACCGATAGATATTCTTAGAATATCCTGTAACTTGTAACCTAGAAGAGGACGCACAATGATGCCTTGATGTAATAGCTTATCAGCAATTGCCTGAGCATCATAGCCCTTAAAATCAACTGCTACAAAGTTAGCCTTTGAAGGGATCATAAACAGGTTATGATCTTTGCAGAAAGCAGCATATCTTTCGCGCTCTTTTGAGTTGTTCTCAACTGTCTTCTTTAAGAATTCAGTATCATCTAAAGCTGCAACAGCAGCTGCAAGAGCTACGATATTTACGTTAAATGGAGCTCTTAAACGGTTTAATAAAGAGGTGATCTCTTTATTAGCTACCATGTAACCTACACGCAGACCAGCAAGACCATAAGCTTTCGAGAAGGTACGAGATACAACTAAGTTTTCAAACTCTTCAGTCCATAAAGCGGTATCCTCAAAAGTATCATCTCCGCTGTTGAACTCGTTGTAAGCCTCATCGATAACAACTAATGTAGTCTTTGGAACCTTTTTAATAAATTCCTTCATAGACTTAGAGCTTATTGCTGTACCGATAGGATTTGAAGGATTAGCAAAAGCTACAATACGTGTATCCTTGTCAATAGCTTGAGCAATTGCATCTAAATCAGCATTGTAGTTTTTTAGAGGGATCACTTTAGCTTTAGCGCCGTTTACAGTAGTTTCCATTGGATAAACAACAAATGAGTACTCTGGAAAAACTACATTAACATTATCATTTACAAAAGCTGCGAATAATAAGTTGATAAGCTCATTTGAGCCTGCGCCTAAAGTTAGCTTTTCAGGATCATAACCGAACTTATCATGTAACTTGTGCTTTAAGTAGTAACCGTTTGAATCTGGGTAAATATTACCCTGCTCTACACACTTTAAAGCAGCTTCTTTAGCTTTAGGTCCCATACCAAATGGGTTCTCATTAGAAGCTAACTTGATGACATTTTCTAAACCTAACTGGCGCTGCACCTCTTCAATTGGCTTACCAGCTTGATATGGTTTGATTAAAGTAATTCCGCCGTTTGCAAGTTCACTATAATTTGTCATTTTTCATATCCTTAGTTTTCAATATCATCATTGTAGAGTCTTTTATAAAAAAGCTCAAACCCATGAGTTTTTTATAAAAAAACTCACCTAAAAGGTGAGCTTTTTGTATCAAAAATTCATCTAAGATCAAATTACAAAGCCTGATCAGAGCATCTCTTCTAATTCCTGCTGATGCTGTTTACGCTGAGCCTTCTGGCCATACATCAACTGATCAGCCGCTGCGATGAACTCATCTGGAGTTATGTATTTCTCTGAATACTGTACATGACCTATAGATAAAGAAATAGTCATATCATAGTGTCCTGAGTTATTACACTTGTTAAGCTCTTCTTCTAAAGTATTAATATAGTTCTGAGCAGTCTCTGTAGTAGATTCTTTTAAGACTACAGTAAACTCGTCACCTGCGTATCTGCAGATAAAGCAGTTCTTTTTAAATGCTGCCTTTTTAAGGCATGATGCAACTGTTAGTAAAGCCTTATCGCCCTGATTATGGCCATAGGTGTCATTGATACCTTTAAAATCGTTAATATCAATAAAGATAAGACCTAGGTTTTGGTCTAGTTCATCAGTCTTTTCAAATAATCTGCCAAGATATCTCATGAGCTCTTTACGGTTGTTTAAACCTGTCAAGAAATCTACAGATACTGCTCTGTCCTGAGAGATTAACTGCATTACAAAGACCATGCAGACTAAAATTCCGAGCATGCATGGTAAGATAAAATACCAGCCTAACGGGATCAGTATAAATGGACCACCTACAAAGACAATTCTTAAAAAGAGTGATGCTCTTTTTGAAACAATAGATCCTTCACAAAGATCTTTTAAGAACCTGTTAAGATCTTTGGCTGCTAACAGGAAAAAGCTTAACTTGACAATCGGGATAAATACTAAAAAGATCCAGTCAGAATCAGAAAAAGTCATACCATGATCGCGAGAGAACGCATAGATAATATGGGTTGCTTTATATACATAGATAAATGAAGTTAAGACAAAGGCAAAATAGATAAAGTGCCTTAGTTTATCATTCATAAAGTGCGTGCCGTATGCATGAACTTTTAGCAGGACAAACAGGATAAAAGGTGTGGCAAAAGACACATATCCAAAGATGAAACCAACTGAGGAATAGACAATATCAAAGCCCATCTGATTGGAAAAGACTGTTTTTTCTTTAAAGAAATCTAAAAGCGCAAAGATACCTACTAATATTGCCTGCACCATTAAAAAAACAGAAAAATTAAAAGTAATTTTTGAATTTGAAGATACTTCTAATGACTGATTTTTTAATATGGTACACAGAATAAAAATCGATGCGACTGCAAAATAGAACATCGAAGTTGAATTGATGCTAATAGTCCCCATTTACAGCTCCCTGATTCTTATTTTGCTTATCTAAGTACATAAGCTTATCTGCTTTTGCAATCAGCTCCTTAATATTCTTTGAATCTGGAGCTACAGGAACATAACCACAGCTTACAGACAAATCATACTGTTTATTTGAAAAGATAAGTCTTTCTTCTAGTTCATAGGTAATGTTCTGTATGATCCTTTTGACTTTGTTTTCATCAGAACCATTAACAACTAAGACGAACTCGTCACCACCCATTCTAGCAACAAAGGAATTAGTCTCACCGGCAATACTCTTTAAGGTCTTACCTACTAAAGAAATGGCCTCATCCCCTTCAATATGACCATACGTATCATTAATATGTTTGAACTTATCAATATCAATAAAGACAATAAAAGCTGCTCCATGCTCACGTGAGACGAAGACATTATTGATGAACTTATTAAAGCTTACACGATTGTTAACACCTGAGAGTGCATCCTGAGAAATTAAAGTCTTAGAATGAGTCATGATGTTAAACATAAGAAAAGTGGTAATTGAGGTTGCAAAATCTATATAACCAAAGATTAGTTGCTGTAAGAACAGCACTATGCACAGGATTAAATAGAAAAAGAAATGATTTCTTGCTACATACTTGATATCAAAATCAAGATTATAAACATAGGTTTTATAGCAAAGCCATGAACCAATGAGGATATAGAAGTTGATGATGAAATATAAACTGATACCAGTAGCAGTTGAGATTAAAGAAACATCAGTAGCACTAAAGGCGCTGATATTAAAGAACACTAATAAAGATGCTTCAAAGATGGCTGGTACTACATAAGCCCAATCTGATTTTATGTCGTTTCTCTGATACTTTTCTTTTAATTCATTTAAAACGAGGTAGAACACTGAGACTATAGACAACAGTAAGGATAACTGCCACATTAAAGTTAACAAAAATGAATTTAAAAAGAGTGAATCACGGTAGCTAGATACTGTTACAGCAATATCAGTTGCCTGTGTCACAAACACAGTCAAAATAGAAATGACATGAATATTGGCAAATCTTTTTTCTGTTTTTATAACAGAATAAAGCATTGGTAACAAAATCATGGTATTAAATATAACTAACCAGATTTTGCCTAAAATAACGTCCAAAACACACCTATTATTGTTCTTGTTATGCTGTACTAAAAACTTTCAAAAAAAATTCTCTCAGAAAGCAATAAGCTTCTGATGCAATAAATATAAATAAGTATTCTGCTATATTTTTCTGATAATAATTAGCTGTATTTTTTATTAGTTATTGTGTAAATAACTTTTTTACAGTTTCTTATAATTTCTTTTCTTGTAGAAAAGCTAAAACGTGATAATAAAATCTTGAATAATTCTAAGGCTATTGAGCGCTTATTGGCAATGAAAATCGAAAATGAACTAGATCTTTTTGCGTGATCTGTGATGATAATAGACAAATCTGCCAGTTGCCTGGCAGATAGGGTATAGCTTAGCTCTTATGCACGAACTTCTTTGCTGTCAGCATCAAAGTCATGATCAAGGCCATGGATCTGAGGTTTGCCCTCTTTCCAGTATGGAGAGAGTTTACGTAAGGTACTGATGATGCCTGGTAATACCTCAATTGTCTTATCAATTTCAGCTTCTGTGGTGAATCTTGATAAAGAGAAACGGATGGTACCGTGAGCTGCTGAGAATGGAACATTCATAGCTCTCATCACATGGCTAGGCTCTAGCGATTCTGATGAACAGGCTGAACCTGAGGATGCTGCAATACCATACTCATTTAACATCAATAGAATTGCCTCACCTTCTACGAACTTGAAAGCTACGTTTAAGGTATTGTCAGTTCTTCTTGACTCATCACCGGTTACAAAGCAGTCTGGAATTGCCTTTAAGATACCCTGCTCTAGTTTATCTCTTAGAGCTTTTACTCTTGAAGATACAACTGACAGGTTCTTTTTAGCTAATTCACATGCTACACCTAAACCTACGATATATGGCACGTTCTCAGTACCTGCTCTTCTACCGCGCTCCTGATGACCGCCCTTCATGAATGGGATAAATCTGGTACCACGTCTTACATATAAAACACCGATACCCTTTGGAGCATGGATCTTATGACCTGAGAATGAGAGCATATTGATCTTGGTATCTTTTAAAGAAATAGGCACTTTTGCTACAGCCTGAACTGCATCGGTGTGGAACATTACACCATGCTTGTAAGCAATCTCTGCTAGCTCTGGAACTGGGTAAATGTTACCAGTCTCGTTATTAGCCCACATAACTGATGCTAGTGCTGTATTTGGAGTTAATAAGTTTTCAAACTCTTTTAAATCAAGATCACCATGGTTTGAAACTTTTAAATATTTGATGGTAGCACCATGTGAGGATAAGAAATCACAAGTCTGCATGATAGCAGGATGCTCAACTGGAGTTGTTACAATCTCAGTCTTACCCTTTTGTGACCATAAAGCTGACCATAAAGCGGTATTGTCTGACTCGGTTGCACATGAGGTAAAGATAATCTCATCAGGATACTCAGCACCTAGAAAATCAGCTACCTGCTCACGAGCTTTTGCAATTGCCTTTTCTACAGGAACACCATAACCATGCTGTGATGAGGCGTTACCAAAATATACGCTCAAATATGGCTGCATTGCCTCTACCACTTGAGGATCAATCTGAGTGGTAGCGTTATTGTCTAGGTAAATACCACCTAAACCTGCGCCTAAATTCATATTATCCATTTTTTTCTCTATTTAATAAATTCTGTTGACTAAACAGTCTGCAATCTTAATCAGTTCTCCATTGCAGACTAAAACTCATGTTTACTGCAAACAAGCTTTTAAATTAAAGCTTGATTATCTTGTAGTAACGCTAATCTGACGACCGGTGCCATCAGTTAATTTCTGCTTGATAAAGCCTAAGGTCATGTCTTTCATCATGCCTGAAGCTACAGGACCTGACAGTTTTACAATCACGTCAGCACCAGAGATTGCATCTAGCTCTACTGATGAACCTTCACCTAAACCTTGAGAAATCTCTTCTAAGATCTTCTTTACATCATCATAGATAGGAGATGACTTGGTCTTCTCATCAATAGCAGCATTTACAGCAGCGCTTGCTGCACTTGCACTTGTGGTATTTGAAGATGCAGTAGTTGAACTGATTGAGCTAAAACCTGTTGCAGGAGCTGTAGAGGTTGTAATAGTAATTGAGGGAATAGGAGTTGGTGCATGACCTGGTCTTGGTACACCACATTTTTCAAGATCAACCCAAACCTCGTCGATGATCTCTTCAATTCTCATCTTGCAGCTGCCGCAACCACCACCAGCTTTAGTGTAGTTGGTAACTTCTTCAACTGTAGTTAAATGATTTTCCCATACAGCCTTTTTAATCTTGTTGATACCCACTCCGAAACAGTGACAGATTAACTCACCATCATCATGTGAGTGCTCATATGACTGTCCATGGTAATTAGCAATAGCAGCGTCTAATGCTTCACGGCCCATCACAGAGCAGTGCATCTTTTCAGGAGGAAGACCGCCTAAGTAATCTACAATTTCCTGATTGGTGATCTTTTCAGCTTCTTTTAGAGTTTTACCCTTTAACATTTCGGTTAAAGCTGATGATGAAGCAATCGCACTGCCACAACCGTAGGTCTGGAATGCTGCATCCTCAATAACTTCAGTTGCAGGATCAATTTTTAACATTAAACGCAGAGCATCACCACAAATGATTGAGCCTACATCACCAACACCATTTGCGTCTTCAATCACACGTGCATTACGAGGATGAAGGAAATGATCTTTAACTTTATCTGAATAATCCCACATTTTGTGTTCCTTCTAATTGCTAGTGGTACTAATAAAAAACTTGTTCTAAAAAGTAACGTTATCTGTAAATTTCAAAATCTGAAAATTAACAATGCAACAAAGTAACTTCCTGATAACTAATGCTAACTTTCTCTGTTATGCCGCTAAAGTTGTGTCGCTAAAAAGAGACTACCCTTAAGATTTATCTTTTTTATTATCCTCAACTTTTTGCTCCACAGTTTTCAGATCCATAGGAGCTCTTGATGAGAATTCTTTTTTCAAAACTAACTGTACTTTAGTTTTGCCATAATTCTGCTCTAAATTAAGTGCAAAATTATTTAACTTTTCAATACTATCAAAAGAAGCTATCGCCATATATGTATAGTCAGCTCCAAGTCTGTATAAAGAGCTGACACAAAGAGTCTTTTTCATATAAGACACAAAGTCTGCTTCTTTTACTATATTTACACAAACATATAAAACAGCTTCAACAGTAAGTGCAAAGGTACCAGGATTTATTGAAACAGTATAAGCTTCAATTACATGATTTTCTTCTAAATGTCTTAATCTTGCAGCTACAGCAGGAGCGCTCATAGAGACTTTAGCACCTAAATCTCGTAAGGATAAGCGACTGTCATCTCTTAGTGCACACAAAAGCAGTAAATCTGCAGTATCAAGACTAATCATGAATGATCTCCACTACCTCAAAGCCAGCATCAATAATAGCATCCTTAATGGCGTTATCTTCAACACCGTCTTTTAAAGTTAAAGTAGCTTTTTTCAGCTCAAGTGAAACATCAACCTCACCTTTTGAAGAGAATGGAGTTAAAGCTTTTTGTACGCTTTTTACGCAGTGTTGACACTGCATACCGTTAATTTTAACTGTAGTCATCTTCTTATTACCTGTTAAAGTATTCTCATCCTTTATATCATATACTTCATTATTCTTTAAAACTTTCATTAAGCTCAGTCTTAGTGCATTTAAAACCACACAAACAGAGCTTATTCCCATAAGAGCTGAGCATAACATTGGGTTTAGCTTTACTCCTAAACTCTCATAGAAAAGACCTGCTGCAACTGGGATAGTTAATACGTTATAGATTAAAGCCCAGAATAAATTCTCTTTAATGTTAAGCATAGTCTTAAATGAAATTAAGTAAGCATTAAAGACATCTGTGATCTTTTCATGCAACAATATCACATCACAGGCAGACACTGCGATATCAGCTGTACCTTTAAGACCAATACCTACATCAGCCTGAGATAAAGAGATACTGTCATTTACACCATCACCTGCCATTGCGACCTTGCGGTCTGTACTCTGCAAATTCTTAATAAAGGTAGCTTTCTGTTCAGGTGTAAGCTCTGAAGCATATGAATCAAGTTTAATGTTCTTTGCCACATCACGGGCAGGACCATCACTGTCACCTGTTAGCATCAAAGTCTCTTTACCATATGCTCTTAAAGACTTAACCAGATCTTTAGCATCCTTCTTTAAGGTATCTTTTACAGTGATATAAGCTACGATATCCTTACCTTTTAATAAAGTTAAAACTAAAGCTCCGCTGTAGGCCACAGTCTTTTTTAACTGTACGCCAAAGGCACTGTCAGAAACACCTAGTCTCTTTAGCATTCTGTCATTACCAAAGGAGAAAATACTGTTATCAATAGTACCTTTTACTCCCTCGCCTTTTACATAAGCATAATCTGAAAGCTCATGAGCTTTTGCTTCAGGGAAGCTTGATACTATGGAACGAGCTATAGGATGTGAACTCTTTTTCTCAAGAGAAATAAGCACGCTCTGTAAAAATTGATCTGAAAGTGACTTATCAATCTTTTCAACAGAGCTTACAGACATTCTGCCGTAAGTTAAGGTGCCAGTCTTATCAAAGGCAAAGACTTTTACTCGGCTTAATTCTTCTAGAGCTTCTGGATTTTTAAAGATGATACCTTCTTTGGCGGCACGGCCGGTACCAGCTACAACTGCTACAGGAGTTGCAAGCCCCAAAGCACATGGACAGGATACTACCAGCACACTGATTGCAAACTGCAATGACAGTGATAAGGAAGAACCGTGGACAAAGTACCATAAGACAAAGGTAAGCAGAGCTAAAGTTAAAATAAATGGAACAAAGTATGAAGCTACCACGTCAGCAATTCTTGCAACCGGAACTTTAGTAGCAGCAGTTTTTTCTACTAACTTTATGATCTTGCCTAAAGTGGTATCTTCACCTGTGGTGGTAACCTTTATTTCAAGATAACCGTCAGTTAAAACACTTGATGCTTTAACCTCATCTCCACTTATCTTTTTAATCTCACGGCTCTCACCTGTAAGTGAACTTTCATCGATAAAGCCTTCACCACTTACTACCACCCCGTCAACACCTAATCTTTGTCCCTGCTTTACTACTAAAACCTCGCCCTTTTTAACATCCTGCAGGGCAACTGTTTTTTGAGTACCATCCTCAGCTTTAATTACAGCAGACTCTGGAATTAAGCTGTATAAAGCATTGATAGCATCAGTAGTTTTTACTTTAGCTTTCTTTTCAATATATTTACCGATTGAAACGAAGCATAAGATACCGGCAGCCCCTTCAAAATAGACTGCTTTATCATCTATTAACACCGCACAGGTATCTGTAAACTCTATAGTTGACAGTACAAAAACAGAATAGATAAAAGAAGCAATCGCACCTAAGGATACTAAAGTATCCATATTAGTAGAAAGATGCTTTAATCCTTTAAAGGCATTTATAAAGTACTTTTTCTCAAGTACCATGACAAAGAAGGTAAGCCCCCCCTGCACTGCTGCATTGATAAAACCGTTATGAATAATTTCAAAACCGGTCATATGGCCCATAGAAATGAGCATGATAATAAAGGTGGCAATAATAGCTAGAATTAGATTTATAAAATCATGATCTCTTTCTTGGCTGTCTTTTTCCATAGCTTTAATTGAAGCTATGGTTGAATCCATAACTTTAGCGCCGTAACCTGCCTCTGTTACAGCATTGATTACATCTTCATCTTTAAGGTTATCTTTAAAAGTAACAGTAAGGATGTTCTGCATTAGATTAACATCAGCGTTTTCTACGCCTTTTGCTTTCATGGCTGCTTTTTGAACTCTATTAGCACAAGCTGCGCAGGACATTCCCATTACTTGGTATGTTTTGATCATGATAGTTCCCTTATTTAAACTTTCGATATATTACAGCATTAGGAGCTTTTTTAGGTGTTATTGAGAATAATTTTTGTCCACAATTATAGATTTATTTCTGTTATATAAGATTTTTAGATATCATCTCAAAAAAACCTAAGATCGTATTCTGTAAACAGCAGATCTCAGGTTTTACTTTGAATTTATCTAGGTTTATGGCTACTTAAAGCTCAAAGTTCTCATAGCATTTAAAACAGCAATGATAAGTACGCCTACATCACCAAAGATTGCCATCCAGATATTTGCAAAACCTAAGGCGCCCAGAATCAGGATTAAAAACTTAATCCCCATCACCATATACATATTAGAGATAGCTAAACTGCAGGTTCTTCTAGCTAAATTAATGGTCTTAGGAATAGTATTAAGATCATCATGCATAATAACCACGTCGGCAGCTTCTACAGCACAAGCTGATCCGATATCCCCCATCGCAATACCTACATCAGCACATGAGAGCACTGGAGCATCATTTAAACCATCACCTGTAAAGGCAGCAGGAGTATTCTCCTCTTTGAACTTGTTAAAGTTATCCAATTTATCCTGAGGTGTTTGCTCATAGAAAACTTTATCTAAGTGAAGCTCATTTGCAATATTCTCAGCAACTGATTTTCTGTCACCTGTAATTAAACAGGTCTTAATGCCAAGTTTAGATAAAGCGCTCATCATAGATTTAGCTTCACTCTTTAACTCATCGAATAACTCGATAATACCTAAGAGTTTGTCATCAGAACTTACATAGATTGCGGTTCTGCCGTTCTTATTTACAGGAACTTCACCTTTTACATATTCTTTTACTAAGTCTGCTTTTCCTACAGCAATCTTGCGTCCATCAACAACTCCTGTAATACCAAGACCTGCGCGCTCTTCTATTTCTGTAACTTCAACATCTTCGACTTGAAGCTCATTTGCATGATTTACTACAGATAAAGCTACAGGATGAGTTGATTTTTGCTCCAGAGCTTTTGCATAGGTAAAGATTGTCTTTTCATCGGCATTAGAAAACTTTTCAACATTTACTACCCTAAACTTGCCGTAAGTTAAGGTACCTGTTTTATCAAAGGCAATGGCCTTTAACTTTGATAAAGTCTCCAAATGGATAGTGCCTTTTACAATTACACCAATCTTACTGATAGATCCCATGCCGCCAAAGAAAGACAGAGGCACAGAGAGAACCAGTGCACATGGGCAGGATACAACTAAGAATACCAGAGCTCTTTCAATCCAGTCAGAAAAACTTGCACTAGGAACTACTACAGGTACCAAAGCTAAAAGACAGGCTGAAACTACCACAATAGGCGTATACCAGACAGCAAATCGTCTTATGAGGTTCTCAGGACGTGACTTATTAGCTGAAGCATCTTCAATTAAGTTTAACAGACGTGTAATTGAAGAGTTTTTATGTAAGGTATTTACCTTTAAGGTAATCACTTTACCTTGATTGATACAGCCTGATGGAACAGATTCACCTTTTTTATACAAACGTGGCTCTGACTCACCTGTAAGAGCTGAGGTATCAATAGCAGCGCTATCTTCAATTAAATTACCATCAATAGCTACAGATTCACCTGCTAAAACTCTAATGAGATCTCCTATCTTTACCTGTCTTGGTTTGACGATAGTTTCAGTACCATCTGCATTAACAAGTCTTACTTTTGATGGCTTTAGTTTTACAAGATTGGAGATCTCGGTATGAGCTCTACCAGAGGCATATTCTTCAAAAATCTCACCTATCTTATAAAAGACCATCACCGCTAAAGCTTCTGGAAGATCCTGCAAAGCAAAGGCTCCAAATGTTGCAATCATCATTAAGAACTGCTCTGACATACGATGTTGCTTAAATAAAGTCTTAAAAGCTGCTACGATAATGTCAGTTGCAATTAAAAGATATGCAATTACAGCTATAGCAACCTGTACTTCAAAAGGAATTGAAGCTATTGAAGAGTATTTTACAAATACCAGGTAGAGCATACATACAGTTGCAATACCTAAAAATACTTTTTCATATTTCTCATAGAGTTCTTTCATAGAGTTTTCCTTCTTACTTGAACTTTACCTTAACGAAACTTTTATCTTTTTTCAAATTAGTGATTAACTTTTCTATAGTTTATTATTCTATATTTGAGCAATCGTGCAACTATTAACTTCTAAAAAAACGCAGTTTCCTGCGTTTTCTTTAAAAGTTAATCACGTAGCGAAATGTTAATACCATCTTCAAAGCCGTTAGCTACTGACTGAGCCTGTTCTACAACTGCATCTTCATCAGCATCATCATTTACATCTAATACTAATGAGCCCATAGAGAAATTTAAATTTGCATCATTAAAAGCATCTTTTAATAAGCCTTCTAATTTAGATGCACAATGTGGACAATCAAGACCAGAAATATCGCAACGAACTTTCATAATATTCTTCCTAAGTAATGAAATACTAAATATAACTTCTGATTTAATTATACGACAGTTGCGCACATATTCAACTATTATTTTAAATTTCTTATAAAAAGCTCTCAAGACTTTTATCTTATTGATCTTCAGATCTTTTAAATGATGCTTACGAGAAAAAAAGCTATAAGCATTATGTTAGATTTTGATTACTTTAGCTTCATTGCTACTTTATCTTCTTTACAGAGATACAACAGTTCTTTCCTGCAAAGGCAATTCCATAGGCGTAGATACTTTGTGTCATACTGTTTTGTAAGAACGGATCTGCATAGTGTTTATCTTCTATTTGAGCTATTGCGTTCGTGCTTA
>OQWA01000068.1_pt1 | contig 22526 bp, 18 predicted proteins | sample 1691581 | NCBI WGS metagenome assembly OQWA01 (sample SAMN03418264, study PRJEB22391) | human gut metagenome | biome: human-gut; feature: organic feature; material: feces | host: Homo sapiens | place: Tanzania | collected 2013-01
TTTTCTCCTTTGAAAATTTGTTTTATAAATTTCGTTTCGAGCGCAACTTTTCGTCGCCCTTCCTTGCACATACGATAAATACTGCGCGGTTGGGCTTCAAAATTTTCGCGTCGTTAAAACCTTTTTTGTAAAATTCGGGTGTTTTTGATACGTCCTCTTTTGCAAGAATTATCGGATTTTCCGTCCGAAATTGCCGCATTTCCAATATATCTTTGATATATTTTCGCTTACACTATGAATAATAATACGAAAATTCGGGAATGTAAAGTATTTGCACGATTTTTTGTGATTGTAAAGATTTGGTAGAAAACCTTAAAATCCTATCACCCGCGCCTTTTTCAACTCGTTTGTTCCTTTTCTTCAACAAAAAACCGCCCGCGTCCGGACGGTTTTGTTTGTTGTTTTTTGACTTTGCGGTTACTTCTTTTTAAGAACGTCGTCGAAGAGTTTCAGGTTGTCGAAAGACGGTTTGTACTTGCCTTCTTCGATGCCGCGGATTATTTCGACCGCCCTGTCGTTGACGGGAGTCGGCACGCCGACCTTTCTTCCGTACTCGCTCACGACACCGTTGATTGCCTCGACCTCGCAAGGTTTGCCCTTTTCGATATCCTGCAACATACTTGCGCGGATAAGGCGATGTTTTTTGATTGCGACGGGAATTATCGCAAACGAGATTTTTTGTTTAATCGGGTTGTTGTAATCCAGAAGTTTTACGACGTCTTTGCCCTGAATCGGCTCAATATGAATGCCTCCCGCGCGGGTTGAGTCGATGATTTCTTTTATGATGCGTTGCGCGCAAAGTCTGCTTTTCTTGTTGTCCGCGACCTCTCCGAAATTGCAGCCGAGCACCGCCGACATTCCGCTGAATGCGGAGTTTACGAGAAGTTTTGACCACCTTACCCCTATGAAATTGTCTTCAACCTCAACCTTGCCCATAATGGACAGTATACGGACGATTTCCTTGAAATGCTTGTCTTCCTGCGCTTTTTTATTGAGTGCGCCGAGCGCGAAAACCAAAGCGTCGGATTCCGACGTGAGTTCGCTGACGCCGGGAGCGGTCATCTGCGCGCCCCAGCCGATTGCACAACCGTACGTCCTGTCTTCGCCGATTATTTCGGACACGCTGTGTTCCGGAAGACCGTTTTGCATCGTACATATTACACCGTCGTCCGCCAAAAAGTTTGTGAGCATTTTCACGACTTCTTTGTTGTTGAGTTGCTTTGTCATAAGGAAAATTATGTCGTATTTTTCCTTCATTTCTTCGGGCAGCATCGCGTTGACTTTCACGTTGAAATTCGCTGTCCCCGTGATGGTTGCGCCGTTCTCTTTCAACGCGGCGACGTGCGCTTTGTTCCTGTTGACAAGGTCGATTTCCTCGCCGCTTTTCGCGACGTATGCTCCAAGTACCGTTCCGAGCGAACCCGCTCCGTAAATGCAAACTTTCATATTAACTCCTTAAAATTTTCAATCAAAGATATTTTACCACGAAAAATCCTTATTTACAACGGTTGAAAATAATTTATTCTTTTTTCGCGGTATTTTCACGGCAGCGGTCTTTCAAAAGTTTCGGTGAAATCTCGTTGACAACCTCCGTTTACTTCTATATAATGCAATCAAATGAATAATCTCGCCGCCGGGTGAGCGCGTCAAATTGCATCGTTAGGCCTTTGAAGATGCAACCTGGCGCTTTTTTATTTGTGGAGAAAAATGAAAAACCAGACCTTGAAAGAATTTTTTAAATACGTGTCGGCAAACGTGATTGCCATGATCGGGCTGTCCTGCTATATTCTGGCGGACACGTTTTTCATTTCTTTGAGTCTCGGGAAAACCGGGCTTGCCTCGTTGAATCTGGCAATGCCTTCGTTCAGTATCGTTTTTTCAATCGGTCTTATGTTCGGCATCGGCGGAAGCACGAAATTCGCCATATACAAAGGCGCGGGGGACGTCAAAAGCGCAAACAGAGTGTTCACTCACACCGTTTTTGTCGTCGCGTGTTTTGCGGTCGTATTCGTGCTTCTCGGCGCGTTTTTAAGCGGTCCCGTGGCGTCGCTTCTCGGCGCGGACGGCAAAACGTTTTCGGGGAGCAAGACCTACGTGCAGATTATACTTTGCTTTGCGCCCTTTTTTATGTTCAACAACGTTCTGCAAAACTTCATCCGCAACGACGGCGCGCCCAGACTTGCGATGACCGCGTCGCTTCTCGGCAACCTTTTCAACATCGTTTTCGACTACGTTTTTATTTTCCCGTGCAAACTCGGCATGCTCGGCGCCGCCCTTGCGACAGGCATTTCGCCCGTAATCAGCATGCTTATTCTGATGATTTTCTTTTTCCGAAAGAAAAACACGTTCCGTCTTGAAAAGACGAAACTATCTCTTCGCGTATTCGGCGAGATAATCTCGCTGGGACTTGCGTCGTTTATTGCGGAGTTCGGCTTCGGACTCGTGATGATGCTCATCAATAAGTTGTTCAAGTCGCTTGGCGGGGATACGGCGGTTGCGGCGTTCGCCATCGTCGTCAACGTGTTTTACGTAATCAACGCGATTTTCAACGGGATTTCGTCGGGCACCCAGCCTATAATCAGTTTTTCATACGGACAGCACGATTTCACGAGAATACGACAGGTGCTGAAATACGCCCTGATTACAATCGGCGCGACCGCCGCCGTCCTGTACGTTATTCTGTTTTTCTCGGCGGACGGCATCGCGGCAATCTTCAACACGGAAAAAGCGGAAGACCTTCAAAAACTTGCCACGACCGGCATAAAACTGTATTTCATTTCTTCGCTGTTTTCGGGGTTCAATCTGTTATTTTCGTCATACTTTTCGGCGTCCGACAAAGGCGTATGTTCGCAAATCGTCACCCTTCTGCGCGGAGTCGTGCTGATTATTCCGCTTGCTTATCTTTTCGCACATCTTTGGAAAATCACGGGGCTTTGGCTCGCAACGCCCGCCGCCGAAATGCTGACGCTCGTTGCGGCGATTATCATATTCTTTGTCACGCGCAAAAAACGCGCCGACACGGAAATCCCCGCCCCCGTTTCGGAACAGGAATAATCCGCCGTACGCGTTCCACTTTTTCTGATTTTATCTTTTCTTTCCTTTTGTTTTCTGTTTTTTGACGGTAACGACAAGTATTATCGTCGCGATAACAATCAACCCGATGCCCGTGGACAATATTATGATGATTTTGGTCACCTTTCCGAGCGGCGGCTTGTACCTTTCGGGATTTTCCGACGCGCAAAGGAAAAGCGTGAGATCGCCGTCGGGCAGTTTTTCAAAACGCGCCTTGTAAACCCCGCCGTTCTTTAAGAAGTCGACGGTTTCCCCCGTTACGGTAACCGAGTCGTCCGGATTTGTCACACTCTTTCGCGTTTCGCCCCTTAATAAGTACATGTCCGTATATATCCGTATCGTAAGGTTATTGAAGTCCGCCCAGCCCGCCGCGGGACTTAAAAGATAAGTGTACGAATACACCGGCGGCACGTAATTGCGGGTTGCCGACGGATAAAGCGGCGCGGATACAGTGTTGACAAGCGTTTCTTCCGGCGCGAACGTAAGAGTGTAATCGTACCATCGGAACAAGAGCGTGCTTAACGAAAGTTCCCACACTTGAAACACCGTCGACGTTCTGCTTTTAATCAGCGCAACCGTCGCGTTGTACCAGTCTACGTCGCTGACGTCGCTTCCCGCCGGTCTGAATTTCAGGGCGTAATCTTTGAAATTATACTCGACCTTCTTCCCTTTGACGACGCTTCCCCCGACGCTTTTCCACTTGTCGTCAAAGAAACTGAATTTGCTTTCGATATCAGTAACGTCTTCCCCGACAAACGCCAGCGTCAGCTGCCCGCCTTTCAGGCCGTCCTGCCATGCGACAAGTTCCATTAAGTCCCCGTTTTTTTCGTATTTGACGTAATTATCCGCCACTATGTATTTAAGGTTTTTCACGTTGTCCGAAAACTTGACGTACGTCGGCAATTTTCCGTTTGCACCTTTAACGTCCAAAACGTATTCGTAAACCATCAAATCTGTTGAAAGAGTATCGTCGGCGATAAAGTCGTCAGAAAAGTATCGAAGGTCCTCTTCAAGGTCGAATTTTGCAAAGGGATCCGCCTTATAAGTATGGCGGATTGTTTTGTCCGCGTCTTTTCCGTTTGTTTTTACCTTAAAGTATTCCTTGTCCGCCTCGGTCTGCGATTCGTCGTACGGAACGAATCCGAAAGGAAACAGACACCTTGTTTCGACAATCAGATTTGTCGGATTGCGGAAAGTGTATTCGGCTGTAACTATGCCCCGCCTGACGTATTCCTGCACGGGAATAAATCGGTCGGCGGAATAAATATGAAATGTCAGATCTTCCTTGTCGACGACTATCGGGCTGTTTTCGGTCTTGACGATAACCCCGCTTGAATCGTAGCCTATCGTTTCTCTCGGCGCGGAATTCGCTTCCGATACGGCGGGCGGCGAGAATACGACCGACGAAAACAACGTCAACGCCATGGTCAGAAGAAGAATTATTGCATTTTTCCTGGTTTTCATTTTTGTCCTATTTTATTTCGGAAAACAATTCTTCCCCGACTCCGCATACGGGACAGACGAAATCGTCGGGCAAATCTTCAAACTCGACAAGCGGGATCCCGTTTTCCTTGCAACTTTCTTCGTCGTATACCCAACCGCATACTTCGCAAATGTACTTTTTCATTTTTGTTCTCCTTTTGGTTTATTTGTATTTGATTTATTTCATAAGTTCAAACGCCGACGCGTCGTGCTTGCATATCGGACAAATGAAGTCGGGCGGCAGTTCTTCGCCCTCGAAAACGTAGCCGCACACTTTGCAAACGTATGATTTTGTCTTTGTCGCGACGGGCTTCGGCTTCACGTTTTTCTGATATTCCGTATAAGTCAGCGTGTCGAGATCGGAAAACACCGCCGCTTCTTCGACGGAACAAACGAACATGTCGTGCGTGCCGAGATCGATTATCTGCTCCGCCGCAAGGGATATGAACGCGTTGCAAAACTTCGGCAATACGACAAGCCCGTTTTCGCTCTTTTCCGGCGTTTCTCCGAAAAACTTATCGACGGTTCTGCCGCTTTGGAAACCGAATCTTTTGAAAACGTCAAAGGTAGCGTCGACCGACAGGCAGTTGACGTTCATTTTCAGCGTTTCCAGAATCGTCCCGCACGAGTAATTCTGTTTGTTTACGCAAACGGCGACTCTCAGCGGATTGCTTGTGACCTGCATTACGCTGTTTACGATGCAGCCGTTGTCTTTTCTTCCGTCGTTGGTGGTCAGGACGTACAGCCCGTAGCCGATTCTGAACAATGCGGAAAGGTTAATTTTCTCTTTTTCGTCCGTCATATTTATTCTCCTTTGTTTAATTCTCGTTGTTTGTTCGCACCGTATGCAACCGCCGCCGCGCCGCACAAGGACGCATAGTATCCAAGCCCCGAATATTCGATTTTGACGGTTTTATCAATCGGAAGAAACAGTTTATCGTTGATTTCTGCGATAAGGTCGTCTTTGAAAAGATCAAGGCTTTGGGATACTCCGCCGCCAAGATAACATACGTTCACGTCAAGAAGAGTCGCGGCTTTCGCTATGACCGCACCCAGTGCTTTTGCCGCGCGCCTGTATGCCGCAACTGCGATTTCATCGCCCTCGATTGCAAGCGCGCCAATCTCTTTCGCCGTCCTGTCCAGCCCCGTTTTTTCCTTGTAATAAGCGGAAACCGCCCGTCCCGACGCCACCGATTCCAGACAACCTTTCTTCCCGCAGGTACAAGCCTTTCCGTCTTCTTCGACTCTGATATGCCCGAATTCGCCGGCGCAAAAGTTCGCCCCGACGTAAAGGCTTCCGTTCAGATACAGCGCGCCGCCCACTCCGTTGCTGACGGTAATCCACATAAAATCGTCGACGTCCGCCGCCTTTCCGAAAACTTTCTCGGCAACGGCGCAAGCGTTCGCGTCGTTTTCGGCATACACCGGGATCCCGAGAATTTGTTTAAGGTCTTCCGCCGCGTGCCAATCCCTTATTCCCAAAAAAGGCGCGAGCGGACATACGCCCGTATCGCCGTTCACCGGCCCCGGCAACGAAACTCCGCATATTTCGGGCTTGTATTTTTCCATATACGGCGCAGCCATTCGTTTTACGTCCGCATACAGCGTTTCAAGCGAATAAGCCGACGAATATTCTTTGCGATCGTATTCGACGACAATGCCCGTTTCGTCAACGACGCCCACCAGAACTTTTGATCCTCCGATGTCGATTGCAAGACACTTTTCCATTTTTCTTCTCCTTTCAGATTCCTGTCAAAAGATAATCCGTACTTGCTTTTCAAGGACTTTTTCGGTTTTCTAAAACAAAAAAGCGCAAGGAAATAAAATTTATTCCGATTGCGCTTTGATAATTCTTCTCATAGGCGGTTACCTCCGTCGCGGGGTTAAAACTTCCGATTAAAAATTATTGTCGTTTGCTCCTTCCTGTTTTAGGTATGAATATTTTATCACAAAACTTCGTTTTTGTCAATTTGTCGCGGCCTTCCGAAAAAGACGTTGCTTTCGCATCTCAAAGGTGCTCGCGGTTCTTTTTACCGTTTACGTTTCCGAGCGTTATTTCGACAACCGCCCCGTTTTCGTTGCGCGCCCGGATTTCTCCGCCGTGCATTTTGATTATTTCCTTTGTGAGAGCAAGCCCTATGCCGGTATTTCCCTTTTTGCCCGTGTAAAACCTTTCAAAAACGTGCGGAAGATCGTCCTTGTCAATGCCGTCGCCGTCGTCGGAAATCGCGATTATCGTTTTATCGTTTTCGTTTTTGCAAGCGACGGTCACCGTCGTTTTGCTGTATTTGAATGCGTTGGATATGAGATTTGAAACGGCTTTTCGTATTTGCTTCTCGTCACACAAAACCACCGCCTCGAAGGATATTTCGGTTTTAAGCGTCTTATGACTGTTTTCAAAGACGGGCGCAAACGAATTTGCGACGCTTTTTATTATTTCGGTTACGTCGGTTTCCAGAAACTCCGGTTTTGCCTGTGCGGAGTCGATTTTGGACAACGCCAGCAGTTCTTCGATAAGCTCCGTCATTCTGTCGCTTTCTTCCATAATAACGCCGGCGGATTCTTTTACCGGGAGCACTCCCGTCTGTATTCCTTCCGCATAGCCCTGAATCGCCATGAGCGGCGTTTTCAGTTCGTGCGAGGCGTTCTGGAAAAACGATTGCCTTATCTCCTGCGCCGATTCGATTGTCTTGCCGAGATTTAAGCCGATGGCGCATATCACCGCGCCCACGATTATCACCGCGACGCAAAACAACAGGTTGAGCCAGCGGACGTAATTCAATATTGATTTTATATCGACGTACAAAACGTACTCGTATTTATCCGTTAAGTCGGCGTCGGACGAATAAACCGCCAGAACAACGTCGCGGTTTTTGTCTTTCATTCTGTAAAACTCGCCGCGGACGGGCTTTTTATCGTCGCAAAACGCCAGCACTGCTTTTTCCGTTTCGGTGAGATACACAAGGTCTTCGTTCGCCCCGCCGATTTCCAGATACGCAACGCTCGAACTCAGAAAATTCATGCCCGCCTTTTCGTCGTCGTGATTTTCGCCGATTTCTTGTTCAATCGCCTTTTTTGCCTGATTTTCCAAACTTTTCGGGACAACGACGTTTACGACGACAAGCAAAGTGCAAAGGATAAGCGCGACCGAACATAAGCACGTCAGCACTATTTTGAGTTTGATTTTTGTCATTCGTCTTTCACCGCCGCGCTTAATTTGTATCCGTATCCCCACACTGTTTCTATGGTTACGACGCTTTTTGCCGCGGACAATTTTTTTCTTATCCGCCTTACCGTTTCGTCAATGGCGCGCGTTTCGGTGTCTTCGTCAAACCCCCAGATTTTGTCCAGCATGCTATCGCGGGAATGGGTTTTCTGCGGTTCTTCCATCATAAACGCCAGCAAACTCATTTCGGTTTTTGTCAACGGAACGGCGGTTTTATCGGCAAAAACAGAGTGTTCATCTTCCGAATACGTCAAATCGGCATGTTTCAAAATCTTGCCTTTCGCCTTTTTGTCGCCGCTCATTTCAGCCCTTCTCAAAAGGGCTTTCACCCGCATTAAAAGCACGGTCGGGCGGAACGGCTTGGTAAGGTAATCGTCGCTGCCGAGCGTTATCCCGTTGACGTAATCAAGCTCGCCGTCTTTGGCGGTAAGAAGGATTATCGGTACGTCCGAATACTTTCTTAATTCTTTCACGCACTCGATTCCGTCGCGCCCGGGCATCATAATGTCAAGAATGACAAGGTCGGCAGGCTCCCTTTCAAACGCGGCAAGAAGAAGGTCGCCCGTGTCATACGCGCTCACTTCGTACCCATCGCTTTGAAGGAAGTTTTTCAATAGTTCCCTTATGTTTTTTTCGTCGTCGGCAACGTAAATACTGTACGCCATATTCCCTCTCGCGCGCAATCGGCATCGCTTTTCGCGATGCCTTTTGCAAGATGTGTTTTGGTGGGTTTTATTTTTTATTTTCCGCAGTTTTCAGCGAAACAATTTTCATCGCATTCGATAAAAAGCACGTCGTACTCGCCGCATCCGTTTCCGGAAAAGTCGCAGGAGCCGTCCTTGCAATCGTTGTACAGAACGTCCTCGTCTTTATCATACAGTTCATCGTACAGCTTGTCAAGTTTCGCGTCGAGCGCGTCGAGCGCGTCAACGTTTTTCAAAAGCGCGGTCTTTTCGTCGTCGGTGAGAGTTTTCAATTCTTTGATGAACGCCCTTTCGTCAAAATTTTCGGGAATTTCGTCAAGTTTTTGGAACTCTGCAAAGTACTTTTCCCAAAGCGCGGCGTTCTCGTCAAACGATTTCTGATATTCCGCTTCCAAACTTTCGATTTGTGAAATCGTCCGTTCGATTTCGGCGGTGTTCTTTTCGTTCCCCGTCGAGGCTTTCGTGACCTTATATTTCGGCAAAAGCACTGCCGTAAGCGTGATTGCCACGGCGGCGATCGCAACTACAGCGGAAAGTAAAGTTATCTTTTTTGCTTTCATTGTTCTTTCGGTTTTCATTGGTATATGCTCCTTTTTGATTATTTGCAAGCCCGTCGCTTACAATTTAATCATATCTTATCCCGAAAGCATAAATCCCCGAAAACCTGCGGTTCTTTTGCAACAATATTGCAACATTCTCCGTCGCACGGCGCATATAAAACGCGCCGCACTCCGAAAAACGTTATATAAGGATATAGGAAAAGAATTGGTATAAAAAAGTATTAATTACTTGGTTTCGCCGCCTTATGCCGCAGCGGTTATTTCAAAGTCGAACATTGCTTCGCCCGCATTGTAGTTCATGCACTCGGCAACCATGACTTTCACTTTGTATTTGCCAACCTCACTGGGGGCAACCGCCGTCCAGGCTTCTTCGCCGACTTTCCGGAACATGAACGTTACTTCGCCCATTCCCATCACGTTGAACTTATCTTTGGTGATTTCAACAGCGTTTCCGTCATGAACTTTGCCCAGCATTGCGCCGTCTTTCAAGGTAATCATGTTGTCGCCTTTTTTGATTTCGAAATCAAATTCGGCAACGCCCGCCTGATACATTTCGGTTTCGGCAACCATGACTTTCACTTTGTACATGCCGACCGCCATGGGGGCAACCGCCGTCCATTCGCTTTCGCCTGCCTTATACATGAAAGTGACCGCGCCGTTGCCCATGAATTTGAATTGTTCTTTCGTGAACGTCACGGCTTTTCCGTCGTACTTCTTGCCAAGCATAACGCCTTCTTTCAATGTTACGGGGTTGGCTTGAAGAGCGGCGATCTCTTCTGTATGTTTCTTTTTGCAGACGGTGCAGTAACGGGTTCTCGCGCCCTTTTCGGTTGCGGTGGGTTTTTTCGTTACTTCCCATTTGCCATAGGTATGTTTCGCCTTGTCTTTCACTTCCTTGCAGTCCTTATCGGTGCAAGCGCGCCAGTGATACTCGTTGTTGTAGGTATAGGTTTTTGAGAAGTTGTGTTTCTTGCCGCATGCCGCAAAAACCGCCATACATATCGCAAGTACGGAAACCAGCGAAATCGTCATAATAAATGTTTTTTTCATTTTGTTACTCCTTTTGTTTTATTATTTAAACGCCGCACGGCGATTAAATCAATATTTGTGCTTTCCGACCGCACACGATAATTTTACCAGATAATAAATCCGACTTCCCCGAACGATTGCGTCAGAATTGTCACAAATTTGCAACAATCGGATTTTTTGCCCGAAAATTCTTCGGGCGAACGGCGGCGTTTTTGGCAATGAAAAAACGGAGATTCGTTTTTACAAATCTCCGTTTTCGTTGCTTTTTACGCCGTCGGTTTACCTTAACGCTTTATCTTCCTTATGAATGATTCCGCCGTTTGTCGCGTCGATGCGGTAAGTCCACTGCGTTTGTCCGTCGTTGAACACGAGATAGAAATACGGGGTTTTGATGCCGCCGTCAACCAGCTCTTCCACGGTGAAAACGACCTTTGAGTTTTCTTCGATCGCGGCGTCGCGCAAAGCGGTTTCCTTTGCTCTTTCGATATTGATATATCTGCGGTTGTAAATCACTTCGCCGGTCTTTGCGTCGATTTTATAGCTGAACTGGTACTTTTCGATGTAAAATTCCAGAACCCAGCACGGACGTCCCGAATTTCTGCTCAACACTTCTTTGGTAAACACGACTTCGACTCCTTTCGGAATTTCCGCGTCCGTTAGAGCTATCTCTTTTGCCTTGTCCAGAGAAACCATAAGGGCTTCTGCGTTGCTGTACATAATACTGCCGTCCGTCGCGTCGATGCGGTAAGTCCACTGCGTTTTCCCGTCGTTGAACACGAACAGATAGTACGGGGTTTTAATGCCGCCGGCAACCAGTTCTTCCACGGTGAAGACAACCTTGCTGCCGTCGGAAAGATCCGTATCTTGCAGCGCGATCGTTTTGGCTTTCGCCATGCTCACGTAGCGGGTGCTGAATAAGATTTCTTCCGTTTCGGCGTCGATGACGTAGGAGTATTGATACTTTTCGTTGTAGAACTCAATAATCCAGCACGGGCGTTCGGGGCCTTTGTTCAGTTCTTCCTTTGTGAAAGTAACTTCGTTTTCGTCCGTGATGCCGGCGTCTTTCAACGCGATTTCTCTTGCTTTCTGCAACGAGACGAGTAACGCGACTTCGCTCTTATCAAGCACGTGGCCTAAGGTTGCGTCGATACGATAAGTCCACTGCGTTTTGTCGTTATTGAAAACGAGATAGAAATACGGGGTTTTAATGCCGCCGCCGACGTATTCTTCAACGGTGAACGTGAGTTTTGAAAATTCCTCAAAGACACCTGCGTCTTGCGCCGCGATTTCTTTTGCTTTCCTTATGTCGATATGGTATTCGAAAAAGAACACCTCGCCGGTTTTGGCGTCGATTTTGAAAAAGTATTGGAACTTTGTAGTATAAAATTCCAGAATCCAGCACGGGCGTCCCGAATTTCTGCTCAATTCTTCTTTGGTAAACACGACTTTTTCTTCGTCGTTATCGGCAAGCCCCGCGAATTTCAGAGCGATGCTTCGAGCGTCTTCCAAAGATATGAACAATGCCACTTCGTTTTTGTCGAGAATGTCGCCGTTGATCGCGTTGATAAGGTATGTCCACTGCGTGTATTTGTCGTTGAACACGATGCGATAATAAGGATATTTCGCGCCGATGTCGATAAGTCTTGCTTCGGTAAATTCCACTCTCGTTGTGCAGCCGGAGTCACTTAATGCGATCGCTTTGGCTTTTAAAATGCCGATATAGCCGGATACGATAATTTTGGAATCGATATCTTTCTGCAACCAGACAAGTTCGTCAAGGGGCAGATTTGCAAGTTCTTCTTCGGACATGCTGCTGTTTTTCTTTGCGTCGGCGATAAGTTGGGCTTTGCCTTGCGATACGCCGTATTTTTTCGCGATAGCTGCCGTTTCGTCGTTGCTTGTTGCAGATGCGTAAACCACCGTGTGGACGGACTTGGTTTTTTCAAGCGCACGCCGCACGTTCTCGGACACGGACTCTTTCAGTCTGGTGTTTTCGCTCAACTTTTCGTCGAAAGAAATCAGCACGGTATCGTTGCTTTCCATAAAGCCCGCCGCCTTGTATGCTGCAATGGTAAGAGCCACCGCGGTATCGAGACTTTGCCCTTTCAGCGCGACTTTTGCAAGCGCGCCTTCCGCGTCGTCGTTCAGGAAGCGAACTTCTTTTACTTTTCCGTTTCGGGTGATCGTGTATTCAACCCCCGGGTTGATTTCCATCGTTATCGTGCCCGCCGCCGTGTTTCCGACCGCAATCGGGGTAATCACGCCGACCGCAAGCAATAACACAAGACACGCCGCCACTGCCACCGCCATACGGCTGAACTTTACTCGTTTTTGTTTTGCCCTGACCTCGGGCTTTGCGTCCGCAATCATCTTATCGTCAATCTGACCGATTGCGTTCAATAATTTTTCCTTCTTCATAGGTAGATTTCCTCCTTTTCGAGATTTTTTTTGAGATCGACGCGCATACGATACAAAATGGCTTTGACCTTGCTTTCGCTCATATCGTGCATTTCGGCGATTTCGCGGACGGGATACATATACCAGTATCTTTGCACGAATAAGTTGCGTTTCGTCTTGTGTTGAGCGCGTAAAAAGTTGTTTATCACTGCAACGAGATGCGCTTCGTCCATCGCCGTCTCGACGCCGCTTATGTCGGGAATACAGTTTTCAAGCTCGGACAAAACGATTTCCACCTGTCCGTTCCCGCGCTTTGCAGCCGATTGCCGCTTATAGCGATTGATGGCGAGATTGCGGGCGATTTTTCCGAGAAACGCCGTCAGGTTGCCGGGCTTTTGCGGGGGGATACTGTTCCAGGCGCCAAGGTAAGTATCGTTGACGCATTCTTCCGCATCGAAATGATTGAAAAGAATGTTGTAAGCGATGGTATGGCAGTATTTCCCGTACTTTTCCGCCGTGACGGATATCGCGCTCTCGTGCCGCTCCCAAAACAATTCGATAATTTTTTGGTCGTTCATTTTGCTTCTCCTTCGACGTCGAAAAACCGTTTGCGATTTTGTCGACGATCAAACGCTGCGTCTAATAATAAAGACAACAAAAAATCCGCGTCGTTGCGTGAAAGTTAAAAAATCTCAAAAACTTTTCACGTGGCGCGGATTATAAAGTGGATTAAATTGTTTTCGCTTTTAACTTTCCGTTTATATGCCAACAAATAATAAAATAATACAAGCGTTGCCAAAACGCCGATATTTTCTCGTTTCGCGAGAAGATAAGGCAGTTATTCTTCAATCGGCGTGAAATCGAATTTAATCACGTCAAAAAGCCCGCGCGTCGTAATTTTCAGTTCGGGAATTACCGCAAGCGACATAAACGACAGGCACATGAACGGTTCGATTTCTTCCGGTACGCCCGCGTCACGCGCTTTTTTTCGCAGGATTTCGGTTTTTTCAAAAACGTATTCCTGATCCTTGTCGCTCATAATCCCGCCGACGGGGAGTTCCAGCGTTTCTTCGATAACGCCGTTTCTTGAAAAGGTCATTCCGCCGCCCGCGCGAATAATTTCGTTGACGGCAGCCGCCATATCTTTATCGTTGTCCCCGATTGCGATGATATTGTGGCTGTCGTGCGCGACCGACAACGCGACGGCGGCGTTTTTAAGACCGTATCCTTCCATAAGTCCCAGCCCGATTTTCCCCGTGTTTTTGTGTCTTTCGACAACGCAGATTTTGTTAAGTCCTTCGGTTTTGGCATATTCGCCGTTTCTGACGTTGACTTTTTTCGTTTTGTTGAAAGTAACGACGTTGTCGGGCATTAACCCGATGACTTTTACGTTGTCCGACTTTAATTTTATTTTCAGTTTGTCTTCGGAAATATAATCCGTGTGCATCGTGTTTCTTACGGCGGCGTCGAAAACGCTTTCCGCGTCGAACAGGGCTTTCCCGTCTTTTGCGACAAGCACGCCGTTTTTGTAAACTTCTTTCGGTCTGAAATCGTACAGGTCGTCAAACACCACAAGGTCGGCGATTCTTCCCGGCGCAATTGCCCCGCGGTCGTCGGTTTTGTAACACTCGGCAGCGTTCAAAGTTGCGGCGGTCAGCACGTCAATCGGGTTTTTCCCGGCTTTCACAAGCATTCTTACGTTGTTATCGAGGTGTCCCCTTTCTTTCAGATCGCTCACCTGCTTATCGTCGGTGCAAAGCAACAGCCTGCGTTTCGTTTTGTCGGTGAACGCCCCCGCCAGCGCGTTTATGTTGCGGGTTGAGGAGCCTTCTCTCATCTGAATGTAAAATCCGCGTTTGATTTTGTCCAGGACGTCCTTTTCGCAGACGTTTTCATGGTCGGTTTTTATCCCTTTGAGCGCGTATGCGTTGACGTCGTCCTCGTTTGCGGTTACCAGATGCCCGTCGATTATTTTGCCTGTTTTCGCGCAGCATTTCAGTTTTCTCATCGCTTCTTCGTCGCCCGCGCGGACGGCAGGACTGTTCATAAATTCGCCAAGCCCGTATATGTCGGGGTTTTTTATGAATTTTTCCGTATCGGACGCGTCAATCGTTGCGCCGTTGTCTTCAAAAGGCGTCGCGGGCACGCAACTCGGCAACATAAATCTTATGTCCATCGGGACGGTTTTCGCCTCTTTTATCATATATTCGACGCCCGCTATCCCCGAAACGTTGGCGATTTCGTGCGGATCGGCTATGCACGTCGTTACGCCGTAAGGCATCACCGCTTTTGCAAAGTTTGCGGGCGATAACATCGTGCTTTCAATGTGCAGGTGCGTGTCGATAAGCCCCGCGGAAACGTACGCGCCGTTAAGGTCGATTTCCTTCTTGCCGTCGTATCGCCCGACGCCCACGATTATTCCGTCCGAAACCGCTATGTCGCACTCTTCGATTTCGCCGATAAATACGTTCACGGCTTTGCAGTTTTTGAAAACTAGATCCGCTTTTTCTCTGTGCGTGCATTGTTCGATATGTTTATCCATTTTCCGCTTACCTGCCTTTTAGATTTTTTTATTTATGTTTGACTTGTTCGATTTTTTATATATGCTTGTCTTGTCGTCTTATATTCGTCGCGACGGCTTTCCGCTGAATACAAAAAAACGCAAAGGAACGTTTCGTTCACTTTGCGCTTCCGGTCGTATTGTTTTTCATTTTCATGGTCGGATACCCCCGTGCCTTTCTAATGTTGAAACCATTCTATCACAAAAAAAATTGTTTATCAAGTCTTCTTGCGCCCTGTTGCGCCCCGTTTTTCGTCAAACGAAAACCGCTCGCCTTTTTCTTTTCTTCGTTTGCGGGTAAATTAACGAGCCGGGGTTCACGTCGCAGGCGGCGCGATGCACCGCATCGTGCAAAATCCCTGTTTCGGAGCATAATAAAAACCCGACAAAATAAGTCGGGTTTTTATGGCGGAGAAACAGGGATTTGTTCTTGCCTTTTGCAAAGCAGTCCGTGTGAAATATTTTTATGCTTTGCAAAAGCCTTCGGTCTACGCTCAACGCATTGTTGCAAGCAACAATGCTACGCATTCGTGCGACAAATCGCACAACCGTTGGCTATGTCCGCTGCGCTCGATTTCCGCAAATGCAAGCGCTTGCTTCTCTCTTCGCTTGCGGTCAGCCCGCAGGGGTTCACGCCGCAGGCGGCACGGCATCGCCGAGCAGAGCCCCCGAAAAGAAAAAGAACCCGATAAAATCGGGTTCGTATAATTATCGTTTGGTGGAGATGAGGGGGGTCGAACCCCTTACCTCTTGAATGCCATTCAAGCGCTCTACCAGTTGAGCTACACCCCCAAGGCGGATAACAAACGTAAATATACTATTTTTACGTCGTTTTGTCAACTGCATTTGAACAAGTGGGTGAAATGTTTCGGAACAAATTTTTTTGTGTATTTGATACATTTGCGATTCGCGCGTGCACGCGCTGCGCGCGCTTAATTAAAGAAAAGTATCGCTTAATTCCAATTATTTATATTTTATACGGACGTTTATTACATCCGTAAAGTTTTTTATGCATAAAAATATGCGATTATACCAAAATCGTGCATAAAATTCAAAAAAATAATCCATATTAGTTTTGATTTCTAAATCGCACGCTAATTAAAAGTAGCGTAATGTATAATTTCAATAACTATTTTATCAAAGTAGTGCTTTAATTGACTAAATTTTTTAGGAGGTAACAAAATGAAGCAAAAGAAATTACTTATGCTCATCGCGATGGTACTTGTCGTAGTGCTTTGCGCCTCTGTCCTTACTGCTTGCAAGAAGGATCAGAAGCCCGGCAGTAGTAATAAACCGAGTGGTCCAAGCATTCCTTCGGGCGAAGAGGGTGTAAACCAAACGATTTTTGACTATGTTGATCCCGCAACTTGCACACACGTTGATGAAGATCACAACTGTGTTTGCGACAAGTGTTTTACTGGCATGAAGCATAATATCGTAAATGGTGTTTGCACGGTTTGCAACAATCCGGCACGAAAGGAAGGCAATTTCACATATCAAGATGCCGTAAGTACTTTACCTACAATGTGGAATCAACACACTTATCAAACAGATGATGACTCATATCCAATTGATTTTATCACAAATGGTTTGTATGAATTCCACTTTAACGGCTCAAAGAGCGGCTATGAAATTTGGCCGGTAATGGCATCTGCGTATCCTGAAGATATTACAAAAGAAATAAAAACTGTTGAAAAATGGGGAATTCCCGCTGACGCAAAAAGAGGATATGCTTATAAAATTCGCCTTAACAAAAATGCAAAATGGGATGACGGAACTCCTATCAATGCCGATACTTATATTGAATCCTATAAACTTTTGATGGATCCTAAATATAATAACTATCGTGCGGCGGATTATACCAGCGGTGATCTTGTATTCAAGAATGCAAAAAAATACCTTTTGAGCGAGCAGAAGAAATATTATGTCGAGCTGTTGGACAAATATGAGTCGCTTGACAAGGCACAAGAAGCAGGAGAAACGATATATTTTGATTGCTGGGATTTCTGGGGCGCGGAAGGATATGTTGACAAAGATGGTAATGCATGTCCGCAATACATTTCGATTACCGACACAACCGAATATGATGTTACGAAAGAAGATTTTGACGGTGAAGGCAATGATCGCTTCAGCGGTAAAGATATATTTGATATGTATTATGGATCCGTTTTAAAAGACAGTCTGTTGTTTATTTATATGGATAACGCCGACTATGGTTTTAAATGGGAAGATGGTGTTGGTATTTATAAAACCGACGAGTATGAGTTTGTCATTGTTCTTGAAAAATCTTGCAGCGGATTCTATCTTCTTTACAATCTTTCGGGCAACTGGATTGTTAACCCCGATAAATATAAAGCATGCATTACGGTCGATGAAATAACACACGAATATAAAAACACGTATAACACTTCCATAGATACCACTTGTGGTTACGGACCTTACAAAATAAAAGAATTCCAAAAAGGTAAATACATTGAATTTGTTCGTAACGAAAACTGGTTTGGATATAGTGATAGCCGTTTTGACTGCATGTATCAAACAAGCAGAATCACATGTGAGGAAGTAACTGAATCTGCCACCAGAAAACAAATGTTCCTTAAAGGACAGGTTGAGACATATGGATTACGTGCAGAAGATTACGAACAATATGGAACGAGCGACTATCTTTATAGCAGTCCCGGAACTACTATCTTCTTCATGATTCTTTATGGAAACGAAACTGAACTTAAAAAAGCGGAAAAACCCGGTGTCAATAAAACGATTATCGCAAACGACTCCTTCCGTGAAGCCTTGAGCGTAGCTTTTGATAAAGCAGAATTTTGCCGCAGAATCGATCCGGCAAGAAGCCCTGCTTACAGCGTAATCGGTGCATATGACATCTGGAATCCTGCAACCGGCGAAAAATATCGTGATACCGAAATTGCAAAAAAAGCAATCGCTGATTATTATGGCGTGCTTTCCGGCGAGGATGAGGATGGTGTTTACTATTACTTCCCCGGACAAGAGGATACAAAATATGATCTTGATGAGGTTGTAACAAAGATTACGGGCTACAATCCTGCACTTGCAAAACAGTTATTCCTTGAGGCTTATGACGAATGGGAGAAAGCAGGAAAAATCAAAGGGACTGATATAATTGAAATTGAATACGCATCATCCGCTAAAAGTACGTTTATCACCACAATCCTTAATTATTTGAACGAATGTATTGAAAATATAGTTAAGGAAACTAAACTTAGTGGTAGAATTAAGTTCACTGAATCAGCGCCTGCGGGTGCCAAATGGGCAGATAATCTTAAATCCGGTGTCTCACAAACCTGTCTTTCAGGATGGAAAGGTGGTATGCTTAACCCGTTTGGTTCTTTGCTTTACTATTTTGCAAACGATCACGATCCTTATGCAAAAGCATGGTGGGATACGTCTAAGGTTACTAAGACGATGACTCTGCCCGTTGGTAAAGATGGGGCAAACGTAGAAATCACAATGACGCTTGAGGACTGGTCTCAATGCTTGAACGGCGATGCAAAAATTTGCAAAGGAGTTACTTACAATTTCGGGTTCGAGCAAGTTGCGGATGATGTGAGACTTACTATTATGGCAGAACTTGAAAAAGTAATTCTTGCGACGAATTATTATATTCCGTTTATGCAAGATGGTAGCACGTTTATGCTCAGCCAAAAATTGGAATATGCGCTCCCTGCATCCGATTACAACGCAGTTCTCGGTCGTGGTGGTTTGACATATATCCGTTATAACTACACTGACGAAGCGTGGAATGAATATGTAACGAGTCAAGGCGGTACGCTTAAGTACTAAGGCAAAGCAAACAAAATCGCCAATTAACAACTAATCACTCGATCCGTCGGGCAAAGTTGCCCGACGGATTTCGAGATTTATCTTTCTTACGGCATTAATTTATTAATATCGTAAGAAATGTAAATAAAATTGACAGGAGAGAAATCGTGGTAAAGTATACAATAAAGCGTATTTTACTTATGCTTTTTACATTTTTCGTAATTATGCTTATTTGTTTTACGCTTATTAAATTGTTGCCATTGCAAGAACCTATTGGCTCGGAAGCACAAAAGTTAATTGTTGCAAGACAACGCGAGATTAGAGGATATAACAAACCTATTCTTGAACAGTTTTTCATTTATTGGAAGCGTGTATTTACAAAGTGGGATTGGGGTGTTGGAGAGACTTATCTTATAACAAGCAATGTTGCGAAAACCTTTGCGCAAAGACTTCCTTCAACAATGCTTGTAAACATATATAGCATCGTGTTGGCAATTCCGCTTGGAATTCTCCTTGGAATTTTTGCAGCGCTTAAAAAGAATAAGTGGCAAGATCAAGTCATTTCCACAGGAGTTATGATTTTTATATCTGTGCCGAGCTTTGTACTAGCGTTTTTAATGCAGTACACATTTTATTTTAAACTCGGGTGGATTGAACGTGCGACCATGATGCCCATTACCGCAACAAACGGATATTTTTCATGGGCTACGTTCAAGAGTTTGATTTTGCCGGTGCTTTCCATGTCTTTTGGTTCAATTGCCGGTTTTACGCGTATTACAAGGGCAGAACTTACTGAAGTATTGACATCTGATTTTATGTTGCTTGCTAGGACAAAAGGTCTCACAAAAACGCAGGCAATATTTAGACACGCATTGCGAAACTGCGCTGTCGTTATCGTTCCGGCAATAATGGGCGAGTTTATTGGAATAATGAGTGGCTCCCTTGTTATAGAAAGTATTTTTGGTATTCCTGGCGTCGGAAAACTTTATCTTGATTCCATTACGGCGGTGGATTACAACTTCTTTATGATGTTGTCGGCGTTTTACATATTCATTGGCTTACTTGCAGGAATAATCGTGGATATAAGTTACGGATTTATTGATCCGCGTATTCGCATGGGAGGTAAAAAATAATGGAAGACAAGAACTACGTTATTAATGAATCCTCATTTGAATTTGCACAACTCGATGCTAATATTCACGATATGAAATTCGATACAAAACCTATCGGGTATATGCGTGATGCATTTAGAAGATTTTGCAAGAATAAAGGCTCGGTTGTTGCGGCATGCATAATCTTTATTTTAATTCTATTTGCGATATTTGCCCCTATTTTTTCGCCTTATAAGCTGGAGGATAGAGATAATGTTTATCTTAATAGAGCGCCTTTCTTAAAGGCGTTTAGAAATGCTGGTTTTTGGGATGGTGGGAGAAACTTAACTGACCTCAATGATAACAAATTCCAGTTTTATCGTGCTATTTTTACAGAAACGGGAATGAATCCCGTTTTGAAAGTTACAAACGAGAATGAAGTCAGCGGAAAAAATGGAACGACAATTTCGCGAAACGTAAGAATTAATACTTATTATTCTGTTGGCGTTGTTATAAAGACATTGTCAAAAGAAGAGTTTGATGCAATATGTAAATATCAGAATGAGCATGATATTCAAATTCTGTATCCTTATGTCGACTATAAGGACTTGGGTTATTCGTCAAAAGATTTCCAACTTCAACTGTATGAAAAAATGCAACAAAGAACGGAAGGCGGAAACTATTGGTTCAAAATGACGCCAGAAGGTCAACCTTATTTTGACTCAAACGGTAATTTTATTCCTGCTTACACTATAATGCCAAAATCAGGAAGAAAACGCGCACATTATCCGGAGTACGATAGTAAACGTATTTCAAGCGATCCTTATGATCCTGCAAATAATGTAGAAGGATACGCCTATGGCACAAAAGTTGACGGCGGAATAAAAGTTCGCTTGTGTTATTGGAATTATTACACATATATCAATGGGCACGAACCCTCATATATTTTCGGTACGGAACAATATGGGCGTGATATGTTGACATGCATGGGCAAGGGCGCAAGATTTTCATTGTTGCTTGCTCTTTGTGTAAGCTTGATTAACCTTACTCTTGGCACAATCTATGGCGCAATCGAAGGTTATTATGGTGGCGCAGTTGATATGATTCTGGAAAGAATATCTGATATTCTTTCTGCAATCCCGATGATGATTGTCGTTACACTGTTTAACTTACACCTTGCAAGGAAAACCGGGGTTGTGCCTGCGTTCATATTAGCATTTATTGCAACAGGCTGGATAGGAATGGCTGCACTTGTAAGGAAACAGTTCTATCGATTTAAGAATCAAGAATACATTCTTGCGGCAAGAACACTTGGAGCAAAAGACCTAAGTTTGATGTTTAGGCATATTTTGCCGAACTCTATAGGAACAATCGTCACGAGTTGTGTTTTGGTTATTCCCGGCGTTATTGGTTCGGAAACCATGTTGACGTATTTAAACATTGTCAACCTTGAATCTGACAAAGTGTCAAGTATAGGTGCGCTAATGCAACAGGGTCAAAATAGCTTATTAACTTCACCGCATGTATTGCTGTTTCCTGCATTGTTCCTTGCGCTTTTGATGATTTCGTTCAACTTGTTCGGCAACGGACTTCGCGACGCGTTCAACCCGTCACTCAGAGGATCGGAGGAATGATATGGAAAAGAAACTTGAAGTTAAAAATCTGAGAATTTCGTTCCGTACCGACGCGGGCAAAGTTCAGGCAGTACGCGGCATCGACTTCGATTTGTACAAGGGAGAAACCTTGGCAATCGTCGGAGAGTCGGGCAGCGGCAAATCCGTCACGAACAAAGCAATAATCGGTATCTCCGCCCCCAACGCCATTGTCGAAAGCGGCGAGATTATCTATGACGGCATGGATCTTTTGCAGATCAACGAGGAAGAGTTCCATAAACTTCGCGGCGACAAAATCGCAATGATTTTCCAGGATCCGCTGTCGGCACTCGACCCCATCAACCGCATCGGCATGCAACTTACCGAAGCGATGATTCTGAAAAACCGCGCCAACCGCAGAGAGTCGAGGAAAGCGTTCAACACCCGCATGAAACTGCTGTGCGCCGCCATGAACGACGCAATGGGCGTTGACGAAAAGTCCCCGCGCGGCGTCGAAAACGCAAAACTCTGCAAGGATTTCGATACGTTTGAGTGCTTGCACCTTAAACTCGAAGGCGCATATAACGTCGCATACGAAAACGCCGAAAACGGCTTGGAAAGCGCGGACGACTTGCTTTTCCATATCGAAAAGAACGCCGTGTCCGAATTTGCCCGTTCAGTGCGCGAAATCGTTGCAAACGCCGAAAAATCGGTCAACGAATACGTTTCGGACAGCGACATCGTCGAATTCGCAAAAGCGTTCAGAATCGAGGCGGACAACGTAAGAAAAACAAGGGGCAAAGTAAAAGATTATTCAAAAGTCGTCGCTCCGCTTACCGCGCTTCGCGATAAGTTTAAGGAAGCGGTCGATAAGAAAATGCCCAACTTCTTTGCGTTTGCGTACTATAAAACGTTCGGCCACAACGAAATGCTCCCCGACGGCGATATCGACGAATTGAACGTGTTTTTGAGAAAATACCTTGACGATAACTTTATGCTTTCGTTCATCGAAGACGTC
>OQWA01000069.1_pt1 | contig 22517 bp, 19 predicted proteins | sample 1691581 | NCBI WGS metagenome assembly OQWA01 (sample SAMN03418264, study PRJEB22391) | human gut metagenome | biome: human-gut; feature: organic feature; material: feces | host: Homo sapiens | place: Tanzania | collected 2013-01
GGCTGCCGTTAAGCAGCCGCCGCGCAGGTTATTTTGTTTCCAAACTTATCCGAACATCTGATCAGTCACTCACGAACCAAATATACATCCGGAGCATACCGCTTTCGTCCACGCCCTTTGAGAATCCGTAGAGTTTGTACTGCTTGCCCGCTTCAATGGGATGCTGGCGTGCGGCAGAATAGTGATCGTGATACTCAATGCTGATCGTATGTCCATCGTTAAGGGTAAACGTTGCAACGAGATAATCGTCATCATAGGTAATCTCTGCAACAGTTCCCTCAATTACAAACCCGCGAAGGTCGGTGATATGGACGGGTTTTGACATCTCGCTGTAATCACCTCTCCAAACGGTGGGAACATATTCGTTAAACACTGGCGGACGTTCCACAAAGAACGGACGCGTGTAAACCGTTCCGTCCGCAAGGGTTGCGGTGAGCTGGAGCTCATAGCACTTTGCGGCGGTGGGAAGGTTTACGGAAAACCTGAAGTTCCCGTTTTCGTCAACTGTGGGCTGATCCTTAACGGTGCATTCCGCATCCTTGGGAACAACCTGAAGCACAGCTCCTGCGGGAACGGTACCGGTGAGTTCAATTGAAGTTTCAACATTCAGAACTCGGGTATCAACTTCCTCGGGTATTGAAATTATGTCGGATGCGGTCAGCTGTTTGCTGACGGTTGCCTTAAAGGTTCGGCGCATGATCATGTATCCGCCGAGCTTGATTTCGCCGACAATTTCGTATTCACCCTTGTCAAGCTTTGTTGTGTAAGCAAAGCTGCCGTCGGGCGCGGGCTGCACGGTTTCGTTGTTGATTGTGACAACAGGCAGATTGTTCTGAAGATCTGTCTGAGTCAAGTCAACATGCCCTTTGATTTCTATAACGCCGTCGTCGCTCGTTATGTCTTCAGCCGTTTCGAAGGATGCATTAAGCGTCGGAACTCTGAGCGTTATGCGCGGAATCTCCAGCTTTGTCAGCGTTCCGTCCTCATTTTTGAGACTTACCGAGGGGTAAATGTCGCAGCTTTCGCCCTCAATGGGTGTTATCGGGCGCAGGCGGTTGGATGCAACATTGAAAGTTACATATCCTTTTTCGGGAACCTGCTGTTCGGTCTGTGCACCTGTGCTGTCCTCATAAACAAGGACAGAACCGGCTTTTGCATAAACAGTGATATAGTAGCTGTCCGGATTGTTGGGGTTGACGATAACGCTGTTTGTTTTTTCGCCGCCGATGCTGCTGCCGTTCAAAAGGGTGTATGCAAGCACGCCGGCCGCAATTACGGCCACAACAGCAAGCACAATTATTGCAATACGCAGACCGGACGCACCGCCTTTTCCGCGTCTGCGATCGCTTCTGCGGTTCACGTCTTCAAATTCATCATAGGAATTATCGCGTCTGCCCCGCTTTGCTCCGTAATCGGCACTCGTGCGGGCAGTGTCGAAATCATCTTGAATATCAGTCGAATCTCTGCCCTTTCCGCGCTGCTTCTTCGCGCGTTTGTTCCCGCGTTCGCGGCCGTCGTATGCATCCGCATCATCGAAATCATCGGAATCATATTCGTCATCCGGGTTTGACTGCCTTTCCGTGCGGGGCTGCTGCCTGCGTGCGTTTGCAGAATCGTTATCCCACGGAAGTCTGTCGCCGGCGAATGCGCCCTGTGTATTCTGCGCACTGCTGCGGTTCGCCCGTTCCGCTCCGTTCGGGCTGCTTGTTCTGTCATTTCTCTGCGCAGCGGCAGCGTTTTGGCGGTTATTGTTCTGTCGGCCTGCGTTCGGACGTCTCTGAACTTCGTTCCAATCACCGACGTCGCATGTGAACTGTCTTTCAAGCTCATCAAGGTCGCTGTCAGTGTTTTGGTTCATGCCTGCGGGATCATTGTTTTGCGCGGCATTTCGCCCCCCGAAAGAAAACCTGATATCCTTGTTCTCGTCAACGAAACCCCAAGACGGGGTATCATCATCGCGCTGCGGCTCCGAGCGCAGTGAAACTGCGCAATTCTCGCATACTTCGGAATACTCGGGATTATCGTGGCCACAATTTCTGCATTTCATTTGCGTCACCTCCGGTTAATATACAAAAGCACCTTGCAGAGCTCCTCTGAACTCCACACCTTATTATACCAATTGCGGTTTGCTCTTTACAATAGGTTTTCGACTCCATTTGAAAATAAATTGTGACTTTTTTCGGTATTTTATATCATACTCCGCATCTCCGTCCGGTGATTATCTTCCGCAGAAGAAATTATCTGTTCTCAACAACCCGCCGCGCTTTTTTATCGAATGCATTTTTATTCGTTTTGTGTTATAATATTGTGATACGGTCGGCCTCCGCGGCATGCGGAGCTGCAGATTGGAGGGATTAACATGGTCGAACAAATTCTGCCGCAAGAGAACAGCGCTTCAAACAAGCTGCCGTTTGCAGATGCGCATTGTGATTTTTTATACGGAATGACATACTATGATTATGATATTCAAACCGTCTCCGGGCATCAGAGTATGAGCCTTCGGAACATGGCAGCGGGCGGAGTGAAGCTTCAGTTCTTTGCCGCATGGATCGACATGCTGCTGAAGCAGAACCCGCTGAGTCAATGCCTTAACATGATAGATTCCTATTATCGAATGCTTGAATCAAATCCGTGTTTTGTGCCGTTCTCCCGTGATTTTGACGAAACTCAGGACAAAATTGCAACAGTGTTGACCGTTGAAGGCGGTGAGGCTGTCGAAGGCAGCGTTGAAAACCTTCGAATGCTGTATCGTCTCGGAGTGCGCGCAATGACGCTGACTTGGAATGACGTTAACAGTCTTGCCTATCCGGCCGGAAAACGCGGAAGCAAAAAGGGCTTGACCGCCCTTGGAAAGCGTGTTGTTGAAGAGATGTGCCGAATCGGAATGGCTGTTGACCTTGCACACCTCGGGGATGCAGGCATTGACGATGTGTTGGGCATTGCAGCACGCCCCGTGTTTGCGTCGCACACAAATGCACGCGCCCTATGCAGTCACCCGCGCTGCATGAAAGATGAGCATATTCGCGCGATTTCAAAACAAGGCGGTGTAATCGGCGTCAATTTTTATTACAGACAATTGACCGATGAACGCACTGCCGAACTCGATGATGTGATACGGCATATCGCGCATTTCATCGAAATCGGCGGAATCGACTGCGTTGCGCTCGGGTCGGATTTTGACGGCATGAACCGCTATATCGACGGGCTTGAAAACAGCAGCGGACTGCCGTTGATTGCGAACAAGCTGAGCCGCATGGGCTTGAGCGATGCGGACATTCGCAAAATTGCCTATGGGAATCTGGCTCGATATATTATGAATTTTTGTTGACAATCTTCCCGACTAAGCATTGTTTGACCGTTTTCAAAGTACTATATACAATATTTGCCGTTAAAAGAGCCCTTTTTGTCTTTCGGTCTCCCTGTTTCAGTGGTATAATATTGGTAATGCGAGAATGGTCTCACCGCCCGCTCCGCCGTTGTGCCGAGCGGGATTATTCTGAAGTGCTCCGCATCCGGTGCATTTCGGCAGAAACGGAGGTTGTGACATTGCAAACGGTTAAAATTGATAACATTTTTACCCGTATTGAGAAAAAGTATATTATTTCGGACAAGCAGTTCGCCGCAATGCTGCCCGTGCTTTTGCAGCATATGCATGTTGATTCTTACGGAAAAAGCACTGTCAGCAGCATTTATTTTGACACTGCCGACATGCGGTTGATTCGTGCCTCCATAGAGCATCCGATTTATAAGGAAAAGCTCCGTTTGCGGTGCTACGGCACTCCGTCGGCAGAATCGAACGCTTTTATTGAGCTTAAGAAGAAATACAAAGGTGTTGTGTATAAGCGCCGAATCGAAATGCCCTATGCCGATGCAATGGAGTTTCTCTGCGGTGATGCGCCCTGCCCCGACAAGCAAATTGCGCGTGAAATTGATTATGCGCTCCGCTTTTATCCGGAGCTTCGGCCGTCTTTCGGAATATTTTGCGAACGCACTGCCTATGCGGAAAACGGCGTCGGGGATTTGAGACTGACAATCGACGAAAATCTGCGCTACAGAACGCGCAACCTCGACCTGTTAAGCGGCACGTACGGCGACCCCATTCTGCCCGCAGGCAAATGCATAATGGAGCTTAAAACTCCGCACACTCTGCCGCTTTGGCTTGCCGCACTCCTTGATGAACACAGGATCTTTCCGACAAGCTTCTCAAAATACGCAACTGCGTATAACATCGAACTTAACCGCATTCTTTCTCAAAAACGCGGTGCTGCACATTGCGGCTGAACGACCCGGTATCGTTCCGTGCCCAATGTTTTCATCCATAAACGAAAGGATTTTTCACTATGCTTAACAACGTTATCGACAGTATTTTCTCCACCACAAGCACCCTGACCGCAGGCGGGTTTATTGTTTGCCTGCTTGTTTCTCTTGCATTGGGCGTTCTCATCGCCGTTTGCAGTCGATACAGAAATCGTCCCTCCAAGAGCCTTTCGGTTTCCCTTGTGCTTCTGCCGATGATAGTTCAAACGATTATCGCCCTTGTTAACGGACAGCTCGGCGCAGGCATTGCTGTTGCAGGTGCTTTCAGCCTTGTCCGTTTCCGTTCCGCCCCCGCTTCAGCGCGTGAAATAACAAGCATCTTCCTCGCAATGGCTGTCGGCCTTGCAACAGGCATGGGTTATATTGCAATTGCGGTCATCCTTGCCGTGTTCGTTATTCTGGTTGACATTGCGCTTGCAAGCATCAATTTCGGCAAAGCGGGTTCCGCAGAGCGCGACCTCAAGATTGTCATTCCCGAAAGTCTCAGCTATGATGAGGTTTTCAATGATATTTTCAGCACATACACTTCCCGCCATGAGCTCATCCGTGTTAAGACCACCAACATGGGCAGCCTGTTCAAGCTCACCTACCAGATCACTTTGCGTGATGCGCGGAAAGAAAAAGAGTTTATCGACAAGCTTCGTGAGCGCAACGGCAATCTTGAAATCACCTGTGCACGCCCCGGCAACGGCAATGTTGAAATCTGATCGTTTTTCATCAGTCTTTCTTTTGCCGTATCATTCTCTGTAAAAAAACAAAGGTACAGCCGCCCGCAATTGCGTTTCGGCTGTGCCTTTTGTTTAAACTTCTCCTTAAATTCAGTTTTTGTTTGAGTCTTAAATATGAATTTCAGGTTCCGAACCTGCGCATTCTCCGCCGATTAGTTCGGGAAGGAATTCTCTGCAAATCACGCGATACGCGGGATGGTAAAGCCGACGGTAAGTCTCGCTGTGATGTATTGCCGGGCAGCCCGCCGCAACGTATTTCTTAAGAAAAGCCGACAGCGTTTCTTCGTCAAACGGAGTTTTCCCCTGCCGGCAGATTTCTTTCAGCAAGCTGAGCTTTTTCAGCATTCCGTCCGTTGAACCCGTTCGAACCTCCGATGAACGCACAAAAAGCTCCGCAAGCCTTGAGAGCGGTATACCGTACCGTGCCAAAGGTTCAAGGTGCACCCGAACGAACATCCCGCCTGTTTCATCCGTCAAAGGGTGTTCCCCGGCAGCGGCGGCTTTCGTTGTCAGCATACACGCTTCATACTCCCTCTTCAGATACTCCCCCGCAATCTCTTTGCTGCGCACAAAATGCCCGCAGCCGAATTCGCTTTGGTAAAGCAGCTTTACTATATCGTCCGGCTCACATTTCGGATACAGATCGATATGCCGCTCGATAACATGCCTCGTTTCCCGCAAAAAGGTTTCATCCCGTTTCGTATTTTTCATATTTCTCCCATCCTGTTCTTTTCTCGCGCTATTCTATCATATGCATAAGGCCAAATCAACAAGTCTATTTTGAATATCGTTGAATAGAATTTAAACAGGCCACTGTACGGCATCGTTTTCAGAAAAAGCAAAGGAACTTTACCTTGTTTTTTAAAAAACGCGCTTATTCAGTGATACTCGAACTTACGGAGGGCAATATGCCGGATACAAACAACAGCATCAGTCTTTCAGGCAGGGTTACGGACGGCCCGGAATACAGTCATACAATTTACGGAGAGGCTTTTTTCAAGCTTACACTCACCGTTCAAAGATTGAGCGGAGCCGAGGACAAAATACCCGTCACCGTCAGCGAACGACTGCTCGGCGGCATCCCTGTTGAACACGGTATGTATTTTCATGTCCAAGGACAGATACGTTCCTATAATCAACAGACTGAAAAAGGCAGCAGACTTATCATCACCGTGTTTGCACGTGAATTCATTCCTGCTTCGGCGGATGAAACCGATGCTTTTGCATACAAAAACGAAGTTGAACTGTTCGGATACATCTGTAAGTCCGTAATATACAGAACGACTCCTTTTTTACGTGAAATTGCGGACGTTCTGCTTGCAGTCAACAGGCGGTACGGCAAATCCGACTATCTGCCCTGTATCGCATGGGGACGAAACGCAAGGTATTTGCAGGATATGAAGGTCGGCATCGGAATGCACGTTATCGGAAGGCTGCAAAGCCGCGAATATAAAAAAGTTTTTGAAGACGGAACGGAGGAAATGCGCACTGCATATGAGATAAGCTGCTCCGCCGTTGAACCTTTCGAACCGACACTGTCTGATTGATACGGCGCATCTGCCGCAAATCAAGGCAGAACAAACACTTTCGACCGTTTTTTCGCTGTGCAGGCACGGCAAGTTGAAACCGCACTTGAAATCCACGCCCGATTGTGTTATATTCAACAAACAGTTTTGCCGAATGCGGCAGAGAGGTTGGTTTGTTAATAATGCGAATGTATCCGAAAGCAAAAGTATCCGAAAAGGCGGAACGCGCACTCAAAGGCGGGCACCCGTGGGTTTATGCGGAGGAGGTGCTTTCCGTTGACGGTGATTATACGAACGGCGGGCTTGTTGATGTTTATACAAAAAAGGATCGGTTCATCGGAACCGGGTTCATAAATGACAATTCCAAAATTCGCATTCGCATCTTTTCACGCAATGCAAACGACAGGTTTGACGATGACTTTTTCCGCAGGCGAATTCGTTACGCGCTTGAGTACCGCCAAACGGTCATGGGCAGCGATTTTGACTGCTGTCGAATTATTTTCGGTGAGGCCGACAGTTTTCCCGGGCTGACGGTGGATCGATTCGGAGATGTTCTTGTTTTTCAAATTCTCTCCCTCGGCACCGAAATGCTTAAATCCCGCCTGTTTCCGCTGTTTATTGAAGTATTCAAAGAGTTCGGCATTAATATTCGGGCCGTTTGCGAAAGAAACGATGTCGCCATACGCGAAAAGGAAGGTCTGACTCAGCACAAGGGCTTTATCAGCTGTGATCTCCTGCCTCCCGCACCGGACAGCGGATTGGTAATGATTGAAGAAAACGGCATCAAATACGAAATCGACGTTATCAACGGACAAAAAACGGGCTTTTTCCTTGACCAGAAATATAACCGTCGTGCCGCTGCAAAGATTGCTGCCGGCAAAACGGTTCTCGATTGTTTCACGCATACGGGCGCATTCGCACTGAACGCCGCCGCTGCATGTGCAAAGCATGTCACTGCCGTTGATATTTCTGCGGATGCAATCCGAAAAACACGCAGAAATGCGGAGCTGAACGGGCTTTCGGGCAGAATGGATTTCGTTTGCGCCGATGTCTTTGATCTTCTGACCGATATGGAATCCAATCGCAAACACGGTTATGATTACATAATACTCGACCCGCCCGCCTTCACCAAAAGTCGGGATACGATCGGCAGTGCGGTAAAGGGCTATAAAGCCATCAATGCAAAAGCAATGAAACTCCTTCCGCGCGGCGGCTATCTTGCAACCTGCTCATGTTCGCATTTCATGACCGATGAGCTTTTCCGTAAGATGCTTCACAATGCCGCAGAGGATGCAGGGGTTCAGCTGCGTCAAATCGAAGCGCGTCAGCAGGCTCCTGATCACCCGATTCTTTGGAATGTACCCGAGACGGATTATCTGAAGTTTTATATTTTTCAAATCGTTTAGTTTTTTTGTTTCGGATAAATATCCAAAAGCATCCGTGCAGTTCCGCTGCTTTCGGATGCTTTTGTTTGTTGTTCGGTTTTGATTGACCGCAGGCTGCACTAATCAATCTGAATTGTGTATCGCGTTGTACTCCGAAGCGGTGTTAAACTTCAACATCAACCGATTTTGTCCTCAAAAGAATCCACGCGGTTGAAATTCGCATGTTCGGTGATGTACTCCTTGCGGGGAGCAACCTTGTCTCCCATCAAAAGCGTTACAAGGTGTTCTACATACGCCGCGTCTTCAATCGTTACCCGCACAAGTGAACGGTTCTCCGGGTTAAGCGTTGTTTCCCAAAGCTGCTCCGGATTCATTTCACCCAAGCCTTTATACCGCTGCAAGGTGTACCCCTTCATGCCTTTCGTAATTCGGGCAAGTTCTTCATCATCATAGGCATATGTAACATTGTTTCCCTTTTGAACCTTGTAAAGAGGCGGCATACCCATGTAAACATGCCCTCCCGTTATCAGTTCCTTTGTGTAGCGATAGAAGAACGTAAGAAGCAGAGCGCGTATATGCGCACCGTCCTGATCGGCATCGGAGAGAATGATGATTTTATGATACTTAAGGTTTTTAAGCTCAAAATCCTCGCCTATGCCGGTTCCGAGGGCGGTTATGATGGAGCGGCATTCGTCATTTTCAAGCACCTGCTCAATGCGCCTTTTTTCAACATTCAACGGTTTGCCGCGCAGCGGCAGTATTGCCTGGAACCGTCTGTCACGGCCCTGCTTTGCGCTGCCGCCTGCCGAATCGCCTTCAACGATGAAGAGTTCGTTTTGCTCCGGTGTTCTGCCCGTGCAGCTTGAAAGCTTGCCGACGAGAGGTGCGTTTTCAAGCTTGGACTTTTCACGCGCCATGGTTTTTGCTTTTCTTGCAGCTTCACGCGCTTTTGCCGCCTTCACCGCTTTGTCCGCAATTGCGGCGGCAAGATCCGAATTCTTAAGGTTTTCAAGTATCGGTGTCAACTCGTCCATAACAATAGCTTCAACCGCCGTACGCGCTTCGGTATTGCCGAGTTTTGTTTTCGTCTGCCCTTCAAACTGAATCGAACTCATTTTAAGCGACACGACTGCCGTGAGTCCCTCGCGGAAATCCTCACCCGGCAGCGGCGCATCCTTCTCCTTCAGGATTCCGGTTCGACGGCAATAATCGTTCATGACCTTGGTCAGAGCGGACTTAAATCCGGTTTCATGCGTACCTCCCTCGGTCGTCGGAATATTGTTGACATATGAAAAGATGCTTTCGGTATAGCCATCGTTATGCTGCATTGCAATTTCAACGATGATTGCATCTTTGCCCGTGCCGCGCATTCCGCGGAAGTATATCGGTTCTTTATACAGCGGGGTTTTTTCACTGTTAAGATAGCACACAAAATCCACAATGCCGCCGTCGTATTTGTACTCGCGGCTCTTATTTTCGTCCTTCAGCCTGTTGTCGGTGAATTTGAACGTTACCCCTTTGTTCAGGTACGCAAGCTCGCGCAGGCGTTTTGCAACGACTTCGGAATTCATTTCAATCGTTTCAAAAACGCGTTTGTCCGGCAAAAATGTTACCCTCGTGCCCTGCCGCCGCGTCCTTCCGACCTCGGCAAGCGGCGCAACAGGAATTCCGGAATGCATGTTGCCGTCCGAATCTTCATAGCTGTGGAATTTTATTGAATACAGCTTTCCGCCCGTTGCAACTTCAACCTCAACGTATTCGGAAAGCGCGTTAACAACCGATGCACCGACACCGTGCAATCCGCCCGAGAAACCGTATGAATCGTTGTTGAATTTTCCGCCCGCATGGAGTTGAGTATAAACAACTTCAACGCCGGACACATGCAGCTTTTCATGAATGCCTACGGGGATTCCCCTGCCGTTATCCTCAACAACCACGGAATTATCCCTGTTAATTGTAACGCTGACGGTCGTTGCAAACCCGTTTGCCGCTTCATCAACGGCATTATCAACGATTTCCCAAAGCATATGGTGCAGACCCCTGCTTCCGGTGCTGCCGATATACATGCCCGGACGGATACGAACCGCCTCCAGGCCTTCCATTACTTTTATATCATCAACGGAATAATTGTGCTGATTTTGCATTTTTTCCTCCGTAATCAACAATCAGCCGACTGTTATTTTATATATCATCCTATTTTACAGCATTCCGAGTTCGCCGTTGACCCTTTTCAGCTCACGGCGCAGTTCCGTAAGTTCCGTTTCAAACGGGAACGGTTTTTCAGACTCCGAACGCAGCTCCGCCTCGTCCTGCTCCATACGCTCTATGCTGCCGAGTGTAGCTTCAAGCCGTGTTTTAAGGCCGTTAACAACGTTATCAAGCCTTGCAATGATGCCCATCGCGCTTTCGCTTAAATCGGAACGATAGGTCCCACTGCCCTTGAGCAGAAAGATTCGCCTTGCCCCCGAAATATCGTTCGCAAGAAAGAGTTTGAACCCCCGATATGTGCCGATTCGCTTTTCCTCACGTATAAATGCATGTTCCGCAAGCAGCTCTATCAGCCTTTCGCCCGCATCGCGCCGCCGTGTATAATTCTCGCCCGCAAGCATCATTGAAAACCCCTCGCCGGTGTTTTGTTCCGCAAGAAGCATATCTTTTTGAAGAATGTCGCGCAGTTTCAGCAATTCGCTGTTCTTTGCCGGCAACTGCAAAAGCTGCTCCGCCGCTTCTGTCCTTGCGCGCTCATGCTTTGATTTCAAAACAAGTTTGCGCTGAAGCTCCGTTTCAAGCTCAATCTTTCGCTTTATGAGCGGGTTTCCGACGGCGAGTGACTTGACTTCGCTGTATGTGAGCACAACTTCATCAACCTCGTCACCGCTTCTGCTCGGGCAATCACCGTTTACAATTTGAGATATGAACCGTTGTTTGTTTTCAAGAAGCTGCCACGAATAAGCATCAAAGCTCCCGTTTGTGATGTAGCGATATATCATTACCTCGTCATTTCGATTGCCCTGACGCAGCATTCGGCCTTCACGCTGGGTAACATCCGACGGACGCCACGGAATATCAAGGTGATGCACCGCAAGCAGATTGTTTTGAACGTTCGCACCGATGCCGAGTTTGAAAGTTGAACCGATAAGCACACGTATGCGCCCCTTGCGAACTTTGTTAAAAAGCGTTGTTCGCATTGCGTCGTTTACAGCATCATGAACGAACGCAATTTCATCCGCGGGCACACCGCGCAGGATAAGCTTTTGTTTTATATCATCGTAAAGATTGAAACCGTCCTTCGGCGTGCTTTGGTCAAGGAACACAAGCTGGGTCAGTTTATCGCGTTCACTCCAGATTCTGAACACATTTTCAACGCATGTATTAAGTTTTGAATTCGGATTATCAGGTTCCTCGGGGTTAACAAGACGCATGTCGAGAGCGGCTTTTCTGCCGTCCGTCGTGATTTTCAGCATATTGTCCTCCGTTCGGGCAACGCTGCCGCTCTTTACCGCCTCTGCGCGCACCGCAAGCTCCTCAATATACTTTCTGAGGGACTCGCTTGCCGGAACGGTACAATTGATATAATTCACCTTATGCGGAATCCTTTTATCATCTTCCGGAGTAAAATACAAATCCGCAATATCCGAAAACAGCAGCGACAGTTCGGGCAGGTTATAGTACCTGCTGAGCCTGCGGCGCAGCCGATAGCCTATACCGTTCGCCTCAACTTCGAATTCTTCCGTAACCTCGGAAAACATTTTGACCCAATTGTCAAACTCAAGCAGATTCAGCTCGTCCATATGTTCATAGCCGAGGTACCGCTGCATCGTGTACATGTCCGAAACGGAGTTTGTGATCGGGGTTCCTGTTGCAAAAACAGCACCCCGTCCGTCATGCGTGCGCTGTATATAGCGGAGTTTTGCCATCAAATCATCGCACTTTTTCGAGCCCTTCGGGTTCAGCCCCGGCAGACTGCCGTGTTTGGTTTCAATACTGATGTTTTTAAAATTATGCGCTTCGTCAACAAATATCGTGTCGATCCCGAGGTCATCGAAAAAAACAGCACCCTTCGGAAGAGTTTGTTCCTCCTCCCAGAGCTTTTGCAGCCTGTGTTCAATGCGCGACGCAAATCTGTTCAGTACGATATATGCATCGCTGTACACCGCACTGCGCATGGACTCCGCAATTTGCGCAAGGTGTGCGTTCAATTCGCGTTCACGCTCCCCGCGCGAAAGCGGGATAAGCGAAAAACTGCCGTAACCCATGATTATCGCGTCACAGTCGCTTTCAATAATCTGTTTCAAAACGCGGTTCCTGTTTGCGGGAGTGAAACTTTTCGGTTCAATTACAATGACCTCCGCCGCAGGATAAAGCCGGGTGAACTCATAATGCCATTGTTCGAGAATATTATTCGGAACAACAAACAGATTGCGTTTTGAAATGCCAAGCCGGCGCATTTCCATTGCCGCTGCCGCCATGACATAGGTTTTCCCCGCGCCGACCTGATGCGCCAGCAGGATATTTTTTGAATGCACGATTCTTTTCACGGCATCCAGCTGATGCTTTTGCAGCTTAATGTTCGGATCTTTGCCCGGAAGGAGCATTCTGCTGCCGTCAAAATGCCGCGGACGGATCGCACAGAAGTTTTCGTTGTAGTAGTTAAGCAATTGACTTCTTCTCGGCTCATCCCTGAAGAGCCAGAATGAGAATCTTTCCGCAATCTGCCGCGCTCTCTCCTGCGCAAGCAGAGTTTCGGCTTTGTTGACACGGCGAACCTGCTGTTCCTTGCCGTAAGGAATATATGTATCGTAAACGGCAATTTCGCGCGAATTGAGCATTCGCTCTATAATCTCAAAAGCGTTCATGCGTTCCGTGCCGTAAGTAAGTTTTGCACGCGTAAAGTCCGTGAAATGCTTTTTTCCGTGAATTATATAATGATTTGCGGCACGAATATATTCAACGCTGATTTTCGGCTTTCCGGAAGCGGAACGGATACCGATTAAAGCAATTATAAAATCACGGTAGACCCAAGCGGGAATCCACGGACTGCCCATTGACGCCTTTATCTGCCCCGGCTGCACAACGGGCGGCATCACAACCTCAAGCGCAGAGATATTTTCCGAAAAATCCCAATCATCCGGCATTTGTTTTCGGGTATTAGATTCATCCCCTGCCGTTTTTGCGGTTTCAGCCTGCTGCTCAAGTACCGATTTTGCGGCAGCAAGCTTTTTCATAATATTTCCGGAAAGGTATTCCTCCGCCGTAACAAAACAGCTCTTTTCGGGATCATAGTAAATCGCACCCTTGAGAGATTGAAACGCTTCCGCTTTATCGACCCGCGCCAGCGCACAGATAAAATCAATATCGACCCTGCCGATATAATCCACGCAGCGTTCAAGAGCGGAATGCACCGTCAGTGTTTCAGGCGGGTTTTCATTCAGTTGCGAACTGTTTTCTGTCAACTTGCATCCTTTCAGGTTTAACAATATGTTTTTGTTTTCAGCCGAACTCAAAAATCGGCCGAGTCATGCGCTGCAGCAAAGGATCAGTCCCTGCTGTTTACGAAAGCTGCCCAAACCGGCATCCGCGCGATTAAGTGCATTCGCATCAAATGCTTCCGAGCGGGTGGAATATCGGTTTCATTCCTTGGAACGTCGCAATCAGCGGAATGCCTGCCGCCGCTGCAAGTTTCTCCGCCTCCTTTATGCGCTTTGCGACCCTGTCGCTTCTGTGTGCATCGGAACCTGTTGTTATATATTGACCGCCGAGATCGCGATAAAGTTTTAATACATCCTCACCCCAGCAGGGATCATCCCACCATGCCGAAGTGTTGATTTCAATTCCCTTTCCGTTTTTTGCAAGATATGAAAAAATCTCCGCAAAAAGCTCCTTTGAAATATCAAGCGTCATTCGCCTGTCCTCATACGGCGAATACTTTGCAATGAAGTCATAATGACCAAGTATGTTCATGTAATCGCAGGTTTTAATACCTGTGAGAATCGTCTGAAGGTAGGAAAGGTATGCATCCTGTTTTGTTTTTCCGATGTAGTATTCCGGATAGTAAACATCAAATCCGCCCACAACATGTATTGAACCGATAACAAAATCGAGGTCATGCGGCGCAATGTACCGCCGTGCTTTTTCGGCGCAGTTCCCGTCGTTCAGAGCAACTTCCGCTCCGCGGCGTATGCGCACTCCTTTATACAGTCCTTTGTAAGGCAAAAGCTGTTCCCGCAATGCACCGAGATCCGATGTCTGCAAAATGACTTATACACGATTTTATCCACATTATCCACAGAAAATCACAGAAAAACAGCCGCGCCGGAAAGATAGGGTTTGGAACGGGTGTTTTGTGGATAATGTTCAGAGGGAAGAAAAAGATAGAAAAATGTCGAACAAAATGGATAAATGAAATTGTCCGAAAACAATTTGGATTGCAAAACAAAAAGATGGAATTGTTGCAAAACAGTAGTATAGTGTGGTATAATGTCCATACAATAATCCAGAGAAAGGATGATGAATATGAAATTTATTATCGTTGGTAAGAATATTGAGGTTACCCCGGGGCTCCGCAGTGCAGTTGAGGACAAGATTGGCAAGCTGGAGAAGTATTTTACACCGGAAACAGAGGTTCATGTAACTCTGAGCGTAGAGAAGGAGAGGCAGAAGATAGAGGTTACCATTCCCGTGAAGGGCAGTATCATCCGTTCTGAGCAGGTCAGCAGCGATATGTATGTATCCATTGACCTTGTGGAAGAGATCATTGAAAGACAGCTGAAGAAATACAAGAGAAAGCTGGTGGATCAGCAGCAGGCGGCAAGCTTCTTCAAACAGGAATTCATTGAGAAGGATTATATGGATGAGGACGAGATCAAGATCATCCGTACCAAGAAGTTTGACATTAAGCCCATGTATCCTGAGGATGCCTGCATCCAAATGGAGCTTTTGGGACATAACTTCTATGTTTTCGTAAACGCAGAAACAGAGCAGGTCAATGTTGCCTACAAGCGTAAGGGCGGCACATACGGCCTGATCGAACCGGAATATTAAACAGAACAGAAGCTTCTGCAAAAAGATGTGTGGTAACCCACACATCTTTTTGTTATAATATACCATACTGAATAAGACAGGGGCGCAGGGAGTTGACAGAAAGATATTTTCCCTGTGGCAGGCTGTTTTGAAACGAGGATAAGGATGGCAGTTGTACAGATCTTGGCATTTCTGCTGGCAGTGCTTGGGATTGCAAAAAAATTTCAGCTAAAGTTTGTGGAGGCGGTTCCCATAGGAACGTCTTTGCTTGTGATGCTCCTTTATGGGCTGTCTTTTTTCCGCGCTCTTTCCCTGTCGGATTATCTTGCCGCCACTTTCCTCCTTTTTGTGCTGATCCGGTTTATCAGGGCTTCCCGTGATGAGAAAAGGAATATGCTTTCCTTTGGAAAGGACTGCCTGACAGAGGGAGGAGCGCTGACAGCGCTGCTCATGACGGCAGTGGTGACGATCTGTGTGGGAAGCAAGCTGGTGAGCTGGTGGGATGATTACAATTTCTGGGCAACAGATGTAAAATCCATTTATTATTTAGATGGCTTTGCGGGAAAATATACAAATGTGGCGCCGGAATTCGGGGACTATCCGCCGGCAACCCAGATGATCAAATGGTGGTTTCTGCATTTTTCACCCGGACAGTTTAAGGAAGGGCTGATGTTTGGCGGCTATTATTTTATGATGCTGTCCTTTTTGTTTCCCCTGCTTGCCTTTTTGCAAAAGAAAAACCCAATAAAGATGCTCCTTGGAGGCGCAGCGCTGTGGCTTTTTCCGGCAGTGGCAGAGGCCTTCTGGCTTGACGGCTGCTGTGCAGATCTGATCATGGCGGTGATCTACGGTGCGTTTTTGACGGCAGTATGTGAGGAAAGACGGGAAGAGAGCCTGCTTTATTATGGACGGCAGGCGCTGTATCTGATGGTGCTTGTGCTATGCAAAAACACAGGAATTCTGTGGGCGGCCTTTGGGCTTATATTCAGCTTCGGTTATCAGCTTCTAAAACAGAAGCAGGCAGGAGAGGATCTGCAGGGGCGGAAAAAGGCGCGCAGAGCTTTTCTGATAGTAAGCCTTCTTACGCTGTCTGCTGAGGGTTCCTGGCTGTTCTTCTGCCTGATGAACAGGAGAGTGGCGAAGCTGACCGGCACAGCGATCAAAATGGCAACCGGTTCTATGGGGATCCCGGAATATCAGGACGCCATGGTAAAGGCATTTTTGGAGGCCTTTGTGAGCTGGCCCCTGCACAGGGGGAAAACACCGGCGCTGGATCTCAGCCCTCTTGGCCTGTATCTGATCCTGCTGCTTGTGGTGGCGCTCTTTTATAAATTCAGGATCTGGGACCGCAAAAAGGCGGTATATATGGGATGCTTTTTTGGCATATCGGGACTGGTGTTTTACTGCTTTAATCTGGTGAGCCACCTGACGATCTTTGCCGTGGAAACACAGTATCTGGAACCCTTTGGAATGGTATCCTCCATTGAGCGGTACGGAGCGCCCTTTACCATTGGAGGCCTGTATCTTCTGGCTGATGCTTTACTGCGGAACGGGCAGAAGAACTTTGACAGGAAATACCGAAATGCAGGGGTCTGTATCTGTCTGGCCTTTGTCCTTTTGACAACGGATTATGCAGGGGCCTATCGCGCGATCTGGGGATACCGTGAAAAGACGGATGAAATCCTTTCCGAAAGAGAAGAGATTGTAGACCGGGACGCAAGGGACTTTTTGGACCGGATCGGCGCAGGAACGAAAACAAGCCCGGGCCGGGTACTGTATTTGCGGGACAGATCAGACGTCAGCTGGGTGCGCAATACCTATATCAGCTTTGAGGCTGCTCCGGTATCTGTGATGTACGGAAATATTGATCCGCAAAATACCGGTGCAGAGGATGTGGCAGCGGCAGTACGGGAGGCCCATGCCGGCTATCTTTATGTGGAGGAGCTTACGGGAAACGGCGCCTTTCTTTCCGAACTTTTGCCTGATGGAAGCTTTGAGTATGGCAGACTGTATCAGGTAACAGAAGAGGGAGGAAGCCTTTTTCTGAAGGAGCCGGGCCAAAAGACAGAAGGAGAACAAGAATAAATGGAAAAGACAGCGCTGCAGATACCGATCATTATTCCATCTTATGAACCGGATGAAAAGCTTCCGGCGCTTTTGGAAAAGCTGAAGGAAGCAGGCTTTGAAAATATTGTGATCGTGGATGACGGAAGCGGAGAAAAATATGCTCCCTTTTTTACCCAGGCAAAGGAGCAGTTCGGGTGCAGGGTGCTGCATCATGCCATCAATCAGGGCAAAGGAAGGGCGCTTAAAACAGCCTTTAACGACTGCCTGAAAAACAATCCGGAGGCCGTGGGAGCAATTACGGCTGACTCGGATGGTCAACACACGCCGGAATGTATCATGGCATGTGCCCAGGCTCTTTTGAACCACCCGGAGGCGCTGATCATGGGATGCCGGTGCTTTGAGGGAGAGGATGTTCCGGCAAGATCCGAGTTTGGAAATAAGTGCACCAGGGTTGTGATGAAATATCTCACAGGGGTCGTGGTGTCAGACACCCAGACAGGACTTCGGGGCATTCCTGCCGCCTTTATGAAAGAGCTTCTTACGGTAAAGGGAGAGCGGTTTGAATTTGAGACCAATATGCTGATGGAGACCAAGCGGCTTGGCATTCCCATTGTGGAAGTGCCTATTCAAACTATTTATATAGAAGAAAACAAAACCAGTCATTTTCATCCCATCAAGGACTCCATGCGCATTTATCTGCTGTTTGGGAAATTTATGTTTTCCTCCCTGTCCTCCAGCGTGGTGGATCTGATCCTGTTTTCCATCTTCTGTTATTTCCTGAAGGGAAGGCAGTGGGGAAGCATTTCCTATCTTACCGCCGCAACGGTATTTGCAAGGATCCTTTCCGCCTTTTATAATTATTCCCTGAATTATAAGGTGGTATTTCAAAGCGAAGGCACAGTGGGAACCACACTGCCGAAGTATGCGCTTTTGGCGGTAGTTCAGATGGGACTCAGCGCACTTCTTGTCAACTTCCTGTATCCCTTTTTTGGAGGCTTAGAGGTGCTCATCAAAATACCCGTGGACATATTCCTGTTTTTCCTCAGTTTTGTGATCCAGCGGGAGTTTGTGTACGCAAAAAAGCATTGACAGCCGGATCCCTCATCTGAAAGCAGCGGAGCCATTCCTTGGTTTCCATGTTCTTTCTTTGATCAGAAGCGCTATTATTATTACGCCCATCTGCGGCAGAATTTTCCCTATGCCCTTGATCTGAAGGAGGGCAGTGTGGTAACTGCCGGGGATGTGATCGGCTATATGGGCCACACCGGCTACAGCACCAAGGAGAACACCAACAAGCCGGATTCAATGGCGGTTATGGGAGTTCCGACCTGCCCCATCATGTCATGGCCAAGGTGGGGTCTTTTGTAGCCATAGCTTCTGGAGGAACCAAAATCGTCATAATCGCTGTAGTCAAATCCTTTGGCAATGGGAGAAAAGGCTTTCAGCCCGTAAACCTTCTTCCATACCTTCCTGCCGGTATCATCCATCTGTTCAATCTCATATTCGCCCACCATCCCGCCAAGAACAGCTTCATAAGCTTCCAGGTAATAAGGATAATAGGGAAGCTCCTTTGTCAGCTCCTCTAAGGGGGCAGAACCTTCCGAAAGCTCCCCTGAAAGCTTTCGCATCACAGAAAGGCTTTTCTGGTCAAACTTTCCGCCGGTTTTGGCGGCAGCGTAGGCAAGAAGCTCTGTCCAGCGGACGGGATGGCCTGCGGCATACTGCTCGATGTCAAGATCATAAGCGGCGCACAGAGCCTCATAGGTTACCGTAAAATCCATCCACTTAATATAGTCTCCCTGGGCGCCGGCAGCTACCTCAATGACAGGGGACAAGGAGGCAGGGGAGGGTTCCTTTGGGGCGGACAGACGGAGAAGGAAAAAGAAAGAAATGCAGAGCAGTATTGCCAGCCCTGCTTTTCGGATGAGCTTTTTGCGAGATTGATCCATGACCTTTGGAAATTCCTTGTTTTTTGAGCAGGAGTTAATGATATATATGAAAGGCCGGGGCGGGATATGCTAAGGGGCATGGGCAGGATATGCAAAGGGCGTGGGCGGAAAAACGGACAGGCAGGAAGCAGGGCGGAATTTCCCGGATGGCGGTTGACAAAGGGAAAAGGGTTTAATATGATACAATTCAAGGCAGAATAGAGTGGCTTTTACAGTGGAAAAAGGAGAGAAAAAAAGAATGTTTGGAAAAAAGCAAAATCAAGACGGCCCGGAACGCTTCCGGGAAGAAAATAAGGGAAAGAAGATCACAGGAGCGATCAGCCTGGTAGTGATCGTGCTGCTTGTGCTGGTACTTTTATCCTCCAGCTTTTATTCCCTGCGGGAAAATGAATACGCAGTGGTGACTACCTTTGGCGTGCCCAAGGTGGTGGAGCAGTCGGGCATTCACTTAAAGGTGCCCTTTGTGCAGCAGCTTTTGCGGGTGCCCAAGACCATTAACGGATTTCCCATCGGATATTCTACCGGGGATAACGAAAACGTGGATGCGGAATCCTTTATGATCACAAGGGACTACAATTTTGTGAATGTGGATTTTTATGTGGAGTACCGGGTGACAGATCCGGTGAAGTACAGCTATGCATCAGAAAGCCCTGTTGATATTTTGAAAATGCTGACCCAAAGCTATATCAGGGACACTATCGGACTGTATGATGTGGACAGCGTGATCACAACGGGAAAGAGCGAGATCCAGGCATCCATTAAGGAAAAGATCATGAAGCGTCTAGAGCAGGAGGATCTGGGGATCCAGCTGGTAAATATCACCATCCAGGATGCAGAGCCGCCTACCCAGGAGGTCATCAATGCCTTTAAGAATGTGGAAAACGCAAAGCAGGGGAAGGAAACCTCCATCAATAAGGCAAACCAGAAGCGGAATGAGGATATCCCCGCAGCCAGGGCAGCCGCTGACGAAACAGTAAAAACGGCAAACGCACAGGCACAGGAGAGGATCAACGAGGCCAAGGGACAGGTGGCCAGATTAAATGAGCTTTATGCAGAATATCAGAAATATCCGCTGATCACCAAGCAGAGAATGTTTTATGAGACCATGGAAGAGATCCTGCCGGATATGAAGGTGATCATTGAAAAGAGCGACGGCAGCACACAGACCATGCTGCCTCTGGAATCCTTTGCAAGCTTTCAGACAGAAAGCGCCGGAAAGACGCAGGAAACCATGACAACGCAGAATGCAGGAAATCCTGCAGATGGGGAGGAGGAATAGAGATGAAAAACAAATCGGTTATCTGGATCGCGGCAGTTGTAGTGATCCTGCTGCTTCTTGCAGGCAACAGCCTTGTAGTTACATACCCCAATGAATACACGGTGATCAAGGAATTTGGAAGGATTGAAAGCATCAGGCAGGAGCCGGGGCTCAGCATCAAAGTTCCCTTTATCCAGACGGCGGAAAAAATTCAAAACGAGGTGCTGCTTTATGACCTTGCCATCAGCGATGTAATGACCAAGGACAAAAAGTCCATGATCGCAGACTGCTTTGTATTATGGAAGATCGAGGATCCCTACAAATATACCCAGACCTTAAGCGCCCAGAAGGGAAATGCCGAATTCAGGATCGATACCATTGTGTACAACAGCCTGAAAAATGTGATCAGCAGCCTGAGCCAGGAGGAAGTGATCAGCGGAAGGGACGGAGAACTGGCGGCAGCCATTAAGGATAATATCGGCAATACCCTGGAGCAGTACGGAATTTCCCTGATCGCAGTGGAGACCAAGTCCCTGGATCTTCCGGATGAAAATAAGAATGCGGTTTACGAGAGAATGATCTCAGAGCGGAACAATATTGCAGCCACCTATCAGGCGGAAGGACAGGAGGAGGCAAAGGAGATCTCCAACAATACCAATGCGGAGATCATTGTCATGCAGTCCGAGGCGGACGCCCAGGCGGCAGAGATCATTGCCAGCGGCGAGGCAGAGTACATGAGGATCTTAAGCGAGGCCTACAACGATCCGGAAAAAGCGGACTTTTATCTGTTCCTCAGATCTCTGGATGCAGCCAAGCTGACCATGACGGGAAATAACAAAACATTGATTGTTGATGAAACTTCTCCTATTGCACAGCTCTTTTATTAAGGATGCCGTTGCAAAAAAAGAGACACTATGTTATAATGTAGACCGTGGAAATGATAAAAAATTAACAATCATTTTAAAAACCTAACGGAGGAAAGAAACATGGCAAAGAAAGTAGTTTTAGCCGGTGCCTGCCGTACTGCAATCGGTACAATGGGCGGCACACTCAGCACAACCCCAGCAGTAGAGCTTGGCGCAATCGTGATCAAGGAAGCATTAAAGAGAGCCGGCGTGGCTCCTGAGCAGGTAGACCAGGTATATATGGGCTGTGTTATTCAGGCAGGACAGGGACAGAACGTTGCTCGTCAGGCAACTCTCAAAGCAGGTTTGCCGATCGAAGTACCTGCGGTTACCATGAACGTAGTTTGTGGTTCCGGTCTGAACTGTGTAAATCAGGCTGCACAGATGATCATGGCAGGAGATGCAGACATCGTTGTAGCAGGTGGTATGGAGAATATGTCCATGGCTCCTTACGCAGTTCCTCAGGCACGTTTTGGATATAGAATGAACAATGGTGTTCTGGTAGATACCATGATCAAGGATGCTCTTTGGGATGCATTCAATGATTATCACATGATCAAGACAGCAGACAATATCGCAGAGAGATGGGGACTGACCAGAGAAGAGCTGGACGAGTTCGCATTAAAGAGCCAGCAGAAGGCCTGCGCAGCACAGGAAGCAGGCGCATTTGACAAGGAGATCGTTCCTGTAGAAGTAAAGAAGAAAAAAGAGCCCATCGTATTTAATAAGGATGAGGGCCCTCGTCCGGGATCTACCATCGAAGGTCTTGCAAAGCTCCGTCCCATCAACCAGGGCGGCTTCGTAACAGCAGGTAATGCATCCGGTATCAATGATGGCGCGGCAGCCGTTGTAGTAATGAGCGAAGAGAAGGCAAAGGAGCTTGGCGTAAAGCCTATGGCAACCTTTGTAGCAGGCGGCCTTGCAGGTGTTGATCCTGCAGTCATGGGAATTGGCCCTGTAGCTGCAACCAAGAAGGTTATGGCAAAGGCTGGTTATAAGATCGAAGACTTTGATATCATCGAGGCAAATGAAGCATTTGCAGCACAGTCTGTAGCAGTAGGCAAGGATCTTGGCATTGATGTAGACAGACAGTTAAATCCTAACGGCGGTGCGATCGCCCTTGGACATCCTGTTGGAGCATCAGGCTGCCGTATTCTGGTAACACTGCTCTATGAAATGGCAAGGAGAGATGCAAAGAAGGGACTTGCAACACTTTGCGTAGGCGGCGGTATGGGCTGCTCTGCCATCGTAACCAGGGATTAAAGCGAAAGGAAAAAAGAAAGTGGCAAACATTATTTCAGACGAAACCATTGAATATGTGGGGATCCTCGCAAAGCTGGAGCTTTCCGAAGAGGAAAAAGA
>OQWA01000074.1_pt1 | contig 22131 bp, 13 predicted proteins | sample 1691581 | NCBI WGS metagenome assembly OQWA01 (sample SAMN03418264, study PRJEB22391) | human gut metagenome | biome: human-gut; feature: organic feature; material: feces | host: Homo sapiens | place: Tanzania | collected 2013-01
GAGCCTGTACCCGAACGGACTGCCGAAGTGCTTCGAGGTCTTTCCCGGACTTGCGCAGCAGTACGTTTTTCACGCGCACAGAACGGAATCTCAACGGGATTCGGTACGGCAGCCGTCTCAAAGCGGCAGGTAACGGCGGCATGACCCTCCGACAAAAATCGAGGGTCTGTTTTGCCCGGTTTTCACTGAAATTACGGTTTAAGGAGAAGTAAAATGTCAATCGAAAAAGTAAGAGCATATCTGCGCGAACGCGGCGCAGAGGATAAAATCAGAATTTTTGACGTCTCGTCCGCGACAGTTGAGCTTGCCGCAAAGGCGCTCGGCACGGAGGAGGAGCGCATTGCGAAGTCAATGGCGTTTCTCGTCGACGGAAAACCCGTTATCGGCGTGACGGCAGGCGATATGAAAATCGACAATGCAAAATTCAAGTCATTTTTTCACACAAAAGCCAAAATGCTGACGCCGGACGAGCTTGTCGGGCGTGTCGGTCACGCAATGGGCGGTGTCTGCCCGTTTGCGCTCAATGACGGCTGCACGGTTTATCTTGATGAATCTCTGAAGCGCTTTGACATTGTATACCCTGCCGCCGGTTCGGCAAACAGCGCGGTCGAGCTTTCCGTTCCCGAGCTTGAAACGCTTTCGGGCGCAAAAGGCATGATTGACGTTTGCAAGGTAAAATAAATCTGTCACGATATTGTTCCTTTCAATGTTTCTGGCGTTCGCGCACGGCAAAAACTACGACGGACTTGTCATAAATTTCAAGTGGCTTTTGTCAAGCGTGGTTGCAATCAACACCGTTGTCGAACTTTGCTTGTTTGCGGTAATCGTGCCGTCGATAACCGTAGTTTTGAATATTATTGAAAACAAACGTCAGGAAGAAAACGGGGAAGTTTAACTCTCGGAAGACTTTTCAATTTTCGGAAGACTTTTTCAAATTAAAAACCCTCGCGAGTTTGCGAGGGTTTTTTAGGTTTTATTCTTTCTCGTCGTTTGCGGTTTGTTCGTTTGCAGTTTGTTCTTCCGCAGGTTGGTTTTGTTCGTTTTTTGGGGTATTTTGTTCCGTTTCGGTCGGCGCGTCCGTTTTCTTTTTGCGGCCTATCAGCTTTTCAAGTTTCGGGAAAAGCGGGGTGTAGTCGAAAACTTTGTCAAGCCCTTTCCCGATTACCGCGATTATCGGGGCATTTATCAACGTTGTGACAATCGTCCCAAGCCCCAGACTATGATAACTTGTCGTGGCGATATTTTTCCAGTCAAAGGTATTCGCGTCCCTGAATATCGTAAGAGCAAGCACCACGGACAGCACCAGAAAAGACAAGTCGAAAACGAGTTTCACCCTGTTTATTTTCAGGGAATATCTGTCGGACAGTTCCGCAACGAAAAGTTCGTGCACCTGAAGCGGCATATACGTCCTGAAAAAGCACGCCACACCCGCCGCCGTCATCACGTCGCCCGCGATAAGCATAATCCATTTTAAGTACGCTTCCGTGAGCACGACGTTTTTGAAAACCAACATCCACATGTCCATCACGTAGCCGTATATCACCGCCACCGCAAACGCCAACAGGTATCGCCAGTTCACCCGTTGCACGACGGCGCACATTATAAGGAGAATCGCGCCCTGCACAAGATATTCGACCGTGCCTACCGACACTGCCCACAACGGTCTTATCGCTTCGTACACGATAAACGTCGGCGCGGCAATCATCGAAACTCCGAGATCGGCTTTCTTGCTCATCGTCACACCAAGCGCGACAAGGAATATGCCCAGCACCCACATAAGTTCCGCGGTCTTCGGGATTTTTTTAAGCGGTTTTTTCATTAGTTCACCTTGAATTTTCTCACGATATATTATCACCGTGGGGGAAAAGTTGCAAGTGATTTTCAAAGAAATATGCGCCCTTTCGGACGCATACTTTGTTTTTTGAGATGGGGCGCGGTTATTGCCACGTCCACGTTCCGTTGTTGTAATTATAGGTTTTGTTTGTCTCCGCCGCAACCGTCGAGTTGCCCGCATTTACAAACGTCGCGACTTCCGAGATAGTTGCTCTTTCATAAAATTTTCCGCGACCAAACAAGGCATCAAATTGTGACGTGTTGCCGCTATCGCCTTCTTTTTCCGTAATCGACAATACAGCGTTGTTTCCAATAATGACCTTTCCGCCGCTCGTCCCGAATATTTCGCCCGCTATTCCGCCGGTTACGTTAACGACACCTTCAACGTTCAGTTTCGCCGCTCCCTTGTTTGGGTATTTCGGATCAAAAATTGCATTATCGACATATGTTTTGTAAATGAGCACCGTCCCTGTCAGATTTATCGTGCCGTTTTTCTTAACGTTTACCGTTGCTCCTGTCATCATTTTGTAATTGGATCCTACCGTAAACGTTGTTTGCTTTATTCCGTCACCAACATTTATGGTGTAATTCCACGGCATCGGGAAACGCACGTCAGTCATGGATACTGTCACGCCGCTAACGGTAATTTCCAATGTTCCCATTTTTGCTTTTCCGGTAATCGTCAAACTTGTCATGCCGATTCCATTGTCGATTTTTGTATATGTTTTTAAGATATGAGAAGAGGAGTCTTCCATTATCAACATTGCATTTGAGTTTCCAATGATTGTGGCGGTGTCCGTTCTATGCTGTTTACTCGCATATAAATCAAGGTAACCCATGCTTTTCGCGCCATAAATGATTGAGTACTTACATTGGATATTCGGCATTTCATAAATGCGGAACGGCGCAATCTTTCCTTTTTCATAAACAGTCTTAGTATTTGTTCCGCCGCGATAATCATATACAACAAACGGACTGTAAACTATTGCTCCGCTTCTTGCTTCAATTGTGCCTGTTCCCTTGATATATCCGCGCAAATCAAGTTTTGCACCGCTGTTCAGATTTATCGTGCCGTTGTTGATGATTTGGCTATGGTTTCCGGACGTGTGTCCCGACAAGCCCGGCCCGTTTACGCCCAACAATCCTTGAATGAGTATATTTCCGTAAACTTCAAGCACGGTCCATTCGTTGAGAATAAGTTTGTATTTTATCTTTGACAAATCGGTGTCAACATAATTCCCAACTCCGTTTCCATAAGTGGGTTTGCCTATCTTCGCGGAACTGTCTTCGTCGCTTGCGAGTTTCAGCGTTACACCCTTTTTTACCGTGCGATATGCGTCGTCGGCATATATCGCCGTGGCAATGTCAAGCGGTGCGAACGATACTTCTTTTACGCCGTTGATAAACTCGATTGTATCGCCCGACTCCGAATAGAACAGTGCTTCTTCGATTGTGTAATAGGTGCTGCCGACTTTCACGCCCTTGACCTTTACGTAAAGATAGGTGTTTTCGGGAAGCGCGTAATTGTCCGCCGCTATTTCGATAAGGCAGGCGTGTGTTCCTGCGTCCGTGAACGTTTTTGCGTCTTTCCCGTCGTACGTCAAGGAATAAAGCGACGTGTCGAGCGCAACTCCGTTGTAAGTAACAACGGCTTTTATTTCGTGCGACGCGCCGTCGTAATCGAACTCGACCACGCCGTCTTTCAGCGCGACTTCTGCCTTTTGAAGACGGATTACGATGTTCAATGCAAAGTCAAAGTAGTTTGTACTGTCGGCGTTGTAAATCGCCGCATATTCGGTTTGTGTACATACGGGTTTTTCGCTCTCGTTTGCCCACCTGAAATCACCGCTTTGAAGCGCGTAATCTTTAAGCGTCTTTGCGGGGTTATATACGCCCGAAAGCTCGCCGTGGACAATGCCCGAATACGTTGTCTTTTCGATAACGACGTTAAGTACGGCGTTTGTCAACGTATAATTTCCACTCTCGTCCGTTGCCGTGAATGTATACGTCCCCGCGTTTTTGAATTCGCCGTTCGTCGTAACTTTTGCGGATCTTCCGTCGTACGTTGCCGTGGGCATTTCCTGTCCGTCGGGACTATATACGTATTTGTCTTTTGTGCTCCACACGACCGCGATACTCTTTTGGTTTATCGTGAGCGTGCCGGGCACGACAGTTATCGCATAGTTGTCGTTTGCCGAAAGTCCGCCGACCTTAACCTTGTACGTTCCGACGTTTCCGTCCGTCATTCCTTCAACGATATATTGCGCTTCGCCCGAAAGCGTTTCGCCCTCTACAAGCCCATCTACGGTGTACGAAAATGCGGGCAACTCGCCGCCGTACGTCATCGTGTACGTGCCTATCTTTATTTTAACCTCCGCCTTTTTCACGGTGAGTTTAATTTCGTCCTCGTATTCGGAACCGTCGTCCAAAGAGTTGTCGACAACCTTAAAATACGTGACGTATTCGCCCGCGTTTTTATAAGAGGGAGCATCCGTCAAGTCGTAAATTCCTTTTTTCGTGCCGTACGTTATCGTATAATTCGTGCCGTCGTCGGCAGTCACCGAAACGTTGTGGTTTTGTCCGTCGTAAACGACTTCGTGATCTTCAAAATGGATTTTGAAATCGACCTTAACGAACTCGACGGTCAGATCGTACTTTATTACTTTGTAGCATTCGGAATCGAATTTAAGATTCGTCTTGTCGAAGTCGTTTGCGGTATATACGCCGGCCTCTGTTTTCGTTATCGTAACGTAACCCGTCACGGTATCGTCCGCAAGAAGTCCGTCGATTGTAAGACTTGCGGCATCGACCTTATATTCTTTGCCCGCCGCGACGCGTTTCGAACCGAGTGTTATCGTAAGCCCCTTTTTGCCGACTTTAAACGTTGTGCCGATTGCGGTGATTTCATAGTTTTTGTTTGCTTCGGCGGTTTTGTCAAAAACGACGCTTGCGGTATAATCGCCTCCGGGTTTTGCACCGACCGTATAGTTGGTTTCAAGCTCGTATGAAAGTTTGTCGCCGTCAAGCACGCCTTTAACTTCAACCTTTGCCGACAAATCGGGCACTTTATCGCCGTATATGATATTGTTAACCTTGTTTATCGTGATTGTCGCCGCTCTTTGCTTGACCGTGAATTCAACCGTGTTCACCGTTACGTCATAATATCCGATTTTTTCGCCGGACACATTGTAAGTGAACGAATACGTGCCGACAGCGGACTTTTTCGCATATTTCGTTTCGGGCAAAAGCTTATATTCCGACTTGTCGTCACCGTTCTTCCAACCCGTGATTTCACAGCCGACCTCGGACAAGTCGTCACCGTAAACGACGTCCGCCGCCGCAAGCGTTTTCACGACGAGTTTCGCCCGCGATATCGTGATTTTATCCGACGAAAAAGTAATATTAAAGTTATTCGTGTTGTAATAATCGTTCGTAAAGTTTTTGACTTCAATCGAACACTCGCCGACGTACGTCGCAATCCCCGAAAACGATATCTCGTTAAGTTTCAACGCGTAGTCTTCTTTTGCGACCGTGCCGATTTTCGTTTCGCCGACGTATGCGGACAATGAGGGCAGTTCGTCGCCGTAAACAACCTCGTCGTTTTTATCGGGCGTAAACGTTATCGTCACCGCAGCCTTGACTATGTTTATCGTAACGTCAAGCGTTTTTGCGTTATAGTTTTCGTTTCTTTCGACCTTGACGTAATACTTATATTCGCCCGCGTTGAGCGCCCATAAATCGACGTTTTCCTTAAATTCTTCTCCTACTTCGTCTTTTTTGTACGTAATGACGTCGCCTTCACGATATCCGCTTATTTCGATTTTGGCGGTTTTATCGCCGTAAGTAATCGTGCCGCCCTTTACCGTAATGCCCGAAATGTCCGCGCGGGATACGATAAGCGTTTCGCCTGCAAATTCTTTTTCGACAGAGCCGCAGTTTTCCATTGACGCAACGATTTTGACGGTTGCCAGATATTTGCCCGCATCAAGGTTTTGAAGGGTGAGCGACGATTCGGTTGTTTCTTCCGTCTTATTATAAAAAACGTTATCTTTATTTATTGTCCATATATACTTATAAGTAACGCCCGGGTACGGCGTGCCATTGACGGTGAACTTTGCCGAATTGTTTTCCGAATACGTGAAGTTTTTGGGATTTTCAACCTTGAATTCGCCGATTGCGGAATCCATAAGCCTTAATTTCAGCGTAAGCGTAACGTTTTCAGCCGGCATTGTCGGCAAATCGAACTTGGTGATTTCCGTTCCGTCCGCTTTGTACCAGCCGTCGTAATCAAGAATTGTAGTGTCGTACGTCGCGGTGCTGTCTGCCGTTTCAAAATGGTCACTGATGGACGCGCCGTACTCGACCTCTTCCGTGTAAACCGTAGTGCCGTCAAAGTTAATAAACGTCAGCGTGTATTGTCTTGTTTTCCACTTCGCCGTAAATGTCATATTCTCGGCAGGCACGGTTTCGGGAACGGCTTTGTCCCAGCCGTCAAACGATTGTTCGGCAGTGTCTTCGGGCACGGGTGCGGTTATCGCCGTGCCGTAATCCTGCGTAAGCACAACGTCTTTTTTGCCGTTTCCGAGCACGAACGTTATCGTATATTGATTTACCGTCCACTGCGCCGTAAATGTCACGTCATTGGCGGGCATGGTTTCGGGAACGGGTTTGTCCCAGCCGGCAAAGGTATGTCCCGACATTTTAGGCGTGGGTGCGGTTATCGCCGTGCCGTAGTTTTGCGTACGCACAACATTGTCTTCATCGTTTCCGAGCACGAACGTTATAGTATAAGAATTTAACTTATATATTGCAGTTATCGTGACGTTTTCGGTGACATATTCGGCGGTGCCATCCCAGCGCTCAAACGTCTTTCCTTTGACTTCCGGTGCGTTGGGAGCATCGACCTTTTCGCCGTACTTCACTTTTTCTTCACGTATTGGTATTCCATCGGCAACGAATTTTACCGTGTACATAATATCTTCGAAAGTGGCGTTGACGACAAGGTTGTCTTGAACATGGTCAAATGCAACGTCCCACCCGGTATGTTTTTTCCCCGGCGCGGGAGTGACCGTGGGTGCGGTGGCGGACTTGTCGTATTCCACCGTTTGGGTTTCAAGCACCGTATCGCCGTCCTTAAACGTCACCGTGAACGTTTTGACGTCGTACACCGCGTTTATCGTAAGGTCGCTTGTGACGTTGTCGAACGGTTTGTCCCATTTTGAAAAAGTCTTGCCGTCCTGTTCAGGGACTTCGGGTGCGGTTGCGGCAGAGCCGTGTTTCACCTTTTCGGTCTTCAAAACGGTTTTGCCGTCCATAAACGTTACGGTATAACTGTTTATCGTCCATTTGACATAAACCGTATCTCCGTTTTTGACTTTGGAATCCTTTGTAAGCGGCTTCAAAAAGTCCGCGTCGCGATACAGTCTTCCGGTGTATCCTTCTTTTTGAAGACTGAGCGTGAATAAGTCGGAAAACACGACGTTTTCCTTGTAACTGCTGCCGTCTTCGTCTTGGATTTTCACAATAACTTTCGTTTGTCCGTCTTTGTCAGCCACGTCGCTTTTGTTGCATGCAAACAGCGTAACAAGCCCTATTAAGAGCACGATACACACGAGCATTGTTTTTAATCCTTTTTTGCTCATTCAACATCCTCCGCTACCACGGGATGAATATTCATCCCTTGGCTTCCTTGGTTTTTTATGCTTTCCTGCCATGACAGGTTTCTGCTCGATTTATTATTATAAAGGTAAAATCTGAAATCGCCCTTGCCCGCAGCCCTAGGCAACATGTCGCCCTGCTTTTGGATTTTCTCGTCCTTGCTTTTTTCAAGCACCGAGATATTGACGTTGTACACGCCGAACTGCTTTGTTTCGTCGTTCGCTCTTGTAAGGTCAAGGTACGAATAGTTATATCCGCCGCCGTAAAACGCTATGCCGCCGTGGACGTATTCCGTCCCGCCGACGTTCAGGATTATGTCGCCACATTCCTTGGGTTGTTGCCATGCGACTTCTTTCATCATTTCCGCAACGTTCATCGAAAGCCAGTCGTTTGCCTCGCCGGTAACTTCGATAAGCGTGCTGCTGTCAACGTTTGAAAGGTTTTTCCAGTCAAGCATCTTTACGTCGCCGACTATGCGAAGCGCCGACGCATACGAAGTCGCCGCGCAATCTTTCCACGTCGTTATCGTGCCGCCTAACAAGAATTCGCCCGAAAAGTGCGTTTCCATACCGACCGAGAACAACCCCGACGTTTCGAGCACCGAGTTTTTGAGCGTAACGTCGTTGATAAGATAATTGTCGTTGAAGTATTTGTCCGTCTTGTTGCTCTCATCGTAAGGCGAATACGGGTTGCGGTTTATGTCAAGAAGTTTTCTTTGCACTTCGTTTGTCTGTTTCAGCGCGCGGTTGCTGCCGATTTTCAATATGAATTCGCGCGCGTTTGAAAGCACGCAACTTTCAATATGCACGTTTATCTTCTCATCTTGCACGTTAAACGCCAATTTGTCTTTAACAACGGGACTTCCCATTGTGGATCCGCCCGCAAAAATTCTGACGACGGTGCGCCCGTTCGAGACGCGGCTGTTCAACAGTTTTGCGCTTTTTGCGATTTCAAGCGTCGTGCCGACGTAGTTGAGTTTCGACAAGTTGAATTGTCCGTCTTCTTCTTGCAGACTTTTGTCGCTGCAACCTTTTAAGACGACGTTGTTTATAAGCACGTTGTCCGTCCTTACAAGGAAAGAAATGTTGTCCTGTCCTTTGACGCTTGCGGACGATATCGCGACGAAATTCAAAGGCCCTTTGAAAATTTTCGGAACCCCCGTCGCGTCCTTGCACTGCGTGAACTTGTCGGCGTTGATTTCAAAGCCGTTGCCGTAAACGTCTTTTTTGAACTCGATAAGGTATTGGACATACTTGTTCTCGCCGCTGTTTTCAAGGTACGTTTTGTCGTACGTGGTTATGAATTTTTTGACGTCCTTTTTGAGTTCGTCTTCGGTCATAGCCGTGCCGTCGTTTTTGACGCCCAGCATCACGTCGCTTGTCAGCACGACGATATGCCCGGCTTCGGTCACCGTTTTCAGTTCCTCGTAATTGCCGACGTTTCTGCCGTCTTTGACCGCACGAAGTCTGATTTTCGCGCAGATGTTCGTGCCGAAGTATTGGTTATAATTTTTGAGTTCCGCATTAAGCGTGGTAAGCCCCGTGCCCGTCGCCCTGATTTCCGCAGAAACCGCGTCGGCGTTCGTCGCCGGTTGCGCCTTGCAGGAAAAGAGCGAATTATCGTCGGAAAACGCGACGTTCATAAATTCGTCCGTGAACGTTTCGGCGCCCGCTTCCGTGACAACCCTTACGAAAATCGTCCTTGTGTCCGGTCTTCCTTTGTGGTTTTTGCCGCCGATTGTCAGTATGTTTTCGATGCCGTACTCTTTCGCGCTGTCCGCAAACTCCATCGAGTACACGTTGGGCACGACGCGGATTGTCTTTTCGATTTCTTTGATGGGTTTTCCGTCGTGCTCGGCAGTGATTTTGATTTTGGCAGAGCCCCTTTTCGTTGCGGTAATAGTTGCAAACTGCCCGTGTTGTTCAAGGGTTATTACGTCTGTGTCGTCGCTTATTTCAAAATTCACGTCCACGTCGTCATCGCTTTCGGAATATGCGACGTAGGTGACTTTCGTGTTGTTTTTTTGTTTGATTTCGTCGCCTTCGCCGTCATAATACGACGTACGCACGTCAATGTTATATTCGGCAAACTCCAAAGAAAAGTCCGTTGCGCCGACCTTTCCCGAAATTGCTTCGTTCGAAAATTCTTTATCAAAAGACAAGGTCAATACGAATTTGTTTTCGGAAATCCTTTCAATTCCGCTTGCCGTGACTCCTTCGGGCAAAGCAAGGTCGGATATTTCAAGGGCGTCGTTTTTGCTTTCGACGAAAAGTTTTGCCGCTGTTGCGTTGTTTTTCACGGTGACTTTTGCGCCGCTGCTTTTTCCGTTGACCGCAAAGCCCGTGCTGTCGGTATCGACGTTGACCTTGACGGTCAGCACTTTTTCAAGCCCTTCCCGTCCTTCGGGACAAGTAATTCTGACCTGCGTCTCGCCCGAAAACAGCGCCTGCGCCACGCCCGTGACGGCGTTGAGTTTCAGAATGTGATTGTCGCCGATTTCTTCAAATATCCTTGTTTCGCCCGAAAGGTTTTCGGGGTAAAGTTTTGCGCCGAACACGTAGTCGCCGCCTTCGATTTCGACGCTTTCGTCGCCGACTTTAATTTCGACGATTTCGCCGCCGTCTTCAATCCTGTTTACAAGCGGAAATATTTTCAACACTTTCGTGGAATATGCGGAAACTATGACGCTGTCCTTAAATCCTTTTTCGGCGGAAATCGCCGTGATTTTCACCTTTCCTACGGCGTTATCTATATGAAGTTTTCCGTCGATTATTTCAAATCCGTCGGGGGCTTCGTCGCCGCCGACGCCCGATATTTCAAGCGAATATTTCTGATTCCTTGCGTTGACGGGCTGAACCTGCGCCAAAAACGCGATGGGGTCGTAATCGGCAACGTCCACGTCGATAAACCCGTCTTCGTTCTGCGTCGTGATTTGTATGCCCGTCACGGGAATGTCTGCGTAAACGCCCGCCGCTTTTCCCACGGAGAACAGCGCGATCAGAAACACAATCGGTATTATCATTATAAGCGCGATTATTTTCTTTTTCATATCAATCCCCCTCCGTTACTCTGTCAAAGCGGGCTTTTATCCCGATAAGGTAATATAAAAGCGAGCTGACAAACTCCGCCGCCGCGCACACGCTCACGAAAACGTAAGTAAACCAGCGCATATCTTTGCCCCTGACGTTCGACAATACGTTGACGAAAAGGGGTATTCCGCCAAGAAGCATCGCGGACACAAGCCCCAGCACGACGATTATCGACACGTTGTTGTTGCTTTCCCTCACGACGTTGTCTTCTTCCAGCGAAAACTGCGGACTGTTCAGATCCTTTCTTGTGGCGTACAGTATCTGCGACAACGCCATCATCGCGCCGACGAAAAACACGAATACGCCTTCGCCCGCCGACACGTATTTCTTTGCAAGAAGCACCGTCGACGCAATGCCGACGGACAAGACCGCCACCGCAAAACTGAGTGCGATTTTCGCGCCCATAATCTCGTTTATCGAAAGCGGCAACGTCTTTTCGACGTAAAACGACTTCCCGTCGCGGCTGACGTTCGTCGCGCAGAACGTGTTCGTCAGCGCGCCGAAAAGCACCGTAAGCAAAATCGCCAGCTCGAAATCGCTCTGAACGAAAACGAGCGACGTCAGGAAGTTTTTGCCGATGCCCATACAAAAATATACCATAAGCGGCATTATCGCCGCCACCGTGAAGTACTGCACCGCGTAATCGGGCGTGAACAGCACGAGATTGAATTCCTTTTTCAAAAGACTTAAAAACGGCGGGAGTTTTCTTGCCGCGGATTTTTTTGCAAAAATCATTATCGCGCCCGCCGTCGCGCGCGTTTTCATCGCCTTGTTGTACAAAAGCGACGTTATGAGAATGCCGATTGCGCCCGTCGCGACGGTTATCGCCACGATTATCCCCAGGTTTTTCCAGACGTCCGTTTTCAGTGTGAACGCCGCGATAAAGTTTGCGGGGACAAGGTTTTTCGCCAACGAAATTATCGTCGTCATCGTCTTTTCGGAAAAGAAAAACTTGATTTCGCCCGTTGACATAAGGGTTTTTAAGAAGTCGAGCACCGTCGCGTAGCAATAAAACAGCGCGAAAAGCGCCAGCGTTACTATCACCAGAAGGCAAACGTACTTCGACGAGAAAAACTTTTTGACGTAATAATACGGCATCGCAAGCACGCTCGACACCGAAAGCGACATAACGGGAATAATAAACGCCGCAAGCAGCCCGAGGATCACGTATCCCGCGCCCTGTTTCGTCACGCTTGCGAACACCGCCACGAACGGCACGAGAATCACAAACGCCGACAACACCTGTTTTGCGTAAATGAAAATGATTTTTGAATACAGTACGTCCGACGCCTTTATGGGAAGAGTCTGGATAATCATTCTGTCGTCGCTTTCAAAAATCGCGCGGTTTATTGCTACGACGCCGCCGATAACGTCGACCGCGAAAACGAATTCGTACACGAACGTCATTATTTCATATTGCCGCGCACGCACGTCGCGTACGCCGTTGAGCCTGATTTCGGTATATTTCGCGACAAACGCGCCGAACACCTCGACAACGACGTACATAATAAACGCCGTCATCACAAGCGTAAGCAACGCGCCGACGATATCGATGCGTTTTTTGTCACGCTTGAAATAAGACAACTTTTCGGTCATCTGTTTTTTCAGAAGTACGCCCAGCATCAGTCTTCCTTATTAGTATCGTAATACTTTTCGATAAGTTCGTCGCCGTCGAATTTGTCCTTTCCGGTGACGATGATTTTTTTGAGTTCGCCCGCGGCAATTATAATCACCCTGTCGCAAACCCTTTCCACGACGTCGAGATTGTGCGACGAAAACAAAATGGTTTTGCCCGTCTGCACGTACTCGCGCATATAGTTTATGACGGCGTTCTGCGTGCGGGGATCAAGACCGAGCATCGGCTCGTCAAGAAGCCACAGCCGCGGCTCGTGAATGAGCGAACCCATCATACATATTTTCTGTTTCATTCCGTGGGAGTATCCCGAAATAAGTTTGTTTATGCTGTCGCCGAGTTTGAATACCCCTTCCAGCTCCTTGATTTTCTCGTCGCGCTTTTCGTACGGCACGCCGTAAACGTCGCTCATGAACGAAAGGTATTGCATACCCGTCATTTTTGTGAACACCGTGTGATTGTCGGTGACGAAAGAAAAATTGCGTTTTGCATCCACGGGATTTTTCGACACGTCGTAACCCGACACGGTTATCGTGCCGGAACTTAACGGAATCATTCCCGTGATGCATTTAAGAGTGGTGGATTTTCCTGCGCCGTTTGCGCCAAGGATACCGACGACTTCCCCTTCCGCACAAGAAAAGGAGATGTCTTTTACGGCATAATCGGATTTTTTGCCGTACTTTTTGAAAAGATTTTTTACTTCAAGCGGCAACGAACCGTCGATCGGCGTGCCAAGTGTTTTTTTATTATTTTTCATTGTGTCCCTTATCTTCAAGTAATGTATCGCGTATGCACGCGTGCGTGTTCTAATAAAAATTATTAGATACCTTATCATATAACCAAAAAACATATTTGTCAACGATAATTCCGCCCGAAACGCCTTTTGTTTCGTCATTCAACTTTTTGTATAGTATTTGCAAAAAATAAATATCGCCGCTCTTGACAAATAAAAAATATGGTTTTATACTATATTTACATACCCCCATAGGGTATATTGAAAATTAACGGAGAATAACAAAATGGAAAACGTAAAATGCGCCGAAATATCGTGCGCCGATTGCTGCCGAAAGAAGCACACGCCGCGCGACGAAAAATCTCTCAAATGCCTGAACGACAGGTTAAACCGCATAATCGGACAGTTAAACGGCATAAAAAATATGTTGAACGACAATCGTTATTGCGGCGACATACTCGTGCAGTTGTCCGCCGCCGAAAGCGCGCTGTCGGCATTCGGGTATGAAATTCTGTCCGACCATTTCAAAACCTGCGTCGTCGAAAACGTGAAAGACGGAAACACCGCAATCCTTGACGAGGCGGTTGAACTCATTAAAAAACTGAAATAGTTAAATTATGGAAAAACTTAAATTCAACGTTTACGGTATGAGTTGCTCGGCGTGCGCCGCGCGCGTCGATAAGGTCGTAAGGGAACTTGACGGCGTAAAAGACGTCGCCGTGAACCTTCTCACAAATCAGATGGTCGTCGACTTTGACGAGCCTGCCACTGTCGAAAAAATCGAACGTGCCGTTTCGGGCGCGGGGTATAAAGCCGCTCTTTTTAACGACAAATCGCAAAAAAAGGAAAAAGTCAATCCGCTTATCCGCTCGATAATCCGCCTTGCCGGGTCCGCCGTCCTGCTTATCCCCCTTATGTACGTTTCGATGGGCGGCGTTATGTTCGGCTGGGATATGGGCGCGCTGAACGGCAACCCGATGGGTATCGCTATATACGAACTTGTGTTCTCTTTCGTCATACTTGTCATCAACGGAAAGTTTTTCGTGAGCGGCACAAAGGCGATTTTCCACCGCGCGCCGAATATGGATACTCTTGTGTCGATGGGCAGCGGCATTTCTTTCGTATACAGCGTCGCGCTTATGATTCGCGCAGGCGTAAATACCGCATATCTTCATCATCTTCCGCACACGTTGTACTTTGAGTCGGCGGCGATGATACTTGTGCTTATCACCCTTGGAAAAACGCTGGAAATTTACAGCAAAGGAAAAACCACGTCCGCGATAAAAGGGTTGATGAACCTTGCCCCCGAAACCGCAAGGGTTATTAAGGACGGCGAAGAAAAAGAAATTCCGCTCTCGAAACTTTCGACGGGCGACGCGTTTGTCGTTCGCCCCGGCGAGAACTTCCCCGCGGACGGCGTAATATTGTCGGGGAGCGGCTCCGTCAACGAATCGGCGGTAACGGGCGAAAGTATGCCCGTCGATAAATCCGTCGGCGATAAGGTTATTTCCGGCACGACGAACGTCAACGGTTTTATCACCGCAAAAGCCACTTCCGTCGGCGGAGATTCCACGCTCGGGCGCATCGTCAAACTTGTGCAGGACGCGTCCGCTTCAAAAGCCCCAATTGCAAAAACGGCAGATAAAGTGTCCGGAATATTCGTGCCAAGCGTCATTTGCGTCGCAATCGTTACTTTTATCGTGTGGATTGCCGTCACGAAAAACTTTGCGACTTCCCTTACGCACGCAATATCCGTGCTTGTCATAAGTTGCCCGTGCGCCTTAGGTCTTGCAACCCCCGTCGCCATTATGGTCGGAAGCGGAAAAGGCGCGAAAAACGGACTTTTGTTCAAGACTGCAACCGCCCTTGAAGAAGCGGGAAAAACGGATATCGTCGTTCTAGACAAGACGGGCACCATAACGAAAGGCACGCCTGTCGTCACCGACGTTTCGACTTTGTCGGGTGAGTCCGAAGAAGAAATTATCGCGCTTTCCGCAAGCCTTGAAAAAGGCAGTTCGCACCCGCTTGCGACGGCGATCGTACGCTTTTCGGAAGAAAAAAACATAACGGTTTTCACCCCGGAAAAGTTTGAAAACCTTTCGGGACACGGCGTGAAAGGAATCGTGAGCGGCGACGAAATCGTCATCGGAAACGCCGCCCTTATGAAAGATATCGGCGCGGCGGCAAACGACGCTTTCCCGACAGGCGAAAAGTTCGCGCGGGACGGCAAAACCCCGTTGTACGTTGCGAAAAACAATAAAATTATCGGCGTCATCGCCGTGTCGGACGAACTGAAACCCGATAGCGCGGGCGCGATAAAACGAATGAAAGAACAAGGTCTGTTCGTAACCATGCTTACGGGCGACAACGCGCTCAGCGCAAATGCGGTCGCAAAAACCTGCGACGTCGACTGCGTTATCCCGGACGTTCTTCCCGACGAAAAAGACGCCGTTTTGTCAAACCTTCAAAAGTACGGAAAGGTTGTCATGGTCGGCGACGGAATCAACGACGCTCCCGCCCTTACCCGCGCGGACGTCGGCATTGCAATCGGCGCGGGCACCGACGTCGCAATCGACAGCGCGGACGTCGTGCTGATGAAGTCGGAACTTTCGGACGTGCCGCGCGCGATAAGCCTTTCCCGTCGCACCCTTCTGAATATCCGCGAAAACCTGTTCTGGGCGTTTATTTACAACGTCGTGTGCATTCCCATCGCCGCAGGCGTGTTCTCTCCGCTCGGCGTTACGCTGAATCCCATGTGGGGCGCGGCGGCAATGAGCCTTTCAAGCGTATGCGTCGTGCTAAACGCGTTAAGACTTAATCTTATCAACCTTGACAAGCCCGTAAAACACAGGAAAAAAGTCGTGAAAATCGACGTGAACGATATTTCAAAAACCAAAAACACCGAAATTAAAAAAGGAGAACAAAGTATGAAAAAAACATTGAAAATCGAAGGTATGATGTGCGCGCATTGCGTGGCTCACGTGAAATCCGCCCTGCAAAAAGTCGATGGCGTCAAAGACGTCGAAGTGTCGCTTGAAAACAAAACGGCGGTCGTAACTCTTTCGTCGGACGTAAATGACGACGTGTTGAAATCCGCGGTAACAAACGAAGGCTACGAAGTCGTCGAAATAAAATAAAAAACCGCCAAAAACCACTTTCTCATCAAAAACAAAACTTTGATGCGACGATTTTGAAAGATAAACGCCAAAAAAAGAAGGGATAACGCATTTTGCGTTATCCCGATTTTTATTCCGAAAGTTCCGTCCACTCGGTTATCAGCGGATCAAGCTTTTCTTCAATCGTTTTTATTTCTTCTTCGACCGCCATTACTTTTTTGTAGTCGGTGTTGACGGTTTCGTCGTCGAGTTTTGCCTGCGCCCGACTTAGTTCTTCTTCAAGCGCGGTGATCTTTTTTTCCAAAAACTCGACGCGGTGTTTGCGACGCGCTTCTTCCTTACTTTCGACGTAGCGTTCCCCGCCCGTTTTTTTGGTCTTTTCGGGCTTTTCCTTTGCGACTTCTTCCGCGGTTTCTTTTTCTTTTTCTTCGTACTCGTCGAAAGTGCCGTCGAAGTATCTCACCCCGCCGTTTTCAAACACGATAAGGCTTTTTGCGACGCGGTTTATAAGATACCTGTCGTGCGACACGACGATGACCGTGCCCGAAAAATCCATCAGCAGTTTTTCAAGGGTTTCCTTGCCGATGATGTCCATGTGGTTGGTCGGCTCGTCGAGAATCAGGAAGTTGGGACGACGGCGGAATATTTTTGAAAGCGCAAGGCGCACCTTTTCGCCGCCCGACAAATCTTTGACGCACTTGAAAACGTCGTCGCCCGAAAGCAAGAATCCGCCCAGTGTTTTTCGTATTTCCCCGTCGTTAAGTTCCGGAAACTCCGCGCGGAAGTCTTCAAGGACGCTCAACTCGCTTTTCGTTGCGGCAATGGTCTGGTCGAAGTACCCGACGCGCGTTTTCACGCCGAATCGGACGTCGCCCGAAAGCGGCGGAATAAGCCCCGTTATCGTTTTAAGTAACGTAGATTTGCCCGTGCCGTTGCTGCCGATCACGCCGATTTTCTGTCCCCTTTCGACGGCAAGCGATATTTCGCCCAACGGTTTATCGTATCCGAAAACAAGGTCTTTCACAAACAGCGCGTCCCTGACGCTTTCATACTCGGGCTGGAAAGACGAAGCAAACGTCGAGGTGTCGAAGCGGCGCGGGGTTTCGACAGTGCCAAGCCTTTCGATTTCTTTCAGTTTCGACTGCGCCATTGCGGCTTTCGTCGCCTTGTAGCGGAATCTTTCGACAAGTTTTCGGAGCCTGTCGATTTCGGCGGATTTCCATTTTGCGTCTTTAAGCGCTTTGTCGTACGCCTGTTGTTTTTGCGCCAAAAACGCCGTGTAGTTGCCCTTGTATCTTGTCGTGACGCCGTACTCGATTTCGTAAACGACGCCGACGATGCGGTCCAGAAACATACGGTCGTGCGACACGATGACGACCGAATTTTTATAATTTTTAAGGTATCCTTCCAGCCACTCAACCGCGGCGATGTCAAGGTGGTTCGTGGGCTCATCCAAAAGTAAAACGTCGGGTTTTTCAAGCAGCAGTTTCATAAGCGCGATTTTTGTGCGCTGTCCGCCCGAAAAGCACGAAAGTTTTTTGTCAAGGTCTTCGGCGGAAAACCCGAATTTGCTCACCGCCGTCAGATATTCCTTTTTATAAAGGTATCCGCCGATATTTTCAAACCTTTCCATTGCGCGCGAATACGCGCCGACGTTTTCGTCCGACGGGTTTTCGCTCATTTTGTCAAGAAGGATTTGCAATTTGTTTTCAAGCCCGACGACGTCCTTGTACGCCGACAAAATTTCCTGCCGGAAAGTCAGTTCGTCGTTCAAAGACACCTGTTGAAGATATCCGATTTTCGGCGCGCCCGATATCGAAAACGAGAATTTTTCGTCGCCGGTGCCCGCAACAAGCGGCACTTCCCCGCTAATACACTTCAATATGCTGGTTTTTCCGGAGCCGTTCCTGCCGACAAGCGCGATTTTTTCCTTGCCCGACACCGAAAAATTTATTTCGGAAAGCACCGTATTGCCGTCGTACTCGACGGAGCCGTTGATAATCTCGATTCTCATACGTCCGATTATACAAAACTTTTGTTAATTTGTCATTCGTTATGAACACAAGATAATAACGCGCTCTTTACATATTTTAAAATCGGTGCTATAATCCTATCAAACGAGGTAATGATAATTATATGGTCGGTTTAACGTCAAACAATTTAATGAACCTTAGCATGGCGGAACGCTTCGATAAGTTCAAAGAAAAAGGCTTCGGCTCGGTCATGATATGGCTCGGCCCCGACGCCAAAGAATCCGCGGACGAACGCGCCACCCTTGCCGAACGCGCCGGGCTGTTCATTGAAAACTTCCATTTAAGCTGCGACCACCTGAACGAAATGTGGATCGACTGCAAGGAAGGGGACGAACGCATTTCCCGCTTTAAGGACGAAATTGCGGCAGCCTCGAAACACTGCGTGAAAACGGTTGTCTGCCACCTGACGCACGGCGATTTTCCGCCTTTTGTGTCGACAATCGGCACGAATCGTATCGAAGACCTTGTGAAATTTGCGGAAAACGCAAACGTGAAACTTGCGTTTGAAAACGTCATCACGAAAGACCACGTCACCTACGTTCTGGAAAATTTCAAGTCACCTTACGTCGGGCTTTGCTATGACGTCGGACACGACCACTACTGGCGCGTTCAGGATTGGCTGGGGCTTTTCGGCGACAGGGTTTTCGCCCTGCACCTGCACGACAATTTCGCCGATAAGGATTCCCACTTCATACCCTTTGACGGTAGCATCGACTGGCAGTACACGCTGCCCCGCCTTGCGAAAACGAGTTACCGCGGCACGACCACGCTTGAAACGAAAGACGCCGCCTACGTTTACGACGCCTCGCCCGATAAATATCTGGAACACGCGTTAAGCGTCGGCAACTATATCGACAAATTCCTTGAAAGCAACCGCTGAACGGCAAAATAAAAAACACAAAACCGCGTTGGTTTTGTGTTTTCTTTTTGTTTTTTTGGTTGGGTTTTCTTTTTTTTCGATTTTATTGACCGATGACGGCTTTGATACGCCTGACTCCCGCGGAGCTTGACTGTTCTTTCGTGATTTTGAAAGATTTTAAGTCGCCCGTGTTGCTTGCGTGCGGTCCGCCGCAAATTTCCTTGCTGAAATCGCCGATGGTATAAACTTTTACCTTTTCGCCGTACTTGTTGTCGAAAATGCCGATTGCGCCCTGCGCCTTCGCTTCGTCAACGGTCATTTCTTCGCACACGACGGGGATATTCTTTTTGATTTGTTCGTTGACAAGGTCTTCAACCGCTTTTATTTCGTCCGCCGTCATTGCGCGGTCGAAACCGAAGTCGAACCTTAATCTTTCGGCGGTGATATTGCTGCCGCGCTGGCGCGCCTCGCCGCCCAGAACCTTCATAAGAGCGGAATGTAAAAGGTGCGTTGCTGTGTGGAGTTTTGCGGTTTCTTCGGAATTGTCCGCAAGCCCGCCGTGGAATTTCTGTTCCGCGCCTGCCTGCGATTTTTTCTGATGTTCCTTGAACGCGTCTTCGTATCCTTGCACGTCGACTTCAAACCCGTTTTCGTGCGCGAGTTCTTCCGTCATCTCGATGGGGAATCCGAAAGTATCGTAAAGACGGAATGCGGTTTTTCCGCTTATCGTCTTTGTGGGAATGTGCGTGATGACCTTTTCAAACTCCTTCAAACCTTGTTGCAAGGTGTTGGAAAATCTGATTTCTTCCTTGTCAAGTTCCGACACAATCCTGTCTTTATTGGTCAAAAGATACTGATAAACGTCCTGATATTGCGAAATATACTGTTCCGCAATTTTGGAAAGCGAACGCTCGGGAAGGTCGATGATGCGTCCGAAACGCACCGCACGACGGATAAGTCTTCTCAAAATATAGCCTTGGTCGACGTTGCTTGGCACAATGCCTTTCACGTCGCCGATAAGGAAGGTCGAGGTGCGGATATGGTCGGCGATTATTCGCATCGCTTTCGTGACGGTTTCGCTTTCGTCGTACTTGTGTCCCGAAAGATTTTCGATGAGCGCGATCGCGGGTTTGAACAAGTCGGTTTCATAAACCGATTTGTATCCGTTCAGAATGCAAAGCATACGTTCGAGCCCCATTCCCTCGTCGACGTTCTTTTGTTTAAGCGGCGAGAAGGTGCCGTCGGCGTTTTTGAAGTATTGCATAAAGACGTCGTTGCCGATTTCGACGTACTTGCCGCAGTCGCACGCGGGCGAACATTCGTCCGAACATTTGGGTTTTCCGGTGTCGATGAACATTTCGGTGTCGGGACCGCAAGGACCGGTAACGCCGGCGGGACCCCACCAGTTGTTTTCTTTCGGAAGGAAGAAAATGCGGTCTTCGGGGACGCCCATCTTTTTCCAGAATTCCGCGCTTTCGTCGTCGCGGGGGCAGTCTTCGTCGCCCTTGAAAACGGTAACCGCGAATTTACTTTTGTCGAATTCAAGATGATTCAGCAAGAAGTCGTACGAGCAGGAAATTGCATATTCCTTGAAGTAGTCACCGAGCGACCATCTGCCCAGCATTTCAAAAAACGTGCAGTGCGTCGGATCGCCGACTTCTTCGATATCGCCCGTGCGGACGCAGATTTGCACGTCGGTCAGACGGTTGCCCGCAGGGTGCTTTTCGCCGAGAAGGTACGGTACGAGGGGGTGCATGCCCGCCGTCGTGAACAATACCGTCGGATCGTTTTCGGGGATAAGCGACGCGCTGGAAATAACGGCGTGTCCCTTTGATTTGTAGTAGTCGAGATAAATTTTGCGAAGTTCGCTGCTTGTAAGATTTTTCATAAATATCCTTAAATTAAATTATCTTCTGATAAATTGCCCTGAACCCGTGCGGCAATACGCCGAGTTTGATGAGATAGCCTTCCGCGCCGTCGCCCTCGCTGACGGTGAGTTTGTCCGCACCGAGATATTTCAGAATAAGCGAATACATGAGTATGCCCGGGGCGATGATGTCCGCGCGCTTTTCGGGGAGTCCTTTCACGTGGCGGCGTTCTTCCATCGTCATTTTGCTGGAAAACCGGGTCGATCCCACCTGTCTGGGCGGCGTTCGTCTGGACTATGATGGGCAGCGGCTGGACGATACCATCTCCCACAGACTGGACTCGGTGCGTGAGCTGCTGAAAAACACCGTACTCTGACGAGAAAGCAGGGACTGTATGGAACTTAGACCCGAAGAAATAACCAAAATCATTCGTAGTCAGATCAAAAACTACGAAAACAAGATCGAGGTCAGTGAAACCGGTGTCGTCATTCTGGTGGGCTTTGCGCTGTCATCCTGGAGAAACGGTATCTCAAGATGCAGGCCGCTGTTTGTTACCACTATATATTTTTGAAGTCCGTAGAAAAGCATGACCGCAAAGGCGATGACGGCCAGAATGATTATCGTGGCTATCAGCGCCGGGGCGGTTTTCTTGCGTTTTCCGCGGTAAAACTCAGAGTTGTTTGCCAATTAAATCAGTCCTCAATCTGCTTGATGCGGCGGACGTGTCTCTCGTCGCCGGAGAAAGGAGTGTCAAGGAAAGTGTCAACGATCTTAAGCGCAAGACCGGGGCTCTGCGTGACAAAGTGGCGGCATTCATGGACGAAACTCAGCTGAACAACGCACTTGCTGAGATATTCAGGGTAATATCCCGTGCAAACAAGTATATCGACGAAACTGCACCGTGGGTCCTCGCAAAGGACGAGGCGAACAAGGCACGTCTTGCGACGGTTATGTACAACCTGCTTGAAGCTATCAGAATAACATCGACTCTCCTTTCCTGCTTTATGCCGACAACAATGCCCAAGGTATGGGAGCAGGCAGGCATCTCCGAGGATATCGTGACATACGAAAACGCAGGAAAATTCGGCGTTCTGCCCGCTGATGTCACCGTCAAGAAGGGCGATATCATATTCCCGAGAATAGACGTTGACAAGGAGATCGCAGAGCTGAATGAGCTTATCAAGGCATCTCAGCCCAAGGAAGAGCCTGAAAATGCGGGATCCACCGTTGTATGTTTTTCTGCTTCTGTTTTTCAACTGCTTCATCTACAAGTTTCTGTAATGTTCTGTGTAAAGCATTCATGCTTGCT
>OQWA01000081.1_pt1 | contig 21804 bp, 21 predicted proteins | sample 1691581 | NCBI WGS metagenome assembly OQWA01 (sample SAMN03418264, study PRJEB22391) | human gut metagenome | biome: human-gut; feature: organic feature; material: feces | host: Homo sapiens | place: Tanzania | collected 2013-01
GCCCGACGATGAAAGTATACCTGTCGGCATGAATTTTTTCATTGACGCGAAAGAAGCGTGCTCGGATTTTTGCGACGGAACATTCGGCGCGTATATCACCGACAGCGCGGAAGAGATAAGCGAGCTGAGCGGGAAATATACATATAATACATACGAAACTGCCGTCTGGGGACTTGTGTTTAACCCGAAGCGCTTTTCGGACGCGCAGCTTCGGCTTAAATTTGCGGAAAAATGTACTTTTTCGGACTCGGATTGTTACCGCTCGGCATGGCGGATAACGCCGCCGTTTAATTACAGCGAAAAAAACAGCGCTTCGCTTTCGGCAGATGATATAGAAATGCCTGCGTCGGTGAACGTGGTAATGCCGCAGAATATGGAACTGCGCGAACAGATGAACGCCGTCGCACAGGAATGGCGAACGTCATTCGGCATAAGCTGCAGTGTTTTTGAGCCTGAAACACAGACGTATGAACAGCGGATTCAAAGCGGAGATTATGATATTGCGCTGGTGCGTATCTCGGGGACGAATTCATCAAAATATGCTTATCTTAGCGCATTTTTGTCGAATTCACCGAGAAATTTCACGGGTCAGAACAGCAAGAAGTTCGACCATATCCTCGACAGCGCGAAAAAGGAACAGAACGAAGCGATACGAGAAAGCTACTATTCCGAAGCGGAAAGCTTTCTGCTTGAAAGCGGGCTGTTCGCGCCCGTATGTTCGCAGACGGACTATGTTTTCTTCGGCAAAAAATCACAGGGAATGTGCTATAATCCGTATCTCGGTCATCACCCAAAACCAGTTCTCCGTTTTCATCAAGACCGAATTCAAATTTTGTATCGGCAATAATAATTCCATTTTTGTAAGCGTGTTCGTAACACTTCTTGTAAATTGCAATTGCAGTTTTTTCGATTTTTGATCCGAGTTCTTCACCAAGATCGTTTTTCATATATTCAATTGTAACATTTATATCGTGGCCTTCTGCAGCTTTTGTAGAAGGAGTAACAATCGGCTCGTCGAGTTTTTCTGCCTGCTGGTATTCTTTGTCAAACTTATGGCCCAAAAAGTTTTCACCTTTTTTATAAGCATCGTACATGCTTCCGAACATGTAGCCGCGGACGATTACTTCGTAAGGAATCATCTTGAGTTTTTTTACGAGAATTGTGCGGCCTTCATATTCGGGCTTCTGGAATTCAGTCGGCATGTCCTTAAGGTCAGATGAAATCATGTGGTTTTTTACAATGTCTTTTGTGTAGTCAAACCAGAAATTTGACAGCGCGTTAAGAACCTTTCCCTTGCCGGTAATCATTGTAGGAAGAATAACGTCAAATGCCGAAATTCTGTCTGTAGTAACAATTACCATGCGTCCGTCTTCCAAATCGTAAACTTCGCGGACTTTTCCGCTTATGATTTTTTTCATGATGTCTCCAATCAGTCTAGTTGTTGTAAGTTAATTTAAAATATACAGTTTTGGCGCATTATTTTCAACACTACTGGATTTTGAATGTCCCGGTGAATAAAACCGCCTGAATGCAGTCAAAATACTGTTTATATAGAAGAAAATTGATAATAAACGGCATATGTTCGCGGTTTGGATAATAATGCCTTAAAATTTGACCTTTCAAAAACTCCATGCTAGCATAGTAGTTGTGCAGATTTAATTTCATTTTTTAAAAGGACGTTGTATGGTACTTAAAAAAATTGCCTTTAAAAGCATAAAGACAAAACTTCTTGCAACAATTCTGGCAATTGTTGTTGTTTCAAACCTTGCTTTGGGAATCGTAACCAGAAATGTTGCCGAAACTTCTTTGAACGAATCTGTAGATTCTGTTTTGACGACAGTTGCTTCAAGAATCGCAATCCAGATTGATGAAATAAATGCACGCGAAATTCGTATGCTTACAACACTTGCCACGCTTGAATACATGAGGGATACTTCTGTTCCCATAAAAGAACGCATTGAATTCATGTCATCGACAGTAACAAATATTGATAAAAATTATATTACCGTTTCCATGTTTGATGAAGAAGGGTGGACTTACGGTTCCAAAGGAAACCGCATGAGTGTTTCTTCTACACAAATGTACAGGGATGTTATGCGCGGAAAAAAACACATCGGAAACCCCGTTTATACCGACGGCGATATTGTTATGTATTATGCTGTTCCGATTTTTGACAAAAATCTCCAGCCCGCAGGCGCCGTCTATGCCATGGTAAAAGGAACGCGCATGTCAGATATCTGTCGCGGAATTCTGGTCGGTCATAATTCGCATCCTGTTATTGTAAATATGGACACAGGCCTTGTTGTCGGGCACGAAAATCTTGACAGGATAAAAGACGGAATGAATATAAAAACTTCTGCTGTCGGGGATATGAAGAACATTGTAAACAGTCTTTGCGAAGGTGAAAGCAGTGTATACGTTTACCGCGACCCCGAGACAGGAAGAAAAATGACCTGTGCGTTCCAGCCGGTGGGTTCAACCTGCAGATGGGCTGTTTTTTGTGCCGCACCTTATTCTGATTATTTCAGATCGCTCCAGCATATGTCATTTGTAATGGTTCTTACAATTATTGTTTCCATTCTGATTGCTTCTGTTCTCTGCATTGTTGTAGTAACCATGACAATAAAGCATCTGAACGTAGTCAAAAATTCCATTGCCGAAATAGCAAGCGGAAATGCTGATCTTACAAAAAGAATTGCCCAGACTTCAAAAGATGAAATAGGTGAAGTCGTAGCTGGATTCAACAGTTTTACAGACAAACTTCATGTCATTATTTCAAAAGTAAAGAATTCAAAAAATACACTTGGCTCTGCTGGAACAAGGCTTACTGAAAGTATTGACGACACCGCCGCCGCCATTCAGCAGATTATTGCAAACATCGCCGGGGTTCATGAAGATATGAACAGTCAGTTTGCTAGTGTAGAAATGACGGCTTCCTCTGTAACTGAATCTTCTAACAAGATAGACGCTCTTGAAAAAATGATCGAGACTCAGGCTGCCGGTGTTGCAGAAGCCTCTGCTGCAGTAGAAGAAATGATAGGAAACATTGCTTCTGTAAACAATTCTATGGACAAGATGGCAGAGTCGTTTACAGAACTTACGCAGAGTGTTTCAGAAGGAACAAAACTTCAGAACGATGTTAACGAACGCATACACCAGATAGAAAAACAGAGTATCATGCTTCAGTCTGCAAACAAGGCAATTGCTTCCATTGCATCACAGACAAATCTTCTTGCAATGAATGCCGCAATAGAAGCAGCACATGCAGGAGATGCCGGACGCGGATTCTCTGTCGTTGCAGACGAAATCAGAAAACTTTCCGAAACTTCTTCTGCCCAGTCGCGTACAATCGGCCAGCAGCTTAAAGAGATTCTTGAAACAATTCACAGCATGGTTGTGGCATCGTCACGTTCAGGAGAAGCATTTAATAAAGTTACAGAGCGCATCGGTGATACTGACGAACTTGTCCAACAGATTAACGGGGCAATGCAGGAACAGAATGAAGGTTCACGCCAGATAAATTCCGCGCTGCAGTCAATGAACGATACTACAGTATACGTGCGACGTTCTTCTGAGGAACTTTCAGAAAGCAACAGGACAGTTCTTTCACAGATGGAAAATCTCAGAAATGTTACCGACAAGATGATTTCAAGAATGGATGAAATGAATACAGGTGCAAGAAAAATCGGGGAAACCGAAAATGCGCTCAAGAAAATTTCTGTCCAGATGGAAGAGTCTATTTCTGAAATCGGTTCGCAGATAGACGAATTCAGTATATAAAAAAAAACGGCTGTCCAAAAGGGCAGCCATTGTAATTCAAAATAATTCAGTTTAGCGCCTGCTTGTAATCCAGCCGATGAGTGCAATAATCCATCCTGCGATGATAATGTAGAAACCTGCGCCAAAACTTGAACCCGAAATCTTTGCCGCAAACTTTACAATATCTTTTCCAAGTGAAGACATGTTAAAGAAAATGTAAAGGCCGCCTGCTACAGAAACGATAAGTGAAACAAGCTTTGCAATTTTCTGAGACTTTCCCAGGTTAACGAAAGAAAGGATAATTCCTGCAACAGTTCCTGCGAGGGTGATTATTGACCCTACTTTTACAAGACCTTTGCCGCTTCCTGTGATAATTGAAAATGCTGAATTACCGTTTGCGTTTCCACCGAAATGTGATGTAAGCGGAAGAAAGAAACCCACTGCAGTGACAATCATTCCGATTAAGAAAAGATAGTCCATGATATTTACCTTCTTTTTTGCCATACAATACTCCTGAAAATTGAATTTATAACTATTATATCACTAAATTCTGAAATAACACATAATTTTTTTGTTTTGTATGACTTTTATTCCGAACAATGATACAATTCAGCCTATGCTCAGTAATATCCGCAAAAATTATAAGTATACAATCAGAGCCTGCTATCTTGGATATGTAACACAGGCTGTCGTAAACAATTTTGTTCCGCTTTTATTCCTTACACTTGCTTCTGACTTTAGTCTTTCCATTTCTGAAATTACTTTTATTACAACTATAAATTTTTCGGTTCAGCTTCTGGTAGATTTATTGTCTATTAAATTTATAGATAAAATCGGTTACAGATTAAGCATGGTCCTGGCAAATCTGTTTTGTTTTGCCGGACTTTTAGGCCTTTCTTTTTTACCGCAAATTCTTGGCGGCTACACGGGAGTAATTGTTTCTGTAATTTTATATGCAGTCGGCGGCGGAATTCTTGAAGTTCTTGTAAGTCCCATTGTTGAATCTTGTCCTACTGAAAATAAAGCAACGGTAATGAGCATGCTGCATTCTTTTTACTGCTGGGGACATGTCTTTGTAGTTTTGGCCTCAACTTTATTTTTCAAATCAGCCGGAATCCAAAACTGGCCTTTGATGGCTGTTATCTGGTCTTTGATGCCGGCCGCGAATGCAGTTTTGTTTCTTCTGGTTCCGATTTATCCTGTTGTTTCAGAAGGAACAGAAAAGGTTCCGTTAAAAAAACTTTTGTCTGACAAATATTTTTATCTTATTGCGGTTATAATGATTTGCGCAGGAGCTTCGGAACAGGCCGTTTCACAGTGGGCTTCGGCTTTTGCAGAGTCAGCTCTTGGCGTTTCAAAGCTGCTGGGCGATCTTGCAGGTCCGTGTGCTTTTGCTTTTTTTATGGGAGTGTCGCGTTTTATTTACGGAAAGTACGGTACCAGGTTGCCTCTTGAAAAAACGATGTTTCTTTGTTCTGTTATGTGCATAGTCTGCTATCTTGTTATTGCGCTGTCGGCTGTTCCTGCTGCAGCTCTTGTTGCGTGTGCTCTTACAGGGTTTTCTGTCGGAATCTTCTGGCCGGGAACATTCAGCATTGCTGCAAAAAGAATACCTGGCGGCGGAACGGCAATGTATGCGCTTCTGGCTCTTGCAGGCGACACCGGCTGTTCTTCGGGACCAACTCTTGTAGGACTTGCGGCAGGTCTTATGGGCGGCAAACTTTCTTTCGGAATAGGTCTTGCAATTCTTTTCCCTTTTATGATATTATTAGGCATTGTCATTATTAATGGCACTAAAAAAAACGGGTGATAGAGCAGTTGGTTAGCTTACTTGTCTGGGGGGCAAGTGGTCGCGGATTCGAGTTCCGCTCACCCGAATAATTTTTTGGATATTGAAAAGAATATTCCAAAAGGTATTGACGTTTTTTTTATGATTCATTAAGATGAAGTCATAAGCATCAAAGGCGATGCGAACAAGGCAATAATATGCAGTTGTTCGCATCGCCTTTTTTATTTATGGAATAATATTCCAGCAGGAGGATTTATGCCCAACGTACCGGAACTTTTTGGCAGTATGGTTTTTAACCAGAAAGTTATGAAGGAAAGATTGCCTAAAGAAACTTTTAAGGCCCTTAAAAAAACACTTGATGATGGCGAACCGCTCAATCTTGATGTAGCCAATCAGGTTGCACATGCCATGAAAGAATGGGCAATAGAGAAGGGAGCTACACATTTTACACACTGGTTCCAGCCTCTTACAGGAATTACTGCTGAAAAGCACGACAGTTTTATTACTCCGCAGAGTGACGGTACTGTCATAATGTCTTTCAGCGGAAAAGAACTTGTAAAGGGAGAACCTGATGCATCTTCATTCCCGTCAGGAGGACGCCGCGCCACATTTGAAGCACGAGGATACACTGTCTGGGATCCTACAGCATATCCTTTCGTAAAGGAGCATACTCTTTGTATTCCTACAGCTTTCTGTTCATACACAGGTGAAGCTTTGGATAAAAAGACTCCACTCCTGCGCTCAATGGAAGCACTCAACAAGCAGGCTCTACGCATCCTTAAACTGTTTGGCAATACATCAACAACACATGTTTCTACAACAGTTGGACCTGAGCAGGAATATTTCATTGTTGATGAAAAACTCTACAGCCAGCGCAAAGACCTTCGCATGACAGGCCGCACGCTTTTTGGTGCAAAACCGTCAAAGGGTCAGGAAATGGACGACCAGTACTTTGCAGCACTCAAGCCAAGAATTGTTGCATACATGGAAGACCTTAACAACACTCTCTGGAAGTATGGAATTCTTTCAAAGACAGAACATAACGAAGTCGCTCCTGCACAGCACGAGATGGCACCTATTTTCTCTACAACAAACCTTTCTGCTGACCAGAACCAGCTTACAATGGAAGTAATGAAAAAGGTAGCCCGCAGACACGGACTTGTATGTCTTCTTCATGAAAAGCCTTTCGCCGGTCTTAACGGAAGCGGAAAGCATAACAACTGGTCGATAACGACCGATAACGGCATCAACCTTCTTGAGCCGGGACAGACACCCAACGAGAACATCCAGTTCCTTCTGGTGCTGGCTTGTATCAACCGCCACATTCGCAGACTCGTAGATCGGAGCCACCTCGTGCTGTGCGGGAGCCGCCTCATTATGCTGGGTCTTGGAGGTCACGCCCAGCTTCCAGAGCTCGATATTGACATCATGCATGAAGCCGCCGACTCTCTCACGGATAACACCGAAATAATGGTCATCCATCTCCTGCCCCTTAGGCGCGGGAGCACCGAACAGCGTCCGCCCTGCGAAGATAATGTCCTCTCTCTGGAGCGCTTTCTTTGCATCTACCAGAAAATACTCCTGCTCCGCCCCTACCGAGGGGAGAACCTTCTTCGCCTCAGTGTTTCCGAAAAGACGCACGATACGGATCGCCTCACGGCTCAGCGCCTCCATGGAGCGCAGCAGCGGGGTCTTTTTGTCCAGTGCCTCGCCTGTATAAGAACAGAACGCCGTGGGAATACAGAGGGTCGGACCTGTCGCCGTCTCCTTGATAAACGCCGGGGATGTAATGTCCCACGCGGTATATCCCCGTGCCTCAAAGGTTGCACGCAGTCCGCCGGAGGGGAAGGAGGAAGCATCCGGCTCGCCCTTAATCAGCTCTTTTCCCGAGAACTCCATGAGCATTTTTCCATCCTCGTCCGGATGGGTCACAAAGGCATCATGCTTCTCTGCGGTAATTCCGGTCAACGGCTGGAACCAGTGTGTGTAATGGGTCGCTCCGTTCTCAATCGCCCAGTCCTTCATCGCCTTCGCCACAACATCAGCGGTGGCAAGGGAAAGCTCCCCGCCCTGATCCATGACGCGCTTTACTTCCTTGAAAACTCCCTTGGGTAAATATTCCCGCATTTTCCCGAGGGTAAAAACCTTGCTGGCAAACAGCTCTTCCACATTCAATACTTCGTTCATCTTCCCTTTTCCCTTTCTGGTGTTCTTTCCTGCTTTCGTAAATACAATACCTTATTTTCACACAAAAGACAACCGCAGCTGCAGTGTCACTGCATCCAATAGCTAGCTCCTGCGACGAGCTTCACAAAGAAATACAGTCCGCAGTACAAATGCCACGCATATACGAGGCCGAGCCCCACGCGGAGGCTCCTCTGCACGCCTTCCTTGCCGAATTCCAGCCATTTGACCGCGCAGACGGCAAACAGCACAAACAGGCAGAAGCTGTAGCTCCACAGGAAGTTTCCGTCCACGGCACGGCTGCCGTTTTCCACAAGACAGAGCGCTTCCGCAAACCCGACTACTGCCATCATCAAAACAAATCGATATTTTTTATCCGTTTTCAGCTGCCTGCATGTGCAGAGAACCGTCAGCGCACAGAACAGGACAGAGCACACGACAGCGAGCTTTGTAATATTTGCATGTAAAGAGAAGGTGTACCACGGCCGGAAGCCGATGCCGTTGCCGGTGTCGTCGCCGAACAGTACGGCGTTCTGCCTGAGAATGACCAGTCCGCTCGGCAGCAGCGCAGAGCCGAAGACAAGAATTCTTTTCAGCGGCACGCGCCGGAAGAGATCGACCAGCAGGCAGATTCCGACAACCGGTGAAAACGCCACCAGAAAGCTGGGCTTAATTCCGGTACAGACAACATTCAAAAGCGCAAATACGCACCATTCCTTCCAGCTGAGTCCCTCACGGTACTTTTCTTCCAGCCGGAAATAGTACAGCAGCGTCGCCAGTGCGACCAGACGCATACAGATATAGGTGGAATTGTGCCAGATATTTCCCGACTGGTAGCTGACATAGCGGTACACGCCGACTACCCTGAGATACACGGGCATCACAAAATTCAGGCTCAGCGCCAGCGTCAGGGTAAACCAGTTTTTCTCCCGATAATTCCCGACATAGCAAAGAAATTCTTCCATGACATAGACGGTTGCCCATGTGCAGACAGCGAGCAGAAGCGCAATGCCTATCGTTGTCCGCCCGCAGAGCAGGTACAGCAGCTTATAGGCGTATGCCGTAAAGCTGTAATACCAGCCGTCCTCGATAATCATGCTGATATGAAGCGGCAGATCCGACTGGTACGGTATCGCTCCTTCCACAGTGAGATCGGCTATGGACTGTCTGTAGAAAAGCCACAGACACGCCATCCCGTAAACTGCCGTCAGGACATGTGCCACCATGCGTGATGTTTTCTTCTTATCCATTATCCTGCCCTTCAACCTTCACTCTGAGAATATCATACTGTTCCGCCTCCGCAGACAGCTTTATCCACAATTTCTGTCTGGAATGCGGGCAGTTTTCCACAGCCTCGCCCTCATCGTTGAACATTCCTTCCACAGTAACCGGAACGTTTGAACCGTCCGGCTTCATGATCTCTATGGAATCGCCCACGGAAAATTTATTTTTCTGCTCAATGCGGATCAGCCTTGCGCCCTGCGCCGCTTCCTTACACGGAGTTTCTGACGCACTTCTGATCTCCTCTGCGATCCCCAGATATTTATATTCATTGACGTAGGTATTATTGTCATAAATCTGCGTTTCCGCATCTGTTTTCCCGAAATAGAAGCCTGTCGTAAACTGGCGGTAAGTGCATTTGGAGATCTCTGCCCGGTACCAGTCCAGATGGTCGCGGTATTTCTGCTCCGACTCAAAGAAGTCGTCGATCGCCCTTCTGTACGTTCGCGCCACCGCCGCGACATAGAGCGCTGTCTTCATGCGTCCCTCGATCTTGAAGCTGTCGATGCCCGCCGCCATAAGCTCCGGGATATATTCGATCATACACAGATCCTTGGAGTTAAAAATATAGGTTCCCCTGTCGTTCTCGTAGATCGGCAGGTATTCCCCGGGCCTTGTCTCCTCCACAACCGCATACTTCCACCGGCAGGGATGCGTGCAGGCTCCCCTGTTGGCATCACGTCCGGTAAAGTAATTGCTCAGAAGGCATCTCCCCGAATAGGAAATGCACATTGCCCCGTGGATAAAGCTCTCGATCTCCATCTCCGCCGGGATATGCTCCCTGATCCCGCGGATCTCATTCAGGGACAACTCTCTCGCGGAAACCACACGCTTTGCGCCCTGCTTCCACCAGAAGAGATAGGTCATGTAATTTGTGTTGTTTGCCTGTGTTGAGATGTGAATCTCCACCTCCGGCCAGACTTCCTTCGCAATCGTAAACATTCCCGGATCGGAAATGATGAGCGCGTCGCAGGTTTCCGGCTGCATAAGGCGCAGTTCTTCAAAATATGCCCTTGCCGCGTCGAGGTCATAGTTATGCGCCAGAATATTTGCCGTGACATACACCCTGACACCATGTGCATGTGCAAAGGCAATGCCCCCCGCCATCTCCTCCATCGAGAAGTTCTTTGCCTTTGCGCGGAGTCCAAATGCCTCGCCGCCGATATATACAGCGTCCGCCCCGAATATGACCGCAGTCTTTAAGACCTCCAGGCTGCTCGCCGGGATTAAAAGCTCTGGTTTGTTACGATCCGTCATAAGAGAAATCCTTTCTGGTATCTTTCAAGTGACGTTGTGCAGGATGCACAGGCCACCGCAGGCACGCTTTCGCTACCTTCCGCACGCAACGGCACATAACATGTCAAAGTACGCCATGTAAGTGCCGGCGGCTCCAGAGTGCGCTGCTTGCGGCCATGTACATCCTGCACAACTGTATTCCGAAATTTTCAAACCTTCGTACTGAGTGTCACGCCGTCCCCGACAGGCAGGATGACCGTCTCCAGCTGTGGGTGGTGCTTCAGCTCGTACAGGTAATCGCGCATACGCGCGTGAATCGTGCGGTTGCGGCGGGTCACGGCAAAGCGGGATTCAATAATGTCCCCGTCCTGCAGGACGTTGTCGCTCACAAGGAGTCCGCCGGGCGGCAGAAGGCGCAGGATGTCCGGCAGGAAGTGGATGTACTGACCCTTTGCGGCATCCATAAAGATCAGGTCGTAGCTGCCCTCCAGATGTTTCAGTATGTCGGTCGCATCCCCCTCCAGAAGTGTAATCCTATCTTCCGCCCCCGCCTTCGCAAAATTTTCCTTTGCGATAGGGATTCTTTTTTCATATTTTTCTATCGTCGTGATATGGCAGTCCGTCGGGCTGTACTCATGCATCAATAACGCAGAAAAGCCGATAGCAGTCCCGACTTCCAGGATGTTCTTCGGCTTTGAGAACGCCAGGAGAAACTTTAGCAGGCTCTGCATGGATTTGCGTATAACCGGCACCTGTGTCTCCAGCGCATATTTTTCAATTTCATCAAGGAAAGGCGTATTTCCCCTGTCGAGCGAGTCGATATAGGTTGCCATTCTTTCGTCAATAATCATCGTTTTCCCTACTCTCCGGCACTCTGATCCTGATCCCCGTCCTCCGTCGCTGTCATCGCCTCCATCATCTCTTCGGCCGTCATAGATGTGCTCAGCTCAAAGACACCCGGCTTTACATCCTTGACATACTCCGAGAGGTAGTACTGAAGCATAAATAGTCTGGCATCCCGGACAAGCCCCTTGTTTTCAAACAGCTGTCCGATTTCCTTAGGTGACATATCATCCGTGATGGCAACGGTCACGGTTCTGCCTTCTCCCGCCGATACCGCAGGCTCGGTAAAGATGCGATAGCCATAGTTATAGCACAGAATCGCTCCCTGATAGATGATATACACTGCCGCAATGGCAACGACCACTCTGAAAATTGCTCCCAGAACAGCCACGATCAAATTGCTTGATTTCATATACTTCTCCATTCCCCGCTTCCGCGTATCACCCGAATTTCAGTGCCGAGGTAATATGCAGGCTGATTCCCTGCATCATTCTGCAAAACGCAAGCTCCGCCGCAAGGAATTCCTCCACGACCGGTCTCTCCCGAAAGCTCTCATACTCTCTCTCGAAGGCGTCCAGCTTGTCAAAATCAATGTCGGGTCTGGACTGGAATTCAAAATTGCGTCTGCGGTATTCATCAACCTGTGCCTTTAATTCGGGCTGCTCGGACAGTCTGGCGAGCTCCGCCTGATAGGTCAGGTATTCCTCGCTCTGCAGGATCGCCTCTATGAGACCGTCCGTCGCCTGTTCCATGGTGTTCATATAAATTTGCCTCCCTCGATTCCGCACTTCGTAAGTAATATATCTGAGTCTAATGAGTCATGTTGTGTGTGCGCTCCAAGCTGTCGCCGGTGAGCAAGCTCCCCGGCGGCATTGTGTCCAGAGGTTTTGTCTATGTGAAGGAGCCACACAGCATGGCTCATTAGACCTCCATGATGATCGGGAGGATCATCGGGCGGCGCTTGGTCTTCTTCCAGACATAGTCGCTGAGCGCATCCTTCGTGACATTTTTAAGCTTGCCCCAGTCGGTGACTCCCTTGTCAAGGCATTTCTGCAATGCATCATCGACGGTATGGCGCGCCTCCTCGATCAGCTCATCGGATTCCTTCACATAGACAAAACCTCTGGACACAATGTCCGGTCCCGCCACCAGCTGACCGTTGTAGCGGTCAAGGCTCATGACAACGATCATGATGCCGTCCTCCGCAAGGTGCTGGCGGTCACGAAGTACCACGTTGCCGACATCACCGACGCCAAGTCCGTCAACCAGAATTGCTCCGGTGGGTGCCTTGCCCGTCACCTTCGCGCTGTTCTCGTCCAGCTCTATAATATCACCCGAAGAGAGGATGAAGATATTTTCCTTATCAATGCCAAGGCTCTGCGCGATCTTCGCCTGTGCCTTTAGATGCTTGTACTCACCGTGAACTGGGATTGCGTACTTCGGCTGCACCAGCGTATAGATCAGCTTGATCTCCTCCTGACAGGCATGTCCCGACACGTGGGCATCCTGGAAAATAACGTCCGCGCCCTTGCGGAGCAGCTCGTTAATAACCTTCGTGACGGATTTCTCGTTTCCGGGTATCGGGTTCGAGGAGAAAATAACGGTATCTCCCGCGCCGATCGTAATCTTGCGGTGCATGCCGTTCGCCATTCTACTGAGCGCCGCCATGCTCTCTCCCTGGCTTCCCGTCGTGATGATGACCTGCTGCTCATCCGGGTAGTTCTTCAACTGGTCTATCTCGATCAGCGTGTTGTCCGGAATCTTGATGCATTCCAGATTTCTTGCAGTCTCGATGATGCTCACCATGCTGCGCCCTTCCACGCAGACCTTCTTGCCGAACTTATAGGCGGTATTGATGATCTGCTGCACGCGGTCGACGTTGGACGCAAAGGTTGCAACAAAGATTCTGGTATTTTTATGTTCTTCAAACAGATTGTCAAAGGTCTTGCCCACTGTCTTTTCGGACGGTGTGAAGCCGGGGCGCTCCGCGTTCGTGGAATCGCACATCAGTGCAAGGACTCCCTTTCTGCCAAGCTCCGCAAACCTCTGCAGGTCAATGGCATCACCGAATACCGGTGTGTAATCTACCTTAAAGTCTCCTGTGTGGACAACAACACCCGCCGGGGAATAAATCGCCAGGGCGGCGGCATCCACGATACTGTGATTCGTCCGGATAAATTCCACACGCAGCTGTCCCAGATTGATGGACTGCCCGAACTTTACCACCTTGCGCTTTGTGCCTTTAATCAGATTATGTTCCTTCAGCTTATTCTCGATAATTCCCATGGTCAGCCTTGTCGCATAGATCGGCACATTGACCTCGCGGAGCACATAGGGAAGCGCACCGATATGATCCTCATGTCCGTGCGTAATGACGAATGCCTTGACCCTGTCGATGTTATCCTTCAGGTAGGTCACATCGGGAATGACAAGATCAATTCCCAGCATGTCGTCCGCCGGGAACGACAGACCACAATCCACCACAACAATACTGTCTTCGTATTCAAAGGCAGTAATGTTCATGCCAATCTGTTCCAGCCCGCCCAAAGGGATCACTTTCAGCTTGGAACCACTGTTATTCACTTTTTTCTTCAATTAAATTTCCTCCACATTCTACACAGTAGCCGTAGAGCTTGACCTCATGATCCACAACATGGAACCCGGTGGTTTCAGCAATCTTCGCTTCCAGTTCCTCCAACAGGTCATCCTGAAAAGAGATCACTTTCCCGCATTTCATACAGATCAGGTGGTGATGATGGTGCTTTTGCCTCTGGTTAGGAGCGCTCCCCATCTCGTAACGCGCAAAACCATCATCAAAGCTGATCCGGTCGATCAGTCGCAGCTCACTCAGCAGCTGTATTGTTCTATAAACAGTAGCCAGCCCGATTTCCGGACAGTCTACTTTTACTAGCTCAAATATTTCCTCGGCAGTCAGGTGCTCCTCCGGGCAGGACGCTATCGCCTCCAGAACCATGATCCTCTGTCTGGTGACTTTAAGACCTCTTTCCCGCAAAAGTTTTTTGACCTCTTCTCTGTCGACTGCCATATCGTAACCCCGTTTACGTCTCAGTGAACGTAATGTCATCCAGCATGTTCTGGAATACCCCGGCAACCGCTGAAAGCTCCTCATCCTCAGAAACAATGCTGAAGATGCCCTCCTCGTCACCGTCCTCGGAGAGATCCTTCAGGATCAGGGCATCTCCGTCGCCCTCTTCCACATCCGTCACGAGGATATAGTTCACCCCGCCGATTCTTGTCTGCTCCAGCACATAAAATTCTACAGGTTCCTCGCCGTCGGGACGGAACGTGATCTTTTCCAGCTTCGCCATAAATTACTCCTGTTTTTCCATACTGCGTCTGTCAAGATACCCTTGTAAAATCAGGGACGCAGCAATCATGTCAACGTATTCTTTTCTGTTTTCCCTGCGGATGCCCGCTTCCATCATGGTCTTGTCCGCAGCGACTGTCGTAAGCCTCTCATCCCACATATGGACAGGCAGACCCGTACGGCGCTCCAGCTTGTCCTTGAACTCGAGCGTCAGCTCTACCCTTATGCCCTCTGTTGCGTTCATATTCTTCGGCAGGCCGAGCACAATCTCTCCCACCTCATACTCAACGATCAGTTCTTCAATCCGCGCCAATGTCTGCCGCAGCTTATTCTCTTCCTTACGCCGGATAATCTCCACGCCCTGAGCAGTCATAAGCAGGCTGTCACTCACCGCGACACCCACCGTCTTTGATCCAAAATCCAAACCCATTATACGCATGGGATTCCTCCGTCCTTCTTCCGTTTGGTCTCTTGTAATAATTATTTCCAGTTTTTGGTACGGATATACTCCGTCAGCAGCTCTTCCACCAGCTCGTCTCTCTCTACCTTCATAATCAGGCTGCGGGCGTTCTTATGGCTGGTGATATAGGTCGGATCCCCACTCATGATATAGCCCACGATCTGGTTCACCGGATTATAGCCCTTTTCCGTCAGTGCCTCATATACGGTAGAAAGTACCAGCTTTACTCCGGTCTCAGGTTCTGTCTCCACCTTGAAGTATTGTGTATTTCCTAAGTCCTGCATAGCTTCCCCTCGTTCCTGCCTTCCTCCATGTCCAAATGCCTCGGTTATCCTTTATCTTACCGCATTTATTTTGAAAATTCAAGAGCAAAGCTCCCCAACCAGAATCTCGTCCGTGAGAAAGCCCCGGACAAGACAGCGGACAACCCTGTTGCTCTGCAGTTCATCGGCGTGCTCTTCAACCGGAACCGCCACCTTGACATAGTCTCTGGTATGCCCCAGCATATAGCGCATTCCGTTCACTTCCTTTTCCTCTTCCAGAAGTGCCTCAACCTCCCTGCCGATATAGTAAGCCCGGAACTCCACGGAATGCTTATGCTCCAGCGCGAACAGCTCGTCACTGCGCTTTGTTTTCAGCAGATTTGACACCTGATCCGGCATGACCGCCGCCCTTGTTCCCGCCCGCTTGGAATACTTGAAAATATGCATTTCAAAGAAGCCGATCTCGTCCAGAAAAGCCTTTGTCCGGTCGAACTCCTCCTCCGTCTCGCCCGGGAAACCAACGATGACATCCGTCGTGATCGCCGGATGCTCAAATACGCTTCTGAGCAGCGCCACGCTCCCCGCATATTCCTTCGTGGTATAATGTCGGTTCATACGCTGCAGCGTTGTGTCACAGCCGCTCTGCAGCGACAGGTGGAAATGAGGACAGAGCTTCGGAAGGGCTGCCAGCCGCTTCGCCGTATCCCCGGTGATAATCCTCGGTTCGAGGGAGCCGAGACGTATCCGCTCCAGGCCCTCTATCTCATGAAGCTGCTCCGTGAGCCCGATCAGCCTGCTGGTTCCGGTGTAATTTTTCTTCTCAAAGTCCAGTCCGTAGGAGCTGATATGGATGCCCGTCAGGACGATCTCCTTAAAGCCCGCAGCGACCATGCCGCGCACCTCCGCCATGACATCCTCCGCCCTCCGGCTGCGCACCCTGCCTCTGGCATAGGGAATCGCGCAGTAGGTGCAGAACTGGTTGCAGCCGTCCTGAATCTTAATGTAAGCACGCGTGTGCTCCGCCGTCTGACGCAGCTGCATCTCCTCATATTCGTCGGTGTGATTGATGTCCAGAACCGTCGTGCCGCAGAGGGTCTTGTCCTCCGGAGGCTCCTGCGCCTTCTCCCCGTCCGGGTGCTCCCTGAAATATTCCTCAAGGATGTCCACAATGTCCTTCTTGCGGTTATTGCCCACGCACAGGTCTATGCTCTCGTCCTTCTCAAGCGCCTCTCTTCCGGTCTGGACATAGCATCCGACAGCGACGACAACCGCCCTGGGGTTCAGCTGCTTCGCCCGGTGCAGCATCTGCCTGCTCTTTCTGTCCGCAATGTTCGTCACCGTGCAGGTATTCACAATATAGATGTCCGCCATGCTGTCAAATGGCACAATGCTATATCCGCTTTCTTGTAGCTTTTGCTGCATAACTTCTATCTCATAGGAATTTACCTTGCAGCCCAGATTGTGTAATGCTACACTTTTCATATGATTCCTCGCTATTTTTGTATTGTTTTATCCTTGACTTTTATTCCCTTTGCCCTTAATATGTAAGCAGAAGGTATGACACCGATTAAGGAGGTAAAAGCCATGAAGACAGTACAGATTTCTTTAAATTCCATTGACAAAGTAAAATCCTTTGTAAATGATATCACAAAGTTTGACTATGATTTCGACCTTGTATCCGGCAGATACGTTATCGATGCAAAGTCCATTATGGGTATCTTCAGTCTGGATCTCTCCAAGCCTATCGATCTGAACATTCATGCAGAGGATGGCGCTGAGGAAGTTCTGAACGTTCTGAAGCCTTACATCGTTTAATTCTGCGGTACATAGTACCGGAACAACGAAAGAAAATAAGAAAAGCTCCGAAGGACGCAATCACTTTGGAGCTTTCTTTTTGTCTTTCTTTACTTACTCTACTATAATCAATTCATCTGTCTCAAGTGCCGTCTTTACCAGCTCCTCGATTTTCTCATCCAGATTATGCTCATGCTTCCGGATAATATTCAGGTTCGGCTTTGTCACCGGATGCTTTGCCACAAAGATGGTACAGCAGTCCTCAAAGGGCAGGATCGACGTCTCAAAGGTATCGATCTTTTTGGAAACAACCACAATTTCTTCCTTGTCAAATCCGATCAGCGGACGGTAAACCGGCAGCTCGCAGACTTCGTTGGTCGCAGCCAGTGATCCCATCGTCTGGGATGCCACCTGTCCGAGACTCTCTCCCGTAATCAGCCCGAGACATCCTGTCTCCTTTGCAATGTGCTCCGCGATCCGCATCATATAGCGGCGCATGATAATCGTCAGTTCCTCATGCGGGCACTTTTCATAGATATAGAGCTGGATGTCGGTAAAATTAATCACATGCAGGTAAATCGGCCCCGTGTACCTGGAAACAATCTTTGCAAGATCAACCACCTTCTGCTTTGCGCGCTCGCTGGTATAGGGCGGTGCGTGGAAATAGACCGCATCAATCTTTACGCCCCTCTTGGCGATCATATAGCCCGCCACCGGGGAATCGATTCCGCCGGACAAAAGCAGCATCGCCTTGCCGCCCGTTCCCACGGGCATTCCGCCGGGTCCCGGGATAATCTCGGAATAAATATAAATTTTTTCACGGATCTCCACGTTTAAGAGAATCTCCGGCTCATGCACATCCACGCGCAGCTCCGGGTACGCATTCAGCAGCACTTCGCCCAGATCCGCATTGATCTCCATGGACTCCTTGGGGTAATTCTTGCGCGCACGTCTGCAATGTACCTTGAAGGTCTTATTCTTGTCGGGATAGACCTGATCGACATAGTTCACCACCGTCTCGCAGAGCTTCTCGAAGCCTTCATCCTCGACGTAGATCATCGGGCAGATTCCCACAATGCCGAAGACATGCTGGAGCGCATCCACCGTCTCCTCGTAATCAAATTCACCTTCTGCCTCCACAAAGATACGTCCCTGCGTCTTCGTAATCAGAAATTTTCCCTCGCACTTTTTCAATGCAATCTTCATCTGGTGGACGAGGGCATCCTCAAACAGATACCGGTTCTTCCCCTTGATCGCAATTTCAGCATACTTTATCAAAAAAGCTGTAAACATACCTGTCCTCTCTTCCCTAGCGGCGTGTGTAACGACGCAGCATAGGAATTTTATCATACATTTGCCGCAATGTATAGTCTATTTCTTCTTCCGTCGTATATACGGAGAAACTGAATCTGATCGTGGACTCCCTCGTCATCTGATCCGCACCGATCGCTTTCAGCGTGGCAGAGGGTTGAGGCTTATGCGCCGAGCAGGCACTTCCCGCAGACACATAAATATTGCTTTCCTCCAGTGCGTGAAGCAGTACCTCGCTGCGGACACCCGGAACCGACACGCTGACAATATGCGGTGCAGTCCCCTCTCCATCCGGCTTATCGGGAAGCAGTCCATTGATCCGGATCCCGTCAATCTTTCTGACGCCGTCCATAAAGCGTCTTTTCAGGCGATACAGATTCTCAACGTCATCATCATAATGCGCATAGAGAAGCTCCGCTGCCTTTGCCATCCCTGCGGCTCCCGGAACATTGTCCGTGCCGGAGCGCAGATTCATCTGCTGTCCTCCGCCGTAGATGATCGGCTGTATCTTTACCCGCTCCCCGATATACATGAGCCCGATGCCCTTCGGTCCGTGAATCTTATGGCCGCTCGCTGACATCAGGTCAATGCCCATCTTCTTCGGGTAAATTTTTGCCTTGCCGAAGCCCTGCACCGCATCCACATGAAATAGTGTCTGCGGATTCATCCTCTTAATCAGTGCCCCCGCCTCCTCAATGGGCTGCAGTGCGCCGATCTCGTTGTTTGTATGCATGATCGATACCAGAATCGTGTCAGGTGTCATCACTCTCCGCAGATCGTCAAGTGAAATCTGCCCCCATGCGTTGACCGGCAGATACGTGATCCTGTATCCCTGTGTCTCAAGATAGGCACAGGTTTTCAGCACCGCCGGGTGCTCGATCTGCGTTGTGATAATATGCCTTCCCCTGCGGCCGTTTGCAAAAGCACATCCGACAAGCGCCATGTTGTCGGATTCCGTTCCGCCGGAAGTGAAAAAGATTTCCTTCTCACTCACCTTCAAAAGTCTTGCCAGCGTCTCCTTCGCGTAGCGCAGATAATTTTCGGCCTCCATGCCCTTTCTATGAAGGCTGGAAGGATTTCCGTAGTCTTCACACATTATTTTTGTCATCAACTCCGCCACCGCCGGAAACACCCGTGTCGTCGCGGAATTGTCCAAATACACTTCCATTTTACTTCCTCCATCCATTTATCTACCTTAACATATGCAGGACACCCTTCCTCTGCGCCTGCCGCATACGCTTCTTTTCGCGGTCTGTTCTATTCCTCTCTGCCCTCCAGCACATAACCGATCCATGCCAGAACCGTCATTCCCGCCGTCTCCGTCCGCAATATCCTTTTTCCGAGCGTGACCGGCTGAATCCCGTTGTCGAGCGCCTCCCTGATCTCGCCGTCATCGAAGCCTCCCTCCGGCCCGATAAAGATCGCAATCTCCTGTCCGGGCTTCAAGCCGTCTATCAGCTCCCGGGTCTTCTGCATGTCCTCGGCAAGCTCATACGGAATCAGTCTGACGTCCATGGCAGCCGCCATTTTTACGGCATCACGAAAGCTCATGCAGCCCGCGACCTGCGGAATGATTCCCCGCTTGCTCTGCTTCGCTGCCGCCTCCGCAACGCCCTGCCAGCGCTTGAGTTTCGCCGCCTCCTTCTTCTCATCCAGCTTGACGACACAGCGTTTTACCGCCACCGGAATCACCTGATATACGCCGAGCTCCACCGCCTTCTGGATGATGAGCTCCATCTTGTCCGCCTTCGGAAGCCCTTGAAAAAGGTACACCTTTGAGGGGAGCTCCACCTGATCTTCCTTGATAAAGCGCAGCTCACAGACAATCTCATCCTCATGAAATTCGGCAATGGCACACCGGTATTCCCTGCCGTCCGTCCCGTTACTGACATTCAGTTCCTCGCCCACCTTCATGCGGAGAACGTTCTTGATATGATTGACATCCGAGCCGTTGATGATGACACGCTTATCCTGTACATGGATCTGGCATGGCTCCACAAAAAACTGATACATATGCTTCTCCTATCCGCAGAGCTTACGCCTTCTGCGCGGTAACGCTGACCCACTCGCCCTGATAGGTCACCTCGAGCACCTTCAGGCCCGCTGCCTTCACCGCATCCGTCACCGTCTTCTCCTTGTCGTTGATGATGCCGGAGGTAATGTAGATGCCGCCGGGCTTGAGCTGGTTCAGGATTACCGGTGTCAGCGGAACCAGAACGTCCGCCAGAATATTTGCGACAACAATGTCGTAACACTCGTAGCCGACCTTGTCCTGCACTGCCTTATCTGTGATGATGTTTCCGATCAGCATTTCAAACTGTTCCGGCGCGATGCCGTTTGCCTCACAATTCTGTGCCACCGCATCCACTGCACACATATCCAGATCCGTTCCCACCGCGTGCTTTGCCCCGAACATCAGTGAGAGAATGGCAAGGATGCCGCTTCCTGTTCCCACATCCAGAAGCTCCGTCTCGGGTGTGATATATTTCTTGAGCTGTCTGATGCAGAGCTGGGTCGTCTCATGCATTCCCGTTCCGAAAGCGGTTCCCGGATCAATATGGAGCACCATCTTCGCGCTGTCCTCGGGCTTGATGTCCTCCCACGAAGGGATGACGAGAATATCATCAATGTAAAACTGGTGAAAATACTGCTTCCAGTTGTTGATCCAGTCGATGTCCTCCGTCTCGTCTACCGTAACGCTTCCCTCACCGATCTCGCAGAACTCCTTCAGCTCGTCCAGTTCCTTCTGTATGTTCGCAAGAACTGTCTCCGTGTCCGTCGGTTCTCCCTGTATCTCGAGACTTCCGTCCTCCTTCTTCTCGACGAAGAAGCTCAGATAGGCGATGCCGTCATCCGCCGGGCCGTCCGGCAGTATATCCACAAACATCTGCTCCTTCTCCAGAGGTGTCAACGGGATCTTGTCCTCGATCTGCGCCCCCTCAAGTCCGATGTCGTAAAGCGTACTGATGATGATGTCCTCTGCATCCGTTATTGTCTTAATCCTGAATTTTACCCACTTCATAAACGATTCCCATGCCTTTCTTGCGCTCTGCTGTTCTCTGTCAGTTCTCCGCCTCTTCTCAGACTGCTCTCGCATAAGCCCAGCACCGCGAAGAAAAGCGGTGTGCTTAAGCACTGCTGGAAACAGGTACAGGAGACCACGCCATAGAGCAGAACCGCCAGCATTCCCGCGGCCGCGATACGCTTTTCCCCGCCCTGACGCAGTGCCGCCTTCCGGCACCTGACAATACCTGCCGCAAACACCGCCAGATAACAGCCTGTCCCCATTATACCCAGATTTACCATATGATTCAACCATTCATTATGCGCGTTTGCATAAACGGCGCCCGCCCATCTTCCGCTGAGCGTCAGCAGCTCTTCCGGCGGAAATGTAGAATAGATGTATTCCGCAAAGCAGTCGGGGCCGACCCCAAACAGCTTCCCCAGAAAATCATTTTGCAGAAAGCCTTCGACTGCAAGCCTCCACAGGACACCTCTGCCGCTTCCCCAGACTCCTTCCCGGCTCCGGTGCACAAAAAAGAGCACGCCGGCAGCA
>OQWA01000082.1_pt1 | contig 21760 bp, 18 predicted proteins | sample 1691581 | NCBI WGS metagenome assembly OQWA01 (sample SAMN03418264, study PRJEB22391) | human gut metagenome | biome: human-gut; feature: organic feature; material: feces | host: Homo sapiens | place: Tanzania | collected 2013-01
TTTACAAATATCGTTAACAGATTGGCCATATTTTCTTAATAGTTCGGCCGCAATTCGGTATATGCTGTCGTTCGACAGAAAAAAATGAACAGCACCGCCTGCGGAAAATTCCGGCGGGCGGTGTTGCTCGGTAAAGGTAATGAGAAGATGGCGTATTAAAAATAGGAATGTGCTGACCAATTCACTTTTATGAAAGGGAATTCAATCAGCACGCCCGCAATTCCGACGGTCGGATGCGGCTCAAAGCGAGTCGCCGAAATCCATGCGGAATTTTGCTGCAAGCTTCTCCGGCCAGTCGGACACAGAATTCAGCTTGTCATAGAAATTGTGCGGTCCTTCGGTTTCGAACTTCAGCCCGCCGATAAGCTCCCTGTTGTCATACAGCCAGCAGATGCGGTCAATGAGATAGTTCATCTGCGAAACGGTGTATACCCTGCGCGGCACGGCAAGGCGAACGAGTTCCATTGCGCCGTAGGGCTCAACATCCGCATCATCCCACGGCTCATCAATTGCTCCGCGCTCCATGCCTCTTGCGCCGGAAGCAATATAAATTGCAGCTGCAAGGCTGCCCGCCGGATAGTCCTTGCGGGCGATATGCGGAACAAATTTCATTGCGTCAAGGTGACAGCCGAGACCGCCGGGCGGTGTGACAACGGGAATGCCTGCATCTTCAAGCTCATTGCAGAGATATTCAATGAATTGCGGGCCCTGAGCAATAATGTTTTCGTCCATTGTGTCGTCAAGACCGACGCAGATAGCTTCCATCTCTTTAACGCTCATGCCGCCGAAAGTGGGGAAGCCCTCAAAGCTTGAAACGAAGGTTTTGATATGCTCGAAGAGCTTTTTGTCATTAAGAATGATTGCGCCGCCCCTGCCGAAGCCGAGTTTGCGTGCGGAGAAATAGATGATGTCCATTGCGTCCGAAAGGGTGCGCACGATTTCACGAATGCTCTTGTCGGAATAGGCGGTTTCGCGGGTTTTGATAAAGTACAGATTGTCCTGAAGCAGGCTTGCGTCAAGAATGGAAAGCACTCCGTATTTTTTGCACAGTTCGGATACTGCAAGCATGTTATCAAGCGCAATGGGTTGGCCGCCGATGAGATTTGTGCCGGATTCAATGCGGACAAAGGCGATATTGTCGCCCTGCTCTTTGAGCACGCGTTCAAGCTTTTCAAGATCGAAATCGCCCTTGAACGGGTTGGAACTCTGCCTGTTAAGCCCGTCTTCCTGCAAACAGATAATGTAGTCGCCGCCGCAGTATTTGATTTTGCCGACAGAGGTGCCGAACTGGAAGTTCATCGGAACGATCGAACCGGGCTTGGGCTGCACGAACGCAAGCGCAAGCATATGTTCACAGGCGCGGCCCTGATGAACGGGAAGAAAATAATCCTTGTTGAAAATCTCTTTGATTTTGGCAGCAAGGCGATAATAGGTTGCACTGCCGGCATAGCTGTCGTCGCCGACCATCATCGCGCCGAGCTGTTCGTTGGTCATTGCGTTGACGCCGCTGTCGGTAAGCATGTCGAGGTAAACATCCTCGCTGCGGAGGCAGTATGAATTGAAGCCCGCTTCGCGAATTGCGCTGACGCGTTCTTCAACGGACGGGATGCGTGTTTTTTGAACGATGCAAATCTTGTGCATCTCAAGGGGCAGGGATTTTCTGCGGTAATATTGAACCTTATCCATAGAATCTCCTTTCGGTCAATAAAATCATTCCGGTGAATGACTAAACAATCTGTTTGGATATAAACGCCGGCTGCATTCGTCCGTACGGATCGTGCAGTGTTCCGCCGATTACCCTGCTATTATACGCAGCAGTCGTATCGGGTGCAATTCAGGAACATGCGCAATTTCCGTTTGTTAACAGTTTTGCCACAATTCAAACTAAAATTATACTCGGTAATGCAGAAAATGCATTAACAAATGCATATATCTCGCTTTGAAAAACAAAACTGCGATTCGGAACTTCGGAACAATGAAGCTCGAACCGCAGCTGTCGGTGGTTATATCCTTTTTTCGGGAATCAAATGTTTCGGAGAAAGTCGCATTGAATCATTCGGTAATATAGGCCTTTACAAGTTCGTAAGTGTTTTTTACGCCGTCAACGTGGGAACGTTCATATCCGTGGGAAGCGTAAACTCCCGCTCCGATAAGCCCGTGGCGCAGATCGTAACCGGCATCAAGCGCCGCATCCGCATCGGAACCGTAGAAGGGATAGACATCAAGCGCGTAATCAAGATTATGCTTTTTTGCAAGCTCAACAAAACGGGACGTAACATCGTAATTATACGGACCGTGTGAATCCTTTACACAGATGGAAACCTGATGTTCCTTGCATTCAAGTCCGTCGCCGACGCAGCCCATGTCAACGCTGATGATCTCTTCGGCATCGGCGGGAATACCGCTTGAGCAGCCGTGGCCGACTTCTTCAAATACGGTGAGATAGATGTAAACTTTGCGGGTCAAAGAAAGCTTTTCTGTTTTAATTGCCTTTGCAATGCCCATGAGAATCGCCGCACTGAGCTTGTCGTCGAGGAAACGGCTTTTAATATAGCCTGTTTCGGTGATTCTTGTGCGCGGATCAAAGCAGACATAATCGCCCGTTGCAATGCCGAGTTTTCTTGTTTCGTCGGCGGAAAACACTTTTTCGTCAAGCACAAGCTCCATGTTATCGTAGCTGCGCTTCTGGCTGTCGTATTCGCCGTTGACGTGAACGGAAGGGTTGTTCATCTGGAAACAGCCTTCAAAAACCTTGCCGTCACGGGTATAGACACGTGCATTTTCGCATTCGGCGTTGTTTGCGTTCATGCCGCCGATGCGGGTCAGCTTAAGCCTTCCGTTGCTCTTGACTTCGGATACCATTCCGCCGAGGGTGTCAATGTGTGCAGAGAAGACAACCGGGCTGCCTTCGCCGCCGAGACAGCAGAGTACACAGCCCTTGCGGGTAAGCTCGGGCTCAAAACCGAACTCGCGGAGCTGCTGCATGATGTAATCCGCAGCTTTGCGCGTGAATCCGCTCGGACTGTCTATTGCCATAATTTTCTTCAGTTCATCAAGAATATAGTTAAGCATTTTTCCTCTCCTTATGTAAAAACATCATTCGTTTAACAGCGCATCCGCAACCTGAAAAGCCGGAGTGCTTTCATCGATTCCGTTCAGTGCGTTTTTTTCGGTTTCATCGCCCTCGTCAATCGGGCTGTGCGCTTCGGTGTGTGTGCCCATGCTGATGAAAACCTGCATAAGCTCAAGAATTTCTTTCGTAAGCGGCTCACCCTCGAACGCTGCCGCAACACCGATTTCGGATTCGCCGCAGGCGCGGACGATTTGAACAAGTTCCTCAAAACTCATTCCGGGAACATACAGGCTTTCAAGATAGTTCTCAGCGCCGTAGCATTCAAACCCGTGTGATTTAAGCTTTGCAAAATCGAGCTTTTCTTCAAACTCGGCGGCGAAAAGCTTGCCGTCGATCGACACTTGCAAAAAGTCAACGGCAATATCGCAGATTCCGTTCACGGTCAGAACAGGGATGGGATAGTATTCAAGAAAGTTGTCCCCGTTAACGGTAACGGTGTGGCGATCATAATAGCCCCATTCAACATTGTAACCGAGCTTTTCAAGCGTGTTGCGCAGCATGATGGCACGTTCACTCAGTGTACGGTACGAATCGTTGATAACGTTCACATTCTTGGGTATTTTCATAATTCAGGACTCCTTTTGCAGTTTGATTTCTTCAGACAGAAACGTAAAACCTGTTTTGCGCTTCGTGCAGTTTTTTATATTCGCCGCCGGCGGCGAGAAGTTCATCGTGGGTTCCCATTTCGGCAATTCCGTGTTCGTCAACAACGGCAATTTCATCCGCGTTACGAATTGTGGAGAGACGGTGTGCAATAACAAGCGTTGTTCTGCCCTTGCTCAACCTGTCGAATGCCTGCGTGATGCGCGCTTCGGTTGCGGAATCCAATGCGCTTGTTGCTTCATCCAAAATGAGAATCGGCGGGTTTTTCAGAAAAATCCGCGCGATGGAAACACGCTGTTTCTGCCCGCCGGAAAGCGTTATGCCGCGTTCGCCGACGATGGTGTCATATCCGTCGGGCATCTTCATGATATCGTCGTGAATTTCCGCCGCAACGGCTGCCTGCACGATTTCTTCATCGGTTGCATCGATTCGGCCGTAACGAATGTTTTCTTTGATGCTCGCGGCAAAAAGGAACACATCCTGCTGAACGATGCCGATATTGCGGCGCAGTGATGAAAGCGTAACATCGCGAATGTCAATTCCGTCAACGGTGATGCTGCCGGAGGTTATATCATAAAAACGGGGCAAAAGGTGGCAAAGAGTGGTTTTGCCGCCGCCGGAAGGACCGACAAGCGCGAGTGTCTGTCCGTGCCTGATGCTGAGGCAAATGTTTTCAAGCACATTGCCGCCGGAACCGTATGCAAAGGAAATGTTTTTGAACTCAATGTCGCCCTTAACGTTTTTGAGCTCGATTGCATCGGGTTTATCCTGAATCTCGGCTTCTGTATCGAGCAGCTCCGTGAATCGTTTAAAACCGGCCATGCCCATTGTGTATTGTTCCGCAAATGCGGAAAGCTTGCGTATCGGGGTAACAAACGATGAGATATACATCATAAAGATGATAAGCGTCGTTGTCGTCATTTCGCCTTTCATAATGAGCACACCGCTCACGGCAAGCACAATGACATTGAGAATGGTTGTGAAAAACTCCATTCCCGCCATAAACATGCCCATAGTTTTGTAATACGCAGACTTGGAATTGACAAAAATGCCGTTTCCCTGTTCGAATTTTGAAATCTCATAATCCTCATTTGTAAAGGCTTTCGCAACCCGTGCGCCGCTTATGGAGGATTCGATCTGCGAATTGATAACCGCCATACCTTCTTTGACCTTGCGTGAGGTGCGGCTCATACGCTTCCGCAGATTCATAACGAAAATCAACATAACAGGAACGACGGCAATAAGAACGAGCGCAAGCCTCCACTCTATTGTGAGCATTACAACAAACGCGCCGATGAATGTCAGCATGGAAATGAAAACATCTTCCGGACCGTGGTGAGCAAGCTCCGTAACGTCAAAAAGATCGTTTGTGCAGCGCGACAGCAATTTGCCCGTGCGTGATTTGTCGTAAAAGCTGAAGCCGAGCTGCTGAAGATGCGTGAAAGCATCGCGGCGCATATCGGCCTCAATATGAACGCCGAGTCTGTGCCCGAGTGCCGTGACGATATATGTTGCACCGGTGCGAAGGATATAAAGCAGGAAACATACCGCCATAAGAATGAAAAACGGGCGGTATTGCGGCGCGGTTGCGGAAAGATAGCGATCCAGTGCCAGTTTGGACAGCAGGGGATAGGCGATGTCCACGGATGAAATGAACAACGCACAAAGCATATCGACAGTGAACATGCCGATATGCGGCCTATAATAGGAAGCAAAACGCTTCAAGTTTGATTTTTTCGCGATATTGTCTGTTTTATTTTTCATGGTATCAGTCTTTGGTTCTTTGATTTCGCTTTAATTTACCGTGCATCATTCGCCGTGCGGCGGACGACGGCGGGGTGAACGCACCTACTTGCTGTCTTCATCAAAAAAAGCATCATTGCTGATTTGTGATTTGTCAATGCCGGTTTGAGGTTTGACAGGCATTTTTTTGCATATCCCAAGCAGGATGATTGCTGCCGCAAACATCAGAACAGGTATAATTGCATTGATTCGCAGCACCCAAATAAGGCACAAAAGAATGAACGCCGCTCCTGTTAAAACAAGAGCAATTATGCTCAGCGCGCGCCGCATACAGGTTTCCTCCGATAACTGTCTTTTTCAATCGCATTTTACCATAATGTGTGGTTTTTTTCAATGAAAAACAATATATATTCGCAGAAGAGTTTCGAACAACATGACATTCATGCAAAGGGTGTTGACAACACGGCCGAAACTGTGTATAATATCAGGAGCAGAACAGTTGCAGAGAGGTTTTTTGTGGACAGTTGCGACAGCAGCGACCGAAAGCGTCAGCATAACCGAATACGGAACGAACGGGCATAACCGAACGAACGCAGTTTGTTTGGCTATGTTTTTTGTTGCATTCAAATAGTGTTCGCGCTTTCCGCACACAATTCTTCCTGCGGCGAAACTGCCGGAAAAATCGAATTTGAAAGGAATCTTGAAAGGATATCTGACTATGACAGACATCGACCCGCTTATACGTGGATTTTTCCACGCACAAGACGCACTTACCGCCGCGGCAAGCAATAATGCCGGAACCATTATTTGGCAAATTGTCTTGCAAATCGTACTCATTGCATTGAACGCAGTTTTTGCGTGTGCTGAAATCGCCGTGCTTTCCGTGAGCGATGCAAAGCTTGCAATCCTTGTCGAAAGCGGCAACAAACGCGCAAAACGCCTTGCGAAGCTGACGAAGCAGCCGGCGCGCTTCCTTGCAACAATACAGGTTGCAATAACTCTTGCCGGTTTCCTTGCAAGTGCATTTGCAGCGGAAAACTTTGCTCAATACATTAAGCAGCTTATTCCGAACATACCGGAATCACTCTGCATCATCGTTATCACGATCCTGCTTTCGTACGTCACCCTTGTTTTCGGTGAACTTGTGCCGAAACGCGTTGCAATGAAAAAGTCCGAAAGCCTTGCGCTGAGCATCAGCGGACTGCTGAATTTTGTCTCAACGATTTTTGCTCCGCTTGTCTGGCTGCTTACGGTTTCAACAAACGGAGTCCTGCGGCTTATGCATATCGATCCGAACGGCGACGATGAAGAGGTCACGGAAGAAGAAATCCGCATGATGGTCGATGCCGGCGGAGAAAAGGGCACAATCGACCGCAGCGAACAGGAAATAATTCAAAATGTATTTGAATTTGACGATCTTACCGCAGGTGAAATTGCAACGCATCGAACCGATATTGTAATCCTCTGGGAGGAGGATGACGACAAAGAATGGGAAAAAACCATTTATGAACACAGGTATTCTCAGTTTCCTGTTTGCGGTGAAAGCGTTGATGACGTTATCGGCATACTGAATTCAAAGGATTATTTCCGCCTTGCGGACAGAAGTCGTAAAAACGTCATGGAAAATGCGGTTCGTGCGCCGTATTTTGTGCCTGAAGCCGTAAAAGCGGACGTTTTGTTCCGTGATATGCAGCATTCAAGGCGCGGTTTTGTGGTTGTGCTTGACGAATACGGCGGAATGAGCGGTATTCTCACGATGAACGATCTTGTTGAGCAGCTTGTCGGCGATCTTGACGATGAGGACGATGTCATTGAGACGGAGGAAGATATTGTTCACCTTCCGGACGGCAACTGGCGCATTCGCGGCAGCGCTTTGATTGAGGATGTTGCAGAGCAGCTTAATATCAAGCTCCCGTGCGATGAGTATGATACTTTCGGCGGCTATGTGTTTGCAACCCTCGGAAGAATTGCCGATGACGGAACAACCTTCAGCATTGAAACGGACATCATGAACATAGATGTTCTCGAAATTCGCGATCACAGAATCGAAACAACTGTTGTGAGGCTGAAAGAGCAGCCCCAAGGTGACGACTCCGATTCCGATAAGGATTAAGCGGGCACAGCATATTAATATAATCGGCGGAAATTTTTACGTTTCAGAAGAGGGTGCGGGTAATACTTGCACCCTTTTTACATAACGGCAGCGCTGCAAAAATGATATAAATCCTAATATGACGTCAGTGTTCTTGACAGCGGGAAAAATAAATTATAAAATATAAAGCGGCGCATAAATGCGCTGCACGACTGCATTGCTTTTGCATTGATAAATGATGAAGCGGTGCTGTGTGCAAACTAACAATACAGGAGAACACGAAACACATGAAAACACGCAGAATCATGGCCGTTGTGCTCGCCGCTTTGATGATGCTCAGCATCATTCCCGTTGCATTTGCAGAGGAAATCAGCTCCATTTCGGCAGATGCAGCATTGTCGGTGCGCATGGATGATGCTTGGGCGGCAATTGAACTTGCCGAAGCCGAAGCACTTGCTGACAACCTTCCCGCAAGCGACGTTATCAACGCCGTTTACACCGCTGCTCTCAACAACGAAAATGTTGATGCAGACAGCTTTTCCGATTTCACCGCCGACGGTTTCTTCTTTACCGTCAACGGAATGCACTGTGCATACAACTACAGGCTCCGCAACAAAATTGAAGCAAATGTAACCGAAGAAGGTTCCGTAACTTTCAACGCATCCAACGGCAAAGTCGTTGAAATGCGTGACGCAACCTCTCCGAACGTTCTGCTCGTCGGACCTTACTACGGCGGATATGACCCCTCCTTCACCGATCAGTATCGCCGTGAAGCAACTTCCATTGCGGAGGCAACCGGCGGCACGCTGACAATTCTTGCAGGCAATGATGCAACCGGTTCCGCGATCGCTGCTGCGTTCCCCGACAAGGGTGCTGTCATTTACGACAGCCACGGCATCGCAAGCGGCACTTCCTCTTATCTCTGCCTTACCACCAACCAGGGCATTACCAACGAGGATTATGCAAACGGCTGGGCAGTTCGCTCAGGCAACGAAGCGTTCATTGACGGTCGATATGTCGAGAACCATATCACAAGCGCACTTGACAATCCGTTCGTTTGGATGGCTATCTGCGAAGGCATGAAGCTCAGCGGCCGCGGCACTACCGGCGCTGCGCTCCTGCGTGCAGGCTGCGGTGCGGTTTACGGCTATTCTCAGAGCGTTACCTTCGTCGGAGACTACAAATTCGAAGAAACTTTCTGGAATGTTATCAAAGAAGAAGGAACTATTGCCGAAGCATACGCAACAATGGTTGACGTATGGGGTCCCGTTGATCCTTACGGTGATGCATGGCCCATCGTCATGAGCCCCGTTGATGATTTCCCCGCAAATCCCGACCAGGCACAGACGGTTTACTGCGATTGGACTCTTTTCGGTGAATCCGAAGAACCCATTGCACTCCAAGGCTACACCCTCAGCGCAAACGAGGCAAATATTGCAGTCGGTGAAACGGTCACCGTCAAGTTTAACCGCGAACCCGAGGATGCAAATCTCTATGACATTATCTGGACTTCTTCCGATGAGAACGTTGCTGTTGTTGACGGCAACAAGCGCAAGGTAAAGATTACCGGCAGCGGCAACGGCACCGCAACCGTGACCGGCACGGTCATGGTTAACGGCAGTGTTTACGGCACTGCTGTTATCGCCGTCAGTGTTACCGGTGATGAATCACTTGCGGCAGCACTCAACGTTGAAGGCGGAAATCTCTGGTTCGGCACTTCCACCGAGTATCCCTTCACTGCTGTTGATGACGGAACAAGGGTTTTCGCACGTTCCGGCAACAAGCGCGTTGTTAACAGCAAGTCACAGCTCATGCTGACCATAGCGATGCAGAGCGGCGATACGATGGCATTCGACTATATCTGCAGCAGCCAGACAGATCGCGATTTCTTCAACTTCTATGTCAACAGGCAGGTTGAACTCCGCAAGTCCGGCGTTACCGAGCCCGATTGGCAGCGTTACACCTTCACTGCTCCCGAGGATGGCGTGTACTACTTTGTTTGGGAATACACGAAGGACTCCGGCGGCAGCCAGGGTGAGGACTGCGTCTGCGTTGATAATGTTGCTTTCACCGGCACGACTCCCTCCACCCCCGAACCTACCCCCGAGCCCACTCCCGAACCTCCTGTTGAGGAACATGACGGCGATATCAACGGCGACGGAAACACCAACACCGCGGACGCTGTTTTCGCAATGCGTTACGCACTCGGTCTCATTGAACTGACCGAAACTCAGCTCATTCACGGCGACGTGAATGAGGACGGCGTTGTAAACATCGTTGATGCAATCGGCATTATGCGTATTGCAATGGGCCTCAACTGATTTACGGCTCAAACCATAAATTAAAAAAACAAAGCGGAATTGAATTGCCCGAAAACTGAATTCGGATATTCGCCGCAATGAAGCAAAACGGGTCGTTGGATGCAACGATCCGTTTTGCATTAGCATTCGCAATGAGCACGTAAAGAAGTCCGAAAACCGGACGGAAGGAACTGATGAAAAGATATTAGGAAATAACAAATAGATTATTCATTACATACTCCGACGGAGAAATATTCTCAATGCTTGAGTGATTCTGATTGACATGCCGCAAATATAATACAAGACATATGTGCAGCGGGAATTCATGCAGCCGTTTTATGTTTTGCTGCGAAAAAGAACCGGACAACCCTTCGCGGGCTGCCCGGTTTTGTTTGGGAACTGATACAACAGTCCCTGCTGTGGCTTTTTTCAGCGCAGCGATATCAGTGCGATGTCATTTGGTGTCGCATTATCGAAACAAGCGATTGCGCGGCATCAACACTTTCCGCACATCACCACGTTTGCTGCTGAAGCGAGGTCATATCCTGCTTTGCGGTTTGAAGCTCCTGAACCTTTGCGGGCTTGGTTTTATACATATTGCGCTGCTTCATCTGTTCGAACACGGCGAGTTGATCCTCGGAGCATTCGGTCATGCAGTTGATAAGCAGACTGCGCAGGTTTTCACAGCCCGACTCGGTGCAGTTGCTTGCATACTGCTTTACGGCGTCCCTTTCTGAATGGAGAAGGTCCGTAAGAAGTTCCTGTTCGCTCATGGAAGCATTGTTGGTTTTCTGATTGTTCATGCCTGTAACCCTCCTCAGTTATTGCCGTTCAGATAGCCGTGAAGCGTATCAAAATGCCTGCGGTGATGCCCGGCAGCGTTTTCTGCCATGCGTTTGAGCGCGGGATCGTTAAAATACCCGGCATAAACAGTGCATTTTTTAAAAAGCAACGCTTCAGAATACATTTCATCCTGCAGGATGGAAAGATCCTTTGTGTCGATTGAGGAGGCCGCTTCGGTGTTCCAATTTGCCGAAGAGGCGGACTGATTCCCGGAACTCGCCGAACCCATTGAATGAGACGGGTTTGAGTTGAAGAAGGAATCGAAACTGCTGCCGGAATTGCTGCCGGTACTGCCGTTCTGTCGATTCTGCATAATAATGTCCTCCGTGTGTTTTTTTGCGGTTGAACGGCTTGAAACAAGCCGCTGCCCGCCGTTCGTTAGTATGCCCCGAAAAGCCGCATTGCTATGCGCAAAAAAAATGCCCATGCACATCGGGCATAAGCATTTTCAAATTGCAAATATTTATTGAAATCCAATCTTAATCGGAAATTAAACAAAGAATTTCTTTTTAAGCGATTCCTGTATGGGTTTGTTTATCGCAACGATGATTAATCCCATTCCGAGAATAAAGCATCCGAACAAGGGGAAGTATGACCAGTTGAGCTGAAGCACTGTTTTTTCGGAAAAGGCAATATTTATCATCATTTCCAAAAATGTCATGTAAATTCCGTGTGCGATAAGTGCGCCGCCGAAGATGTAAAGATGTCCGCGGCGAACGTATTTCAGCAGTGTTACAACCGCCGTAACGAGCAATCCGTATGCACCGACAACGGGGAATGCAAACTTGAGGAACCACCCTCCGTGAACAGCAAGGTCGATATAAAGCAGATAAGCAAGCACGGCAGCAAAACCGCAGGGAACAAAAATAACGGGGTTGGGCCGTTTGAACCAAAGCGGGAGCGCAACGAGCTCATAAAGCAGCAGCACTGCACCGATTGCGTAGCCGGACCATTCCGAGGCATTGCTGATGCTGATGTTGCAGATAACAAGCTGAACGATCAGCGCGGCAAAAATCATGGTAACGATGAACATAATACCCCTGAGATTCATGCGGGGTTCACGGAGCTTGTATTCGGGAAATGGAGGTTCGGTGGTTTTAATTTCTATATCGGGGTGATAAACCCTCGTTCCGCAAAGCGGGCAGACTTTTTCGCTGTCCGCAAGCTCAACTCCGCATTTTATACAGTACATATTGTGTCTCCTTTCTGAATCCGTAAATTATTGATTTCAAACTGTCGGGCTGCATTGCCGTTTTCAGTTTGGAATCAACACATTGCCCGCACCGTTGCTTTCAACTTTGACGTGAAGCCCAAGTTCGCGCAAAACCTGATAGAATTGAAATTCAAGCACGGGTTCAACAGTGTTGCGAATGAAATTCATATACAATTTGCCGTTATAAGACAAAACTCCGCAATTGTTGGGCTTGGTTGCCTGAACGCCGAGGATGAAATCAAATCGGGTTACATACCGGCGCATTGCATCCGGCACTTTAATATCCCCGAGATTAGAGAGATTAAGACAGTTTGTGCGTTCGCCGACGGTGTCGTAAACAAGCTTCATTGCAATGTTTTTAAGGAAAAGCGGCATCACGCGGAGCAGGGGCGAACGCTCTGCATTGACGTTCGGAGTGAACATTGCACAAAGGTTCTTTTTTGTGACAAGAAGCCCGAGTTGATGTTTCACCGATGTCAGAATCTCGGAAAACTCATAGTCGCCCATTCGCGGATCGATCTCCGGCATAATGACATGCACAAAGTTCCGAAGCGTGCGGCTTGGGAATAAACGGCGAAGGTTCACCGGAACAACGACGCGAATCGGCTTTTGCCGGCGCTTATCGGGCGTTTGCTCATCCTGAATCCGCTGCAATGCAAGCAGCATTGCGCTTGTCAGGTACACCGTAAGGCTCACCCCGCAGCTTTTTGCCGCGGCAAGAGCTGCGTTTGAATCCAAGATGAACGTTGTAAGGTGCCTGAAATCATCCCTTTCCGGCGTATAATGAATCTTGAATGCGGTGCTCGCATTTCTGCTGACGCTTACGGAACCGGCATTCTTCGAAAAGCTGTCCTCAAGCTCCTCTTCCTGCGGCTGAGTGAGCCTGTCCAGCACGCCGCATTCATTGGGAATTTCAACCCCGTATTTCTGTTCGATGTATTCGGCAAGCAGTGATTTTAAAAACACCATGCCGCCGGTGCCGTCCGTCAATGCATGATAGAATTCAACTGCAATACGGTTTTTGTAGACGATGACACGCAGTGCGCATTCATTGATGCTCTCAAACGGCGTGTGTGCAAGCGGCCAGCTCTTTTCGTCCGTGATTTCGGGTGCGGAGGACAGTTCCTCAAGATAATACCAGAATGCGCCTCTGCAAAGACGAACGGCAATGGACGGGAATCGCCGCATGGTGACATCCATTGCGTTCCTAAGGACTGTTTTGTCCACCTCGTCGCAGAGTGTTGCGGAAAGACGGAAAAAGTTATTCCATTTTCTGCGTTTTGCGGCGGGATAGATTTTTGCGGCGTTATCCAGCCGCATCCAGCGGAGCTTGCGTTCGTGGGAAAGGAAACGGTTTAAAAAGGCATTGATGCGGTCAAGGTCGCATGCACGTTCCTTGATACAGTAAAGAACATAGGCGTGCCACATGCCTTCGGCTTCTACCAGTTCGCTTGTGCAGCCGGATGAAACAAGTTTGTTGTGCATACGGCGCGAGTCATCCAGAAGGACTTCATCCTTGCCCGCAAAGATTAAGGACGGAGGAAGCCCGGAAACATCTCCGAAAAGCGGCGAAACAAGCGGGTCTGTCGGATTTCGCGAGTAGCACTTTGAATAGAAGTCCAAAGTCTCTTTACAAAGACTCGGATCAACATCGTGATTAAATATAAACGACTCGCCGCTTTGGGTAAGGTCTGTCCACGGCGAAATTGCAATGATGCTGCAAGGCAGCGGCAAGTCCAACTGGCGAAGCTTTAAACAAAGCGAAAAGCAAAGTCCGCCGCCGGCGCTCTCGCCTGCAAGCACGATCTGGCTGCTGAGGTAGCCGAGTGAAAGCAGATAGCGATACGCTTCCACCGCATCGTCCAATGCAGCAGGAAACGGATTTTCGGGCGCAAGACGGTAAGCGAGGCAAAGCACCCGAATACCGCATTCGGAAGCCAACACGGACCCGAAGCCCTTTGCATATTCAAGGTCACCGCATGTATATCCGCCGCCGTGCAGATAGAGGATAACTCCGCGCTTTAATTCATCGTGCGGAATCGCAAAACAGGCGCATGGTTCAACATTCCCGCTGAGTTTAGGATGATCAACGGGGACAATATTAACATTTGTGCGCATTGTTTTTGCAAGCACGTTGCCGAGAAGATCCTGTCCGCGCCGTGTGGCTTCAAGCGAACAGGCCTTTGTGAAAGGATGAATCCTTTCGAGGTGCTTGCGTACAAATCTTTGAGACAGTTCCATAAACTAAGTATTCACTTATCCGTTAATAATCATTAAACAAAGGTCATGCCTTGTTTGCGCGGCTGTGCTGCTTCGTACTTTCGGCTGCTGCAACCATTTTGAAAACACAACCTCAGCTTTATTCTACCATATGCAATCGGGTTTTTCAATATGCAGGCCTGCACATTGTGAAGAGAACAGGACGATAAAAAGCTGAATCGGGGCATAAGCGGGCAAATATCGCAAACACTGCAAAAGTTTGAGACTGAAACATGGGAGTCTGAACTCAAAAATATATATCAAAACATCTGCCCGAAAAGCGATCAACAATGCTAAAATAGAATCGGAACTTCCGCGCGGCATAATGAATCGCTGCAAAACAATAACGATAAGCAATTAATCAGGAAAGGATGAACAAGATGGAACGCATAAACAAAAAACTCGGATTCGGTCTTATGAGGCTTCCAATGAAGGACGGAGAGGTTGACATTGAGCAGACTTGCCTTATGGTTGACGAATTTATCAAGGCAGGGTTTAACTATTTTGACACTGCGCACGGTTATCTGAGCGGGGAAAGCGAAAAAGCAGCAAAAACCTGCCTCACGTCGCGCTATCCGCGGGAAAGTTTTATCCTGACAAACAAGCTTACCGATGAATATTTCAAAACAAACGACGATATTCGGCCTTTTTTCGAAAGTCAACTTGAGCTTTGCGGAGTTGATTATTTCGATTTCTACTTTATGCATGCACAAAACGAGGCGCGCTTCAGATATTTTAAAGAGAGAAACGCGTACGAAACCGCAATTGAACTGAAAAAAGAGGGAAAGATTCGGCATTTCGGCATATCCTTTCATGACCGGGCAGAGGTGCTGGATGCGATTCTTTCGGAGTATCCGCAAATTGAGGTTGTTCAAATTCAATTCAATTATTTGGATTATGACGATATCGGCGTGCAGAGCCGCAAATGCTATGAAGTGTGCAGAAAACACAACAAGCCTGTGCTTGTGATGGAGCCGGTAAAGGGAGGAAGCCTTGTTAAGCTTCCCGACGAGGCGCAGAGGATCTTCGCTTCTCTCAACGGAGGGAGTCCCGCGAGCTACGCAATTCGCTTCGCTGCAGGCTTCCCGGGGATGCTTGTTGTGCTTTCGGGCATGAGCAGCATTGAGCAGCTCAGAGATAACATAAGCTATATGAGTGATTTCAAACCCCTTGACAAGACCGAAACCGAAGCCGTTGAAAAGGTTCGCGGTGTTTACAAGGGGATGGAGCTGATTCCGTGCACCGCCTGCCGCTACTGCACGGACGGCTGTCCGAAGCATATTGCGATTCCCGACTTGTTTGCGCTGATGAATGCGAAACAGCTGCATCGCGATTGGAATGCAAATTACTACTACTCAAATGTTCATACCGCACCCGGAAGGCGGGCCTCCGACTGCATAAAATGCGGAAAATGCGAGGGCTCATGTCCTCAAAATCTTCCGATTCGCAAGCTGCTGGCCGATGTTGCGGCCGAATTTGAGAAGGCGTACGGAAATGACGATTAATGCCCAATTTGCAAAAACCGCATTCCCACTGCGGACAATAAAAATATATCTGAAAAATCGGGCATTTTTTTGAAAACAATACTTGACAAATGCCTCCGCCGGAAGTAAAATATGCCTTGTGCTTTGCTTATGGTGGAGGATTGCGGTCACCAGCCCCGTCCGTTGTCGGAAATCTTAGCAAAATTATTTAATTAAGAAATTCAACATACCTTTGGAGGACATGGCATGAAAAGCTATATGGCAAAAGCAGAAACCATGGAGCGTAAGTGGTACGTTGTAGATGCAGAAGGCATGGTGCTCGGTCGTCTCGCATCTCAGGTTGCCGCAATACTCCGCGGAAAACACAAGCCCATCTTTACCCCGCATGTTGACTGCGGCGATCACGTTATCATAATCAACGCAGATAAAGTCATCATGACAGGCAGAAAGCTTGACGAAAAAATTTATTATCATCACACCGGTTATCCCGGCGGACTCAAAATGACCAAGTATCGTGAGCTCCTCAACAAGAAGCCCGAATTCGCAGTCTATGAAGCCATCCGCCGCATGATGCCCAAGGGTCCCCTCGGCCGCCAGATGCTCACCAAGGTTCGCATTTACCGCGGCGCCGAGCATAAGCACGAAGCACAGAAGCCCGAAGTTCTCGTGCTCAAATAATTTTTAGGGAAGGAGATTATTACCATGGCAGCAACCACTCAGTATCTCGGAACCGGCAGGCGCAAAAGCTCCGTTGCCCGCGTTCGTCTCGTTCCCGGCACCGGCGTTATCAAAATCAACAAGAGGGATCTCGAAGAATATTTCGGCTATGAAACCCTCAAGATGATCGTTCGCGCGCCCCTCGTGCTTACCGACACTCTCGGCAAGTTCGATGTTATCGTCAATGTTTACGGCGGCGGCTACACCGGACAGGCAGGCGCAATCCGTCACGGCATCGCCCGCGCTCTTATCGTTGCAGAACCCGAACTTCGCAGCGCGCTTAAAAAGGAAGGTTACCTTACCCGTGATCCGCGTGCGAAAGAACGTAAGAAATACGGCCTTAAAAAAGCAAGAAAGGCTCCGCAGTTCAGCAAACGTTAATTTTCGTTTCAAAATCGAAACCCGTCTTCGGACGGGTTTTTTGTTTGGAAAATCCGCGCTTCTTTTTTGCGGAATTTTGCGACAATGGTTGAAAGGCATCGCGCGATGTGGTAAAATATCCCTATGAGAAGAACTGCGCTTGTGACGGGTATGCATACGAGCCTTGCGTATCTCGTCGCCGAAAAACTTATAAAAGACGGAAATATGCGCGTGATTGCGCCCGTACGCGTGCGTGAAAGCGACCGCGTCGACGCACTTATCCGAAATTACGGCGAAAACGTCATTGTCAGCGATTTCTCGCCGCTTGATTTTCAGGAAGCGAAGGAACTTGTCGCGGCAGCCGATTATATATTGAACCTTGATTTCGTCGGCATGCCCGAAAGCGAGCATTTTCCCGATTTTGCGGAAAAGGTCAATTATTTTTATACGAAAAACCTTGTCGACGCCGTTATCGAAACGGGCTCGGACGCAAAGATTATCGAGCTGTCGACAACGGGCATATACGGCGGAAGAACGATGAAACGGCCGTACGCGGCGGTCGGACACCCCGCAATGCCGGCGTATTACGACCTTGCGAGCGTGTCGAAACTTCGCGGCGAAAGATACCTTGTCGAAAGCGGAATAAAAGGTTTTTACGTGCTCCGTACCGCCCCCGTCGCAGACGAAACTTTTGTAAAACGCATGCTTGACGGCGCGATGATTTTCAAAAATCCGCTTGACGCGCCCGCAGAGTTTATCACGGCGGAAGAATTGTCGGAAGTGATATTCAGGCTTGTCGTAAGCATTGACGAAAACGAAAAGAAAGTGAAAGAAAACGCGATTTACGACGTCGGCTGCGGCGAGCGCGAAATATATCGCGATTTCGTCGCGAATATTGCGGGAAAGCTTAAACTCAACGTCGACAAAATTGCCGAGCCGAGATGGTTTGTAAAAAGGTGCGGATTCGGCGCGTGGATAAAGGACGGAAGAGTTTTACAAGACGCCTTCGGCATTGAAAAAGTCAGCGTCGAAAGATATATCACCGAAAACTTGGTAAAAAACTCAAATCGCATATTCGGCACTTTATCACCGCTTATTAAGAAGTTTATCGTGTCAAAACTGTCGATTATGACAAATTCGCCGTACTATTGGCAGGAAAACGGAATGAACGACAGGGTTAACGTTTTTTACGGCGGATACGACAAAATAAGGGAACTTCCTTTGAAAATTTCGGACGTTTCGATAACCCAAACGGAAGGCGGCGATCCGCCCGGGTTTTACGAGAGCGAAAACTCGCCGTACCTTACCGAAAACGACCTGAAAACTTATGCGGCGGCGCGCGGCGGAAAATGTTTTGACGTGAGTACCCGCGGCGTGGATTTCAAGCGCAAAACGCTGTGGGAATGTGCAAACGGCCATACCTTCAAAATGACGCCGTACGGCGTGCTTTGCGGCGGATACTGGTGCGGCGAATGTATGACGCCCGCCCCGTGGAAGTATTTTGAAAGCGTGAAAAAATCCGATTATCACAATTTCTTTTATAAGGAAGAGTTTTTGCCGTACGAAGAATACGTCATATCCGCAAACGATTATCACGACGTAATGCGCGAAGACTCCGCCGAAAAAAACCTGAAACCCGACAAAATCAAAAAATTCAAAAAAGGCTGAAATGGAAAATATCTTATTCGTTTATGAAAATCAACTGCCCGATAACTTTTCGGAAAACGTCGAAAAAGCGGGAATAACGCCGCTGCTTTCAAAAGACGGCGACGAACTTAATTTCGACAAAATCGACGCCGTCGCGTATTTCGGCGAAAACAAGGATAATCTGAAAACCGTTGTCGAAAAAGCCGTCGAAAGCGGCGTGAAGCGCGCGGTTTACGTTGCGAGCGCGATTTGTTACTTCAACAGGCGCAATCCCGGTCAAAATCTTGAAAAACATCCGTTTGTGAAAAATCAGACCGATTGCGAAAACGCTATCCTTGCTTTTTCGGACAAAATATCGGTGTCGGTTGCGGAAATTCCTTTGGCGTATCCGGTTCCGAAAGAAATATTTACAATCGGCGGCGTACCTGCGCTGAAATTCAGGAATTTTTATTTGACTTTTGACGGGGGATATCCCGAAATCGGCGACGAAAGCGCGGCTGAGAGCGTTTTAAGCGTGATATTAAACGGCAAAAACGGCGTGATATATCCGCTTTCAGACAAAAACGCGAAGTTCAAGGCGATGCTGAACGAAAAGTATCCCGACGTAAAGGTGTACGAATTCCCCGAAGAATTGTGGTGGGTGCTTGCGTTAAGGGCAAAATCGTCGCTCAAAAAAGCAGGATTGACTGCAAAGACCGACATAAAGACGCTTTACAAAAAAGACCTGTACGAAAACTACTTTTTCGACGATACGAAAGTAAGAAAGGCACTCGGTTACAAATAAGAGTTTGAATGCCGAATAATTGAAAAATGCCCGAAAAGTGTCCCGTTGACACGGATCGGGCTTATTTTTGCCGTAAAATGTGTCAACAGGACAGATGAATTGACACAATATTGCGCTGCATACGGCGCTGCATAAAAGGGATAATGTTCCGTGAGTTCAGAAAAGAATCTATGCAGCGCAGTTATATTTTGGCTAATGCCAAAGTTATATTTGCTCCGCAAGTTATATTTTGACTTTGTCAAAGTTATATTTCGGCTTTTAGCCGAAGTTAAGGTGATTTATCCTTAACTTGCCCACGGGGCAAATATCACTGCGAAAGCAATATCACTGTCGAAGACAATATCACTGCGTAAGCAATATCACTGCCGAAGGCTCATCGCGCCATAGGCACATCGCTTCATAAGGTCTCCCGGAAGTGCTACCTTGTGAAAGAATGGTGATTACCAAATGATTGCAATAACATAAAGTGCGTTGCACGGAATTGCATAAAATGCGTACGGGATTTTTGTTTTTGTCGGTTTTTGCGACGAAATTTGGCGTTTTTTACAACTGTCAAAAATTATTTTGGTTTCGTTTGCGGTTTTTAACGCTCGAAAAACACAACATATTGTGGTCGGAAAAATTTTGGAAGATTTTCGGTATTTTTCGTAGAAAAAAGTAACAACATTGTATTGACGGCTGGCATTTTTTCTTGTAGAATATAATTATCTATATATGTGAAATTGTGCAGGCCACGTTTCACGCACGCATATGTATGCGCATAAGGAGGCTATTATGAAACGCAACTCGATTTACAAGAAAGCGTTAGTGCTTGCGGCGGTGCTCGCCCTTGCGCTGATTCTTCTCGTAGGTTGTGGGCAAACGACGAGCGGGGATTCCAACCTCAATCAGTTCGTTAAGCCCGACACCGGTTCGCAACAGCAGACCGAAACGGTAAAGACGGCATTGTCCGGTAACGCTGCCAGACAACTGTTGCTGACCTCGATCATCAACGCAAAGACGGTCGAGCCGAACTCAAGGTACATAACGTTCTCGTTCGCACCGTACGTTTACGTCGAAAAGGAAGGCAAGACGGATAAATACACCGTCAAAGTCAAAGGTTCCATCGACACGCTCGGCGGACGCGAAGACAAACAATATCCCGTCAACGAAAGCGTAATGACCTTTGAAGTGCTGAAAGAAAGCGCCGACCTTACGACGGTTGTCCTTGGCATTTACGCAAAGGGCGGCGATATGTATATCGACTTCAACGACTATGCAACGGGCAAAGCGGTGCATCGTTACTACGTGTCCGATTCGGATATCGCATACGTAGTGGGGCTTTTCAAGGATATTCTCAACCAACTGAAAATCGAAGAAGTGTTGACGGATTACGACCTTGGCAGCCTTATTAACGACGCAGGCGTTAAAAACCTTATTTCCACCATTCTCGGCACGAAAAGCGACGATAAACTCACGCTGTTCAATATCATGCTTTCCCTTATTTCCGAAAGCGGCAGTTACTCTGTAACGAACGCCGACGGTTCGGTCGATCTCGTGATGCCCACGAAACTCAACGCGATTTTCACGAATAAGGCCTTGCTTGAACAAGTCGGCAACGTCGTCAACGGCTTGCTGGGCGGACAATCCGACATTATCAAAGGCGTCGTCAACTTCCTTGTCGGCGATATTTTGTCGGGCAAAAAGACGCTTAACACGGCGTTTGTCGCGAATATCAGCAACAACCGTTTCCAGAAACTTGCTTTGAACGTCGTCAGCACGAAAGGCGGCGTCGACAAGACGATGGAACTTGGCGTAGGCGGGCTTTCCAAATCGGCGGACTTCGCAAACGAAGTCAAAAATTCCATGCCCGAACTTGTCAAAGCGGACAGGAAGAATTACAGCTTCACGACGCTCAGTGCCGACCTTAACGTAAATCTCGACATTGCAGAACAAAAGTACAGCATCGAAAACATCGACGGCGCCGTTGGCGGCGCGATTGCCAAAGCCCTTGAAGGCATTACCGGCACGGAAATTTATAAAAAATCCGATGCTATCACAATCGATGAACCGCTCAAAATCAGCCTCCACCTCAAATTGCGTGCGGAAATCAACCTTAAAGATAACAAGAAAACCCGTGCAGTCATCGAACTGAACGGAAAAGATAAGAAAGGCAACGACAGGACCTATCTCGGTCTTTACTACATCGGCGCGGACAACGCGCTTTATGCCGATATGTCCGGACTCGGCGGCGGCAAAGCGATGATCCCCGATATCAACCTTAATCAGATTCTGAAAAACCTTATCGCGGCGAAAATCCCCGAAATCCCCAGCATAATGGAAATTATCGGCGGCAAAGGTTCGGGCGCGGGTGCTTGCTCGCCACAATGATGTTCACATAGTTGCGGCTCTTGATGCAGTGGTCGAAGCAGGAGAGCAGGCAGTTGGCATCGGGGGGCAGATACATCCGCACCACGTCCGCCTTCTTGTTGGCCACATGGTCCAGGAAGCCGGGATCCTGATGGGTAAAGCCGTTGTGGTCCTGCTGCCAGACGTTAGAGGCCAGAATATAGTTCAAAGAGGCAATATCGTGCCGCCAGGGC
>OQWA01000083.1_pt1 | contig 21753 bp, 17 predicted proteins | sample 1691581 | NCBI WGS metagenome assembly OQWA01 (sample SAMN03418264, study PRJEB22391) | human gut metagenome | biome: human-gut; feature: organic feature; material: feces | host: Homo sapiens | place: Tanzania | collected 2013-01
TCCTCCATCACCTTGCCAAACATGAAATCATCCGCAATCGTCAGTTCCTCATACCGTTTTGCCATTCGTACTCTCCTCACTCTTTCCACAGGAGAATATGTCGGCACTCACACAGAATCAAACTTCCGGCTCTCGCCATTCCTTCCCCAGCTCTATTATTGTCATTGGGTAACTAAGCAGGGATTTCTCTGAATTCATAGACATCGGCTTACGCCAGCACAGAAATTTGAAAATAGAAAATCTGCTTATGAGTATAGAATAGCAAAGGATTATTCATTTGTCAACATAGAAAAATACCTGTTTCATCGGATCAGCCTGCATTCTGAACATACTCAATAATACAATCCGCCATGAAGTCAAGCATAGCCTTCGTCATGCCCGGGTAAACCCCGATCCAGAAGGCCTTCTCCATAATGCGATCTGTATTCCTTAACTCTCCGATGACCCGATACCCCTGCCCCGACTCTCTCATCTCGTCAAAGCAAGGCTGCTTCGTCAGATTGCCGGCAAACAGCATCCGCGTCTGGATGCCTCTTTTCTCCAGATACTGCACCAGTCCATTCTTATCGGCATTTTCTCCACATGTAATCATAAAGCCAAACCAGCTCGGTCTGGAATCTGCACATGCTTCCGGCAGAATAAGCTTATCTGCTGCTTCCTGCAATCTCTCAGAAAGATAAGTAAAATTCTCCCTTCTCTTCTCTATAAATGCCGGCAGTTTTTCCAGCTGGGCACAGCCCACCGCTGCCTGCAAATCTGTCACCTTGAGATTATAGCCAAAATGCGAATACACATATTTATGATCGTATCCAAGCGGAAGCTCTCCGTACTTCCTGTCAAAACGATGTCCACACATATTATCCCTTCCGGATGCGCAGACACAATCCCGTCCCCAGTCACGCAGTGAACGGATAATACGATGGAGCAGCGGATCATTGGTGTAGACAGCGCCGCCTTCTCCCATCGTCATGTGATGAGGCGGATAAAAACTGGATGTACCAATATCGCCTATCGTCCCGGTAAATCTCCAGTCTCCGTCCAGACAATACTGGCTTCCGAGTGCATCACAGTTGTCCTCCACAAGCCAGAGCCCATGTCTGTCACAGAAGGTTTTGACAGCCTGCAAATCAAAGGGATTCCCCAGCGTATGCGCAATCATCACCGCCTTCGTTCTCTCCGACAGCGCCTCCTCTAAAAGTGTAACATCAATGTTATACTGAGGAATCGTCACATCGACAAATACCGGCACAGCTCCATATTGCAGTATTGGTGTCACTGTGGTCGGAAATCCTGCTGCCACCGTAATCACTTCATCCCCGGGCAAAATCCGTCTATCCTTCAGGAGCGGGGAAGTCAGTGCCATAAACGCAAGCAGATTTGCCGAAGACCCCGAATTTACTGCCGAACAATATCTCACCTGCAAAAAATCCGCAAATCCGCGCTCAAACTGCTCCGTATATCTCCCAGCGGTCAGCCAGAACTCCAGCGATGCATCCACAAGATTTGTCATCTCCTCCGCGTCATATACCCGCCCGGCATAAGATATATGATCCCCCTGTTCGAAGGGCTTCTTTACATGATATTTCTCATAGTACTCCCGCACCTGATCCAATATCTGCTGTCTTGCCTCTGCCTCAGATTTGTTTTTGAATATTTCCTCGTGACTCATAATTACTCCCATACCTTCCACGGTGCTCTTCCACTGTTCCACATCTCTTCCAGACGATCCTTTTCCAGCTTTGTGTCCATGCACTGCCAGAAGCCTGTATGCTGGTAAGACATCAGTTCTCCCTCGTCTGCCAGACGCCCCAGCACATCCCGCTCGAATACCGTGTCATCGCCCTGTATATAGTCAAAAACTTGTGGTTCCAGCACCATATATCCCGCATTGATCGGTGCGCCGTCATGCACACTCTTCTCACGGAATGCCCGGACCGAACTATCCATGCCAATATCCAGAACACCCTTACTCTGCTCGATCTTCACCGAGGTCAATGTTGCAATTTTCCCATGCTGCCTGTGAAACTTTAAAATTTCAGCAATATTTGCATCGCACACGCCATCTCCGTACGTCATCATGAACGGCTCATCACCAACATATTTCTGCACACGCTTAATTCTTCCGCCCGTCATAGTATTCAAACCGGTATCTACAACTGTTACCTTCCACGGTTCCGCGTGCCTGTCATGAATGATGATATCATTTCCCTTCGTTAAATCAAACGTAATGTCTGATGTATGCAGGAAATAATCCGCAAACCACTCCTTGATAATATGCTGCTTATATCCGGCACAGATAATGAACTCATTAAAGCCATAATAAGAATATTCCTTCATAATATGCCACAGGATCGGCATTCCGCCGATCTCAATCATCGGCTTCGGACGATAGCCGGTTTCCTCGGAAATTCTTGTTCCCATACCACCTGATAAAAGTACTACCTTCATATGTACCTCCGCGTGACACTTTACAAAGTAAAATGTCTTATAATATTCTTCACTTCAGAATCCTATACTTCCCATCCAGTGCCGTTTATCACGATTCTGTCTTCATTTTGATTGAGCAACTCATATTAACCGCTTCTCCTCTAGACATTTTTTTCTTCAAAGCTTCTTACTGTCCTTCTAAAACCATTTACGACGTCAATGTCTGAATGCCATCCTAATTTTTTTAACTTCTCTATATTAACCTTTGGTTGTTTTACCTGCTCTATATCGCCATTGCATATAACCTTCAAGTTGCGTTCAGGAAATGCCTCCTTAACTAACTTTGATGCCAATTCAAATATGGAATACGTTTCTTCTATGTTTTCCATATTGTAAATTTCACCATTCCCTCCCAAAAACAATATTTGGAAAATGGCAACAACCGCATCTGCCACATAGCAAAAGGATCTTCTGGCTCCACCGTTATTTACAATTAAATCCGTACCGCTAGTTATGTTTCTGACAAAATCAGAATACACATGTCCATCATTTATATCAATACCTGATCCATATGTATGACCTAGCCTTACAATTTTAGCAGGCACTTCATACTGAGCATAATAAGCGCAGCAAAAAGCTTCCCCGCCTCTTTTCCTCTCTGCATAAGAATTGTGAGTTGCACAAAAATCTAACGCAAACGTATCTGTCTCCTTAATATCATACTTGTACCCTTCAATATTACCATAAACAGCACCACTGCTAATAAAAAGGAAACTATCTACTCTATTTTTTCTAGCATATTCTAACAAGTTATATGTTCCTAATATATTGGCCGTCAAAACTTTCACGGGAATCTTACAAAATTCCTTTGTAGCAGAACAACTGGCAGCATGAATAATATAGTCTATATGCATCACCTCAGCCATCTGATCTTCTACACTTTGAATTTGTAAAATAAATGTCTCATTTGACAGCCATTGTCCAAATCGCTGTTCTGCTTTTTCTTTGCTTCTGCAAAGTGCAATCACTGTGCATTTTTCCTGCAATACATTTTTATTTAAATACATCAACGTATCAACCAAATAAGAAGCTATAAATCCAGTCGCTCCAGTTATTAAAAAAACTTTATTCTCACAGAATTTATATGGCATACGTTTAATTATTATTTCTATATCTTCTATTCTAATTTGTTCCATAGCCGCTCATCCGCAAATATCCTGACAACTGCAAACTGTCTGATATATATTCCTTTGTTCTAACGTCATTCTTTCTTTATGTTCCTGTACCCATTGTATTATTGCTTTTGCAAATTTAGGAGATATACCATGCACGGAATCTAAATCAAGTATCCTTCCTAAATCTTCACAAAACTTTTGACTTGCTCTTAAAACAAGTGAATTTTCTTCCATTGGTGGCCTTTTTAAAAGAATGGGACATAGAAAGCAATAAAGAAATGTCTCTGTCTTCGTTATGTCTACCCTGCCTTGATGCTGATTAATTGCAAACGGATTATTAAATAACTTCTCCTTTATTTGTCCCAGAACTATCCTGTCCATCAAACAATTAGCCTCGTTCAATAAGTTTCGTAAATCGGATAGCATCAGCATCTCATATTCACTTAAAACCAAGGCGGCATCTAATCCGTTCTTTTCTGCACTTTCCATATCATCATAACGGTTGTCTCCTATATGCATAATTTTGCAACCTGCATATAATGATTTTATTTTTTCAAATAGGCTTCCATCCTTTTTACTCTTTCCTGCATCACAGGATACAAATAGCGTCTGATATCCTCTAATATCCAAGGTATCAAGTAACTCTCTAATCCTGTCTTGAGACCAATACATATCTGATGCCAGACAAACCTGCTTACCATTGTTTCTCAACCATTCCAGCAAATCGCACATTTCTTTGCGGGGTCTGAGAATTTTCCGTTCCATAGCAAATTCATGCTCCATACATTTTTTTAATAGCTCACGATCCCACCCTGTTAGTTCCTGCATTTTGTCATATATACAATATATGTTATAGTTCCCCGTGCATTCTCTCTCTGCTCTTCTACGAAATGCAGCAAATTCGGTTGGGACATCTTCACGGTTTCTCTCAATAATTTGATACATATCAGCTATTGTCAGTACACTTCTCGCAACTAATGTATCAAATATATCCATCGTGATAACGTCGTATTGCAGCGCCCTTTTCTTTATTAATTCCAGATCAGTTTCCCAATAACCATTCTGTGTTTCCAAGCAGTCTTCACATGGTAATCTATTGCCATGTAAATCATATATCTCGATATCATTGTCTTCGCAGAAGTTCCCTATACGCTCATAAATTATATTGGTCACATGTGGTCTTGCGACAATAATAATAACCCCCGACGTCTCAACTACATCAGATAAAGAAAACACTTTCTTTCCGTAAATTGTCTCGCCCTCTAACTCGGCATCCAAAAGACCCGCAAAACGAAAATCCGTAATATTATCTAAAAGCTGCTTTGTTTTTTTTCCAACTCCATATAAATAAATGTTTCTACAATGCAATTTTTGAAATTTGTCTCTAAACTGTCTACAAAACAAAACTGCATCTTCCACGCTCTTGCTCCCCTTACACATGTCATCTAAATCAAAATGTCTCTAAAGAAATCGAATATTTCTCCGTAAAAGCAATTCTTTGCAATAAAGCTCTTTTTAACTTTATCGTCCAATGTAATACGTGCAATCCTAATCATATCCACTATGTTGTCAATCAGTTCATGTGAGAATTCCGCATTATAAATATCGTCCGTTTTCTTCAGCAATTCATCAAAGCAATCCATGATTGCTTGCCCTATTTCTCTTGCAATATCTTCATTCATTTGGGTAGGCTCAAAAATCGGATTCCCCTCAGCATCAATTCCCTCTACTGACCCATGCGCCGCGCTGAAAAGCATTTCCGTAAGCGGATAATATCTTTGCGCAAAGCTATTCAGCTGATAGTAATTTTTTCCCTGTCCACTGTAAGAACAAACTTCTATTGGCGCATTCTCCAAAGGTAATTTCACATAATATAATCCTAATAATTTCTTTTGCAGTATTCCCTCTAAATGTAATTGAACTGTTCCTCTTGCACAGAAATCATAAATTCCAATATTGTCCTTTTCCTCAATACGCAGTCGTTCTAAATATTTTCGATAATTATCCATTGCGCCATTGGGAATATTTTTTTCTGCATTTAGCAGTGCCTGTCGCGATGTATAGAAGTAACATGCATCCGGCAGCCCAACTGTTCCTTTTTCTTTAATCAACAAATACATTTGATATAACCAATATCCATCTCTGGAAGGGAAAAGCAAAAGATCACATTTTTTTTCCTTCGCCTGTCTGACCACCCAGATAAAAACATTAACAATTAGCGGCGCTAAAAAGACATTAACAAAAGTATACATATCCTCGACATTTATACCTCCATTGTCTTGTCGTGGCATCACTGCAATATGCTCTCTAAACCATTCAAACACACATCTGTCTTGCTCTGTCTTAACAAGCTCCTCTGTTTTCTTTAGATATAACTCTATATCCATCTTTTCTTTTTGTTGGTTAATATCTAAATCCACTCCCTCAAGCGAATAAATCGGAATGTGTTTGAGCCTTCCCCTTATTTTGGTGTATATTTTTTTTGTATACATGGGGCGTGCGATAATAACAATAAAGTCACAATTTTGTTCCACTTCTTCTTCGCTAAGCAGTTGAAACTCATCATTCTTACAGGACAGATCCATCACACCACAAATATTATAATCCGAAAGCTGTTGTAATAGCTTCCACGTGTGCGCACCTATCCCATATAAACAGATTCTAGCATTCTTTTGATTACAGAAACTATTCTGGAATGTTCTTAAAATATACTTTTCTTCACCGGTCATTTCTTTTCCTCTGAAGTGCCACGTCAATCTTCTTCTTGCTACAACATCCTTCACATCTCATACATATCATTGGATATCCACGCATACTATATCCAAAATCAAACTCCAACAATTCAATTCTCCTATCAGATGCAAAATTATCCAACAAAAAGGCATCACCTTCCCATTCCTCAAGTTCGCCCAATTCAAGCGCATTTGCCTCTATATGACAAAAAAACAATTTTCCATTGCGCAGACCCCTGAATGGTGCGTTACAACTCTGAAAAAATGCTATTCTTTGTTCTTCTGTATATTGTGAATGATCTGCGGTTTCAAATCCAAAATCAATCCATGAATCCATTTTTTTTAAATTATACTTCAATTCCCATTGCTGTAGCTTGCGCAAAAAGGATTTAACTCTATTCGCAATTTGCGGTACACCTACTGTATAGTCACTGATATCAAAAATAATTCCTGCCTTTTGGGCTATCTCTGCCAGGTCATCAGTCAGAATACAGGTGCCATTTGTAAATATATATATATGTACTACTCTATGCTTATATTTTTCCCATATATATTCGATAACCTCTCCTAATTGGGTATACAACAAAGGCTCTCCACCCAGGAGATTTAAATTTTCCACTATATCGACCCATTTAAACAGTGCATCCAAATCACTCTTTATTTCATCAAGATTCCGATCAAGCGGTTTGCAATAATTCGGCATCAGCATATTGCACCCATCGCATCTCAAAGTACACCTATTGGTAACTGATACATCTACCCTGTTTAAATAAACTCTTTTATCAACATACCAATCAAATAACGCAGCAAATCTCTTGTAGTCTATATAATCTAAATTTTCCTTTAATCCTCTTTCATCTAAATATTTAGATACCTCATTATAAGCCTCCGTACAGATGATAATCTTGAGGTGACTAAAATCCACCTCATCTGGCAAATAAATTCTTACGCCCTGAAGCATAGTTCCTCTCTTATAAGTATCTCGATCAATTATCCCCTTAATGCATACCCTCTGGCGATACCTCTGTATAAATGTTGCTCCCTTTCCTGCAGCTCCCCACAGGAAATACTCCTTCTGTTCATGTGCCCAAACTGCGCCATCCTTATCAAGTTCATGTCCTTTATTCGTGTATCTCATAGCCTTATTTTTGAATATCCTTTCATAAATCACTATACATTCTCAGCCTATTAACATCAATTAGGTTCAAATGTTTTTGATAATATCCGCAAAGTTCTTCAATTGATTCTGTCACATCCGTAAACTTGAATTTGCCGATCCCCTTCATCATACGGCTATTGTTCCCCGTATACTCCCTCTTCAGTCCGGATTCACCCACACGGATTTTACAGTTTACTCCTACAATATCCCTGACGATAGTTGCTAAAGTATATAAGTCAATTTTCACGCCGCGGCAAACATTGTACCGCTTATACTTCAAATCGTTCTCTATAAAGTACGGAAGAAGTCTTACACAATCTTCCACCCATAAATAATCAAAAAACACATTTTTTTTAATGGTTATATCCAACCCTTCCAATGCTCTGCAGATTGCATTGGAAATAAATCTTCTTTCCCATTCTTCATATTTTCCATATATACCAAATAGACAAAGCTCATAAATATTACAGCTATTGATGCACGACTTTGCCATCACATACTTAGATAAACCATAGGCATCCCGCGGTATACTGATATCAAAACAATCTTCCACGATGTTTGAAACATTATTTCTACGGTCATATTCCGCTCCAGAGCCAAAATATAACATCTTGCCATAAAGTTCACTACAACGTTCCAAATTAAAATACATCTGTAGGTTACCGTTTAGTACTTCATAGGCACTGAGCTGTTGTCTAAAATCGTTCCGGTTAGCGGCATGGATTACCACATCAAAACTATGTTTTTTCAAATATTCTTGGACCGCCTCCGTATCAAGTAAGTCCAATTCCTTACTAGACGGACAAGAGAACTCATATTTCTCTTGTAAACCTTCAAAAATATTTTTACCAATAAATCCGCTGCCCCCCGTTAAGAGAATTCTCTTCATTCTATACCTACATCTTTCATGGAATCATACTTAAAGTTGTTCTGCAACAGGTATTTCCTGTTTCATAAATAAATTGCAGTAATCGCAAGCCTGAATATACCCTCTGCTCAAAAAGGACTTCAATTCCTTGCGAAGTACATTCCTATCCCACTCTATCCCCTCAAGCTGTAAATAATCGCTCTCCGCATCTGTCAGCACCCCAATCGTATTCATATGCCCTGCCACATTGCACCGATAAAATCTGCCATTTGTCATGCCGATACATGTTTTGAAATTACATGTTGCAAAAATTTGATTTAATTCATTCTCTGAAAAATTGTGCTTTGTAATTGGCTCAATTTGGTACCATGTCTGTAATCGTTGTATTTACAATGTACGTTGCGTTTCATTGCCTCCTCGACAATTCTATTCAATTGGCGCGAGTACTCGCCATAGTCGTCTACAATAAGCTTCACCTTTCCGTTTTCTAGTAATCGCCATGTCCCTTCAGTGGGAAAAATGCTTCCATTGGTTACTATCCTAATGCCATGAACTTTCTTTTGCTCTATACACCAACGCAGAATCTCGTCAAACTCAACACATAGAAACGGCTCCCCGCCCATTAACTCCAATTCTGTGATTCCATCAACAGCTTCCAATATCTTTGAAAAATTATTTTTAACATATTGAAAAGAGTAATCTTGTTTTTTCTTATATTGCGTAATGAAAGATGCACAATTTTTGCATTTAAGGGTACATCTGCTCGTAATACATAATACACAATAGGGCAAATACATTTTTTCTGCGTATTCTTTGTTTTTACACGCACAATATTCATAGCGCTCAATAATCTCATCCAAATCAACCTCTCCATAAAGATAAGAACTGGAAAAGTTTATCTTATTCTGCAAATATAGTTCCTTATATTCACGCAACAATTCACAAATATCTAACGCCTCTACATCCCTATCGCTCCAAGCTTCCACCTGCTTACTGATCACTTCAAAAGAACTTGCTACACAAACTAGCACACACTCCTTGCAAATTTCCTAATTCTGATGAGCAAATGATTTTGTTGTCTGTCAATCCACCTGACTATATTTATTATCAACAATTGCAAAAACGTTCGCGTGATAGACTTTTGTAATCATTTTGTATGCAATTTCTCCATAAACGGATGCTCCCCATATAACAATCGGTTTCTTATTATTTTTAAGTCTAAAACTTCTCATGTATCCATAATGCAGCCCTTCTCACAATGGTCTGCTTCCTCTCCAAAATTTTCATCAGCACATCATTCCCTGCAATCTTGTTCCATTTGCTTGCCTGCTGGTATATACCTTGTATTCACATTAAAGCCACCATTGCATTTCGCACAATACGATAAGTATCCTTTTTCACTATATCCAAGCATAAATTCCAAAAACTCAGTTCTTCGACATTCATCATACTGAGAAATGTCAAAATAATCTGAACTACTTCTGTTACAGTACCCTGCCCACTCCGCTACCAACCCCATTCCACAGTACATAACCTTCTGATCATATAAAGAATGGCATGACCTTCTGTCACAAGAATCAAAAAAGGTCTTTAGGTTATCTTCTCCCAAAATTCCATTATTCTTTTGCGGATATCCACAATCCAACCATTTTTCAAATTGAACGTGATCGTATCTAATTCCTTCTCTGTCTAACAGTCCAATCACTTGCTCAATCTTCTGGCGCTTCCCAGTATAAGGCCTATAATCAGTGAACCGGTAAAAAACATTGTATTTTTTCATCAATTCAAGGCAACTCGGACTTGGTACGATTACTGCATTTGTATACACTTCTATACACGCCACTCGCTCTGGGTAATATTTCTCCGCGATTTCCTTAAGTATTTCCTCAAACTGTGGATTCAACATAGCATCTCCACCGACAAGTCCTAACACATTTATACTATCTACCCACTGGAAAAGCGCATCAAGATCCAGCATAATTTGATTAAGCGATGCATGCTTGGGTTGCTTTATGTAAGGAATTAGCGATGCGCACTTCTCACAATGCAACGTGCAATATTGTGTGACAATATATTGTAAATCGCATAAGTGTACCTTGCCCTCCTTGTAGAACATATAAAGTGAGGAGAAATCATCTACATGGAAGCAATCAACATTCTTTTTATAACCAATTTCTCTTAATTTCTCGAACACATCTTTGGTCCATCCTGTTGATACAAGTACAATACCTGGCTTGTTTTTTAAAACCCCCGGTGAATGAACCGGCAAACCGCATACCGTGGTTCCTTGTTTACGGACTTGCGAATCTATAAAACCTTCAATATTTATCTTATTGCAAAAAAATTCATAAAATGAAATACCGAATGTACCTGCCCCCCATATATAGTACACTGTTTTATTATCTTCAGAGCAAATAATCCTTGCTATCTCATCACATTCGTGTCCTTTGTTATCCCATTTCATCTCGTACTTCGCTTCCTTTGCTATGGTTTTTTATACTAACTACTAAATGACAAAATAATTTATGCTTCATCCATAAACGCATCTGCAATAAATAGATATTCCTGTTTGGGCTTTCCAATTCTCTTGAAAAAAGGCTTTGCTGCATTTACTGCGTTAATTGATATTACAATCGTCAAAATCATTATGTTGAGTTAGTATTTCTGGTTTATCACTCGTAATCCCATGGAAATCTACATCTCTATAAGTATCAATCACCTTTACTAACTCAGCGCTGGGATAACTTGATCGAATAAACTCCCATATAATCTCTGCATCATCAGATATTCCCCATAATGCATACTTAATGCCTTGATTATCATTGAACCTTTGCCGTATTTTACTTTCAATTTTTTCTTTTTGTACATTCTGGCAATGTAACATCGAAAAATTTTTTCTACACGAATATTTAGGATAAAGGTCAGACACCTGCAAATAGCTATACTTGTCCCACGCTGTCTTTAAACGCTGTATTGCCGTATCAAGTATGGTTTTTTTTACACCATCTATATCTGGCTTCGTGGGATTCCAATTTATTTTTTCTCTGTCTTTCCATAAATATATTGGCATAAACTGATCAATCCAATCAAACGTATATCCTCTATATTCTCGAACAATAATCGTTGGAATACCCATCGCTGTACACGGTGCCGCACAATGTAGTCTGGAAGTAATTATCAACTTAGCATTTTTGCGATACTCGTACAATAATTCTTTAGAAATATTCATCGCGTACTCTCTATCATAGAAATCCTTCCGCAACAACTCTCTTTCATGATGAATAAACTCAGCATCTTTAAGCAACTGCTGAGGAACTATACTCCTGACAAATTCTGGTGCATCCACAAAAAAAATCTTTTCTGCCTGATTCTCCTCCCTATAGGGTAGAGTAAAACTCAAACACCCACTAAGATATGCATCCACTCCATTATTCATAAGCTGATTCAATGTGTTTATATCTCTGCATCCGATTGGCGAAAAACGTTTTAAATATTCTAAATTATATTCCGTAAAACTGAATCCATTCTTATATAGACATATCCCTAAAAAAACAGGAATAATTTTTTCAGAAAATATCCACTTACCCTGTTCGCAAAACATAAAATCTGAAATCATGAAATTAATCGGCAAAATGAGATACTCCCCCATATATGTTTTGCATTCTTCAATTGTAAGATAATATATTTCGCTCTTTGGAATGCCCATTTTATCGTACATATTATCAATTGCAATCAACTGCATATAATCCCCTATATTTATTCTACATTTCTCTCCATCCAGCTTTGAACCCGAAACATAGCAAAGATTGGCATATCTCATATCATTTTCCTCTTTTTCTAAAATCTGTCTTATCGCTATTTATCCTTTGTAAATAGCATAACAAATCGTATCATCTATCGTATTCTTATAATGACGCAGATACATTATGTATCCAGGTTCTAGCCTATGAATTATTTGGGGAATCAGCGCAAATTGCCTCATATTATGGTACATACTAATAGCCAAAATGGGGTGATCCCTTTGAATCAATTTTTTAGCACCCCACAAAGCATTTTCCTCTTCGCCTTCTATATCCATCTTGATAAAATCTATTTTTGTTTCAAATTCTATATCATCAAGCGGTATTATTTCTGCGATTTCAGCCGCATTATTATCTATCGCACTTGCACCTGTTTCATCCGATAGATATGTTACCGACTCCCGCTCCCTTCCTACCCCATACGGATAAACATGTATTCTGCCTTGAATGTTGCTATACTTCTTTGCTATATTATCGTCTAATTTTTCTCGGATACTCTTATCCATCTCAAACAGATAAAAAACAGCTTTGGAATTACAATGTAATAAAAAAACATCCAAGGAATCGCCTGTGAAAGCCCCGCAATCAACAAATGAATTAATAGATGTATAATCAATCAAATCATCTGCAATATATTGTTCTACATCATAAAAATCATTTAAAAAATCTGTCGAATAATCTACTATATTAGCTTGCAATCTCAAATATAATAGTTTTTCGTAAAGCTTCTGTGAATAGGCATCTCTAAAAAATTTCCCTCTTTGTATTTCTGACACATATGAAGCAAAACATTCTGCACTTATATTAAATTTTTGAACAAGATAAGTAGTTATGCCTAAAGGATTATGCCATACATGAGGGAAATCGCATAGTTGTTCGTTAATGTCATGATTATGCTTTACTTTTTGATCAGCGACAGCTACAATCACATAAACCTTTTCTTTCTGTTTTGACAAGCTCTCAAACGGAATATAAGGGATTTTCCCCTCAAGCATATTCGCTTCCATTTTCAAATTATTGTCACAGAAGAAGCTAGGGAAAATGCCCTCTCGTATTAACCATTTTGAAATCAATCTTCCTAATGCTCCACCACCGAAAATGCATATACTAAACTCTTGGGCTTTGTTTTTGAAGAAAGTCTCCATACTCCGCTGTTCTACAAATTGTTTTGCTTTTTTATATTCCGAAATTATCATATTTTCTTCAGCTTTCACTGTTCATTGTATCCCTTCTGTCAGCGGCCACATCTTCTCCAATGGATATGACTCCAATGTTCCATCCTCATGCACAATAGTCTTTGTTCTCGGGGAAACAGTCTCATCCGGTGAAATCATCAGTTCGCAGAGCACCGGTCCATCCGCATCAAGAACCTCCTGAATATGCTCCTCCAACTGCCTGTTGTCAACAATGCGGAAGGTCTTTAATCCGTAGGCTTCCGCCACTCTCACAGTATCCGGCATACACAGACCGCTGGACTCCCCGCTTGCCACTTGGAAACCGCCGAAATTATTATTCTGCATGGAACGGATGCTCGCATAACCCTGATTGTTCCAGATAAATATTTTTACGGGAAGCTGTAACCTTACCAAAGTCTCCAATTCTTGAATATTCATCTGGAAAGCACCGTCTCCATTAATCAAAATCGTTCTATGCATATCATTAGCCAGACATGCACCGATGGAATAGGGCAGTCCGAATCCCATAGAGCCTAATCCCGCTGCGTTCTTCATCTTCTGTCCGCGCTTCGGACTGAATGCCTGATAAGTGATTTCGCCGGCTGCCCCCGAGCTCTCAGGCACGATAACATCCGCCTCTGTCGTATACCTGCAAAGCAGTTCCGTGAAATAATATGCGCTGACAACGCCCTTGACATTTCTATGTACATCCGTTACAGACGGATATTTCTTTCTGAGTTCATGCCCCTGTTCATTCCACTTTGCCCATACTGCATGCTGTGCTTTCAGAACTTCCTCGTCCCTAGCAGCTTCGAGTAAGCTCCTGATGAACTCCCCTGCATCACAGGCGCACATTGCCTCCACCTGACTCAGTTTCATCCGGTCAAGTTCATGACGATCAATGTCAATAACAATTTTTTTAGCGTTCTTTCCGAAATTCTGCTCATTAAACGCTGTCACACTGGTATCTAACCGGCTGCCGATAGAGAGGAGAACATCTGCTGACTGTAAAATAAGGTTTGCCCCCCTGTCTCCCATTCCGCCGGGGTGTCCGACATAGAGCTCGTCATCCTCCCCAAGCATATCTATAGTCTTCCATGTAGTAAGTACCGGAATTGGCAATGCTTTCAATAACTCATAGAAGTCCTCTGTCGCACCCGCAAGTTTAATACCATTTCCGGCAAGAATAACCGGCTTCTGTGCTTTTTTCAGCAATTCGACAGTCTTATCAACAATATCCGTCAGTTCTTCGCCCTTGTCTTGCGGGATCTCATAGCCGTTCTGTTTCTCCGGTTCGACCATAGCCGCCTGCACATCCAAAGGAATGGAAAGCCATACGGGACCGGGTCTCCCACTGGTTGCCTCATGGTAAGCGCGTTCCATATGATAACGTATCTCCGAAGGCTCCATTACCTGAACTGCATACTTTGTAATCGGCTTTACCATATCGATGATCTGCACTTCCTGCGAACCGATCTGTCTGACTCCGCTGTCCCCGATCAGATCCGCACGCTTTGCCTGCCCCGATATAATAAACATCGGCGTGGAATCAATCCATCCCGCAGTTACGCCAGTGATGGCATTTGTCGCTCCCGGACCTGAAGTTGTCAGGCATACACCGATCTTGTTTGTATGCTGTGCATACGCCTCTGCCGCAATGGCAGCCGCCTGCTCATGTAAAGTACAAATATACTCTATACCAGATCTTCCAATAGAATCATCAAGATGCATTGCCCCTCCACCGGGAAGCATAAATGCATATTTTACACCCTTTTGCTCCAGAAACTGAAACACATAATCCGACAGCTTAATCATTTCTCTTCTCCAAACATTTTGTATTCTACATACTCCGCGATCGTATGCCCAATAAAGATATGCGCCTCCTGCACTCTCGGAGTGATCTTCGACGGCACCTTCAGGATATAATCACAAATATCCGGCAACTCCGGCACATCATGCTGCCCCATGAGCATCACCGTAATGATTCCCTCACGTTTTGCATACCGAAGAGCTTCCAGAACATTCTTCGAGGTTCCGCTTGTCGAAATGGCGAGCAGAACATCTCCCCTTTTTGCTTTAGCCTCCAGCTGTCTTGCAAAAACTCTCTCATAGCTGTAGTCGTTTCCGATTGCCGTCAGTGTAGAGGTGTTTACCGTGAGCGCCTCTGCGTTCATCGCCGGACGCTCCTTATAAAAGCGGCTGACAAACTCCGTTGCAATGTGCTGGGCATCCGCTGCACTGCCGCCGTTGCCGCACAGGAAAAGCTGTCCATGATTTCGGAATGCCTCCAGAACCTCCTCTGCAACCCGCATAACCGATCCGGTCAGCTCGCTGTCCGTTGCCATTTTCTTAAAAATGTCCTCATGCTCTTCCAGACGACTATAGAAGTAATTAACCGGTTCCTCACCTGAGTTGTAGTCCTTCAGGATGCGGATAAGCTCCCATAAGCATCCCTGTCCGCCACCTTTCTGGAGGATCATCCGGGAAGCCTGCTTTGCGCGATCTATCGCATCGGCTGGGCAAATTCCAAGCCCCACATACGCCAAAGGCTCCACATCATATTTTCCATCGCCGATATAACAGATTTCCTCCGCTGAAACATGCTCCTGCTCTTCAAGCAAATGCAAAGTCTCTGTCTTTTTCTTCTGCCCTTGAAAAAAACAATCCCACGGAAAACGCTTCTGGAAATACGCTACAATTTCCGAATTTTCTCCGGTAATCGCCGCAAGCTTGTACCCTTCCTTATGCAGCTCATAAATTGCATCTATGTCCTTCAGGTTTAATTTCTTCTGTTCTGTACCCTTTGCATCGACGATCACAGTTCCATCCGTGATTACACCGTCAATGTCAAACACGATCCACTTAATCATCTCCGGTATCTTCCTATCCTCTAAGCTTCTTCTTTACTTCCTGCTCTGCGGGTGTCAGTGCCTTTACGCCGGTTCCCATGATCTTTTCCGTGTCACGGATGTCCTTTACCAGCTTGCAAAGCTCGTACGGTTCGATCGACGCTTTCTGGTCTGAGCCATACATAGTTTTATCCATAGTAATATGACGTTCAATGGATGTTGCCCCTGCTGCCACAGCGCATGTGCTTACCAGAGTTCCTGCCTCGTGCCCGCTGTATCCAACCTTACATTTATAAATATCAGCCAATACCCGGATCAGCTTCAGATTTGCATCCTCGACAGGCATAGGATAGGTGCTGTTACAGTGCATCAGTTCAAAAGGACAGCCTGCCTTTTCAAATATCTCTACAGCGTGATCGATCTCCTCTAAGGTGCTCATGCCCGTTGCAATAAAAGTATACTTACCCTCTGATGCGACTTCCTGTAAAAGTGCGTCGTTCGTCAGCATAGCCGATGCGATCTTATTGTATTTCAGATCATACTGGCGCAGAAACAGCTGAGAATCCAGATCCCATGCTGACGCAAACCACTCGATCCCTTTTTCCTTGCAGTATCTGTCGATTTCATCATACTCCATCCTGCTAAACTCGAGACCTTCCTTCTGTGCCCTCTGAGTATCTCCCCAAGGGCTCTGTCTCGGGCTGTCCAGATATTCCTTTGTGTAAACCTTATCTACGGTTCTCTTCTGGAACTTTACCGCATCGCAGCCTGCAACTACTGCCGCGTCAATCAGACGCTTTGCCAGACTTAAGTCCCCATTGTGGTTGATTCCGATTTCTGCTGTAATAAATGTGCTCATAAACTTTTCTCCTTGTCTGCCTTTATAATTTGCCATGAGGTCTCAGATACTCTGACCGCAAGCTCATCATACAAAATACCTGCTTCCTTCAGCATTTGCTGAACCGTCTTTCCATAACTGTTCAGCAATTTTCCTTCAACTACGACATAATTGTACTTCTTTACACCTGTATTTGCAACAATATCCGACAGTTCGTTACAGGAAAATGCCTTGTCCGAAACACCCTTTAAATCCTCTAAAAAGCGTACCTCCTGTGTAGCATTATACAGAGTCACATGTTCTGCACCCTTTTCCCTCAATATCTCTTTTACCTTTAAGGAATTACTTCCCAGACCGCAGTTAATCCCCAACACTGTTGCTTTGTCAAGCAACGGTATTTCCCACTTGTCAAAAAGCTGTAGATCATAGCAGAAGCCTAATCCCCATGGGTCAACACCATACTTTTTAAAGAAATCTCTTCTACCCTCCAGATAAAACTGTTGCTGTTCTTGTGCCTTACCTAAATCATGTTTCAAGGTGACAGAACCGAAATGATGGCAATACGCATCCTTTGCCAGCACACATTTATAACCATTTCGCCGTATCCATAAAGAACATTTATCGTCAGGGAAAGAGCTCAAACTCATACCACAGCACATATCCTCATACAGTTCAAATACGAACTGAGAATATATTGCTGATGCCATTATTTGAATAGGATTACAAAGTCTAACTCGCTCTTCATGTTTTCTTTCTGAGTATACATTATTTTCTTTTGCAACGCGAAGGAACTCCTCCCATGTACTATATTGCACAGGGATTGTCTGTAAATTACTGATATTCGGTGTTGTCGGAACTATATAACCATATTGAGGATGCTCTACAATGCAACGATATAGATTATCAATGGCATGATCCCCAATTATAATGTCATTGCTTACATTTAAGATATATTTACTGCGTATGTTTGCCTTATTTGTGACAAGGGGCATCACTCCGTTTACCGCAACATTTATTACTTTAATATCGTCATATTGTTCAAAATATTCTTTTGTTCCATCATTTGATCCATGATTAAATACAAGCAATTCGTAAGAGACTTCATCTGGCAAATTTTTTTTAATGCTTTCGACACATTGCCTCGTATAATCTATATGATTATACCCAGTCACTATAATAGAAAGGTCAAAATCATATTTTCGCTCTTCCTTCGCTACCTGTAAAATTCCAAATGTATCTGTTGTTGCTAAATATTGCCTAAAGTCCTGTTTTTCCTCAGAATGCTCATATACAATTCCCCAATAGTAGAACTGAATCGTCGCCGTCTCAATAATCGGAGCTAATTCATATTCCAGTTTCCACTCAACCTTCTGCGGCGCCGTCAGCACATAATATTTAATATCCTTCAATGATTCCATTGCGCAGGTACAGGCATCAGCAAGTCGTATTCTGCTTCCCTCCGGGATCTCCTGCCTCGCCGTCTGCTGCACAGCAAACAATCCGTCCCATAAGTCCATACTCAGAGAGTTAAACAGCTCCATGTTGCCTGCGGAATATTGTTGTTTCATCTGCTTTGCAGCATCCTGCATCGTCTGTAATATATCCAAAATACTGTATGCAAGTTCTATGTTCACTTTATCCTCCAATGGTTTTTCCTGATTATCTTCCGCTCATCTCTGCCGTTTGCTCTAGCAACACCTTTACCTCGCTGTCCTCCGGCGTACACGCTTGTATCTGATGCAGAATCTCTTCTGCTGCCTGCCATTCTCCTCGTTGTAAGCGAAGCTTTGCAACTGACATTAGCGATGTAACCAATTTTTCCAATTCCGCCTTCTCCGAATTCGGGTTTTGTATTTGTTTTTGAATCTCATCTCTGAGGCTGGCTGCATACTTGCTGACCACAACTTCCATGGAAGGACAGACAGTCAGACAATCTTTAATTTGCCGTAATGCTTCCTTATCATTTCCCTGCTGTCGATATTCCTGCAAGTGCTTCAGTTTAAGTGCAAGCTGAGCCTCCTCCGGCAAGACTTCGACTGCTTCTGTAAATACAAACTCTTTATAATAAGGCTTATACATCGCTATGACAGCATCCGCGTATTTCCACAGCTGTCTCTCCGTCTCCTCCAAAACAGTCTGCGACTCCTGACATACCCTCAGACAGCCTTCCTCATATTTCATGCGGAAAAGATCATAGCGAATATTTTCTATTGTCTGCCACGTCGAGATTCTTGCATTCCATAAGATAAGTTCCTCTGAAGTCGCTTCCCTGCTCCATTGTTCAAGTGCATGCTTCCATTTCCTATAATCCATTTTCAGGAAACTCGGCTCTAGAGAAATATCCATCCGATCTGCCACATTCCATATCTCCGATCTGATTTCAAGCAGTCCATCCCCATACTTGTCAAACAGTTCCGCAAATAGTGCTGTAAGCAGTTGTTTTCTCTCACCTGCTTCGAGTTCCGTATTTCTATCAGTCCAAAGAATTCTACAGCATAGAATGTAACAGTGTTCAAACTCCAGCTCCGCCACCAAACGGTAAAATTTTAGTAACTTTTCCGACTCCCCCCGTTCTCTATATGAAATTTCGCTTTCCAGAAAGACAACGTACATTTCCTTCATGCCGTCTTCCCTTGCCACCAATGTCTGAAGTATTTTTACCCAGAGCGGATGATAGGGAACGCTGCAGGAGGCATCCACAATTTTCTTCTCATACTTATTTTGATGTAGAAGGCGACGATCTGTCCAATCTATCATAAAAAAAGCCTCTTCGGCAAGCTTATGGTCTCTCTGTATAATAGCAGCCTCCATCCCGATCACTATTGTAGTATACAAAAACGCTTCTTGAAATACTCCTGCTGTAATTGCTGCTGTTCCTGTCTCTATAGCCTCCCTATTATTTCTCAATTTTGCAGCATACCCTAAATACCTCGCTAAATAGGATGCTGCCATCTCAAACTTCCCCAAAGTGCAATATAATCTCACTCCAACCAGACAATAAAATGCCACCGTCGGTTCCATGTGCCTATATTTCGATGTCGAATCCGCCAACGCTCTGTTCAACCACTGTTCTTCCCTGTTGTATTCCTTTAATAGTTCAAGCGATAAAAGTATGTAGCAATATAGAGCGCCCACATGTGAAGGTGCATAAGTTATTCTCTTCTTGACCCTATTCCATTCCTTTAATCCATTTTCACAAGTTGCAATAGCTTCTGCATAATTTTCACCCGCATAATATACCTGCTGACCGGGAAAAAACCATCGGCCGATGCGGTAAAGGAAGCCCACGCAGAGTTCGAAGCGATGCGTGGTTCCATAAGGAAAAGTTCACCGGGGCAAAGACCGGAAGGGTGGCTCAACATGAACATAATCATACAGTTCGCCCTCAAGGGAAAAAGAATATTCAAACACATCAGGAGATATGAAACCGAACATGAAAATCGTCATTGAAGGAGCCGGAGAAGTAGGCTCTCATCTTGCCAAGATGCTTCGGTCCGAAGGCAACGAAGTCACGGTAATCGATGCTGATCAGCAGAGAATATCAGCTTTGTCGTCGTATAGCGACGTGGAGGCCATTGTAGGTAACCCTACGTCCATCCAGACGCTTAAGGATGCAGGAGTAGGCAGGGCGGACCTTTTCATCGCGGTATATCCCCAGTCCACACAGGAAATCAACATAGTGGGCGCGCTTCTGGCCAAAAGGATAGGAGCAGCCAAGGTTATAGCCCGAATCAACGACGAGGACTACCTCTCATCGGAGAACAAATTGCTGTTCAAGGAGATGGGAATAGAACTGCTATTCTATCCGGAGAAGACGGCCGCTGAAGAAATAGTGGATTTCCTCAAGCACAACTCTTCGTCCGAGACTATGGAATTCGCCAGGGGAAAGCTTCAGATAGCGGTCTTCAAGCTCAACGAGGACTCCCCTATCCTGGACCTCAAGTTGTCAGAATTCATCAAGACTGTAGATAAGAACATTATCAATCAGTTCAGAATCATCGCCATCACCCGCGATGAAAAGACCATTATCCCGAGACTGGAGACCAAGTTTCAGTTCGGAGACCTCGTATTCGTGGTCTGCCGCAGAGAAGGCGTCGAGTCACTCAACAGACTGCTCGGCAAGAGCAACATAGACATAAACGGCGTCTTCATCGTAGGAGGAGGTCCGATTGCCGAGATGTTGGCAAGGTCCCTTGCAAAGATGAATGTAAATGTCAAACTGGTGGAGAAAGACCGCGACAGATGTATCGAACTGTCCCAGCGGCTGCCGGACACCGTGCAGGTGGTGAACGGAGACGGAAGAAATTCGGATTTCCTGTACGACGAGGGCATCCAGCAATATGACGCGTTCATAGCTCTTACAAGCAACGACGAAAGCAACGTGCTGTCCTGCGTGGTAGCTAAGAAATTCGGAGTGGCGCGAACGGTAGCGGAAGTCGAGAATATCGAATACATAAAGCTTGCGGAAGAGATGGGAGTGGACAATGTCATCAACAAGAAACTCCTTACCGCCGGAAGAATATTCCGTCTCACCCTGTCGGGAAAGGCAAGATTTGTCCGTTACATGACAGGCTCCAACGCGGAGGTGATCGAATATACGGTGGCTCCTGACTCCGCCATCACCAAGGCTCCTCTCAAGGAACTTGATTTCCCGCAGAACGCGCTGGTCGGAGGTGTCATCCGTGGCAATGAAGCATATATAGCGGTAGGAGACACCCGGATTGAAGCTT
>OQWA01000085.1_pt1 | contig 21687 bp, 17 predicted proteins | sample 1691581 | NCBI WGS metagenome assembly OQWA01 (sample SAMN03418264, study PRJEB22391) | human gut metagenome | biome: human-gut; feature: organic feature; material: feces | host: Homo sapiens | place: Tanzania | collected 2013-01
GATCCGGCCGTCTGCGGACTTTATAAGGATATGCAGGATCCAAAAGACAGACTTGGCCAGATTGTCAGGATTATGAAGGGGCATCAATGCAATTATCTGATAATACCTCTTGAAGCAGATGAACGTTGGGAAATGGAACAGAGTGGATTTTCTGTGATCAGGGAAAATGATAAATTTGTATTATATTATTGTCCTGTGATATAATAATATGATTATGTGCTGGATAAAGGAGTAACTCATGATAAAAGAAATATGGAATAATCGTAAATTGATTTTTAAACTGGCAAAAAATGATTTTAAAACGCGATATGCCGGATCTTATCTGGGAATTGTCTGGGCATTTGTTCAACCGATTATTACGATTATTGTGTATTGGTTCGTGTTTGAATATGGATTGAGTGCCGGAGCTCAGTTGTCTCGAAAGAGTAGAGCCATTATATAGAATATATCCATGGAAAGCACTTCTTAGGGCTGGTGCAGTCTCCGCTGTATATCCAGTATGAGAGAGGAAACACATCGCTCGGCACGGGAAGACTATCCGGCTTTATTTATCTGATGCCGGAGGGCTTTACCCTCGATGTCTACACCGAGGTCTATGTGCGCTTCCGGCAGGACAATCCCCTGTATGGAGATGCCTATCAGGATTACATGGATGAAAAGACGCCTGTATGGGAGGAACTGGTCTCCGAATCGGCGGACAGACGCTTTGACGAGCTGGTCGGACAGTATCCGCCGGAGCTGGCACAGGCTGCCGCGGAGCAGATCGGAAAGCCTGCGGTCTATGTGCTCGGAAGGAACACCAATATCGGTTACGTCTGCTTTGAGAGCGATTCTTCGATCGTGGAGGGCGTTGCCAATATTTTCCCTGTGTTCTTCTTCCTTGTGGCGGCGCTGGTCTGCATAACGACCATGAACCGCATGGTGGAGGAGCAGAGAACACAGATCGGCGTGCTGAAAGCGCTCGGCTACGGAAACGGCACAATCATGTCAAAATATATGATCTACTCCGGCCTGGCGGCTGTTCTCGGCTGTGTGTCCGGCTTCGCACTGGGCACATGGGGCTTTCCCAAGGTCATATGGTACGGCTACGGGATCATGTACAAGGCGGATCCGATCGTCTATGTCTTCAACTGGAGGCTGGCGGTGGTCTCGCTTGCAGTCTCGCTTTTCTGCTCTGTCGGGACGACATGGCTCTCCTGCCGTGTGGAGCTTTCGCAGGTGGCGGCACAGCTCATGCGCCCGAAGGCACCGAAGGCGGGAAAACGTGTTTTTCTGGAGAGAATTCCCTTTTTGTGGAAGCATCTCAGCTTCTTGAAAAAGGTTTCCGTGAGAAATATCTTCCGCTATAAAAAGAGACTGTTCATGATGGTTCTGGGCATCAGCGGCTGCACGGCGCTTCTTGTCACCGGCTTCGGTATCAGGGACTCGATTGCCGGGGTGGCGACACAGCAATACACCGAGATCCAGACCTATGATCTCTCGATCAGCTTAAAGGACGCGGATGACGGTTTTGTGCAGAAGCTGGATGATTTTTCGGAGGATGGGCTGCGGGAAGTTCTTGGAGTGATGGAGAAGAACATGGATCTTGTCACAGATGAGGGCATCAAGTCGGTCTATCTCGTCGTCGGTGATCCTGCGCAGATGCCGGAGTATCTGGATATGCATACAGAGGAGGGGGAGCCGGTTGCCTATCCCGGTGCCGGTGAGGGCGTGATTACCCATAAGCTCGCCGGACAGTATGGAGTCCGGGAGGGCGACACGGTTACGCTCCGTGATGAAAATATGAATTCCCTGACGGTTAAAATCTCGGCGGTCATGGAAAACTATATCTATAATTATGTCTATGTCTCGGAGGAGACATGGAGGGACGGCTTCGGCGGGGAGCCGGAGAGAAAGACCGTGTATGTGAATCTGGAGCAGGGCACGGATGCACACGGGCTTTCGGCGGAGCTGATGAAGCTGGACGGCGTCTCCAACGTCAATGTGAACAGGGATATGATGGACCGCGTAAACAGTATGATGCAGAGCCTTGACATCATTGTGCTTGTCGTCATCCTCTGTGCCGCCGGGCTGGCATTTATTGTCCTGTATAATCTGACAAACATCAATATCACAGAGCGTGTGAGGGAGATCGCAACGATCAAGGTGCTCGGCTTTTACAGGAATGAGACAGCAAGCTACTGCTTCCGCGAAAATATTCTGCTCGCGGCGATGGGGATGCTCGTCGGACTCTTGCTTGGGCGGTTCCTCCATGCGTTTGTCATGAGTCAGATACAGGTTGATCTGGTTGCCTTTGACGTGCGGATCAGTGCGTTGAGCTATTTGTACAGCGCTCTGCTGACGATCGTGTTTGCGGGTCTCATCAATCTTGCCATGGGCGGTAAACTGGAGAAGATCAGCATGACGGAGTCGCTAAAGAGCGTGGATTAAATGGGAAGGGAGAAAGCGGATGATGAAGTTTGATATGCACTGTCACACAAAGGAGGGATCTCTGGACGGCAAGGTGCCGATCGATGAGTTTATTGCCACCCTCATAAAGAGAGGCTATGACGGTATGCTCGTCACTGATCATGATTCCTACAACGGATACCGTGCGTGGAAGAGAAAGCTGAAGGACAAGGCATTCCGCGATTTTGCCGTGCTCAAGGGAATTGAGTATGACACGATAGACGCGGGGCATATTCTGGTCATTATGCCGGAGACTGCGAAGCTTCCTATTCTGGAGCTGCGGGGACTTCCCGTGCAGTTTTTGATTGATATTGTGCACAGGAATGGCGGAATTTTAGGCCCTGCGCATCCCTGCGGCGAGAAATATATGAGCATTCTCAACACCAGAAAACATCGGCGCAATCTCTCCGTGATGGAGAAATTTGATTTCATTGAGGGCTTTAATGCGTGTGAGAGCCGTGAGAGCAATGCCCGGGCGCAGGAGATTGCGAAGGAGTATGGAAAACCTGTCTTCGGTGGAAGCGATGCCCATAAGCTTGACTGCATCGGACTCGGCGTAACGGAGTTTGCGGGGAATATCACCTGTGAGTCGGAGCTGATTGCGCTGGTAAAGGAGAAGGGCAGGGAGGCATGCCGCTGCGGCGGAGAATATTACGAGCATACGACAAAGCAGAAGATTGGCAAGGTGAATAACCTTCTGGTGCAGTCCTTCTGGTTCTATAACCGGATCGGAAGCATGTGGAGACATCATAAGCGCCATCTTGAATTAAAGAGAATGTATATCCGCATTAAGTAAGTATTACGGAATTATTGCAGGAGCCCTGAGGATTCAGGGCTCAATTCATAAATTCTTAAGGTTCATTTTATGCGTTAATATGTTATAATAGCTTTATTCTGAAACAGAAGGCATCCGAATGGACATCAATAGCATGAGTGGGGATGTTAGAAACGGCTGAAAAGCCGGAAAGAAAGAGGAGAGTTATGAAAAAAGGAATGCAGAAGTTTTGGGCGCTTGCACTTGCCGCAGCGACGGTCGTTTCCATGACGGCGTGCGGAGGCGGTACGGCGCAGACGGACGGAAGTAATAGCAATAAGGGAGACGGAGAAAAGGGCGGAGACGCTGGTACGGCGGATTTTGTCTATGTCCCCCAGTATACCTCGTTCGGAGAGGGTGACAGCTATAATTATGAGTTTGCCGGAGGTAAGATTTATTACAGCAGGTATATCGACCAGGGGGAGGACAGCTATACCGGCATGTTTGTCTATGACCTTGCGGCGGGAACCGAGGAAGAGGTTGTCTATGCGGATGCCCCGGAGAACGGCTGGCGTCAGGGCATGGCGGTTGATGCCGACGGAAACCAGTATGTGATCTGGTCCGTGTATCAGATGGATGAGAACAATCCCGATAATTCCCGCAACCTGTACAGCCTTGAGAAATATGACAAGGATGGAAATACGGTATACAATACCGATTTTACCGATCTGCTGGCTGCCGATGAGGAGAACAGCTATGTGCAGGATGTCGTGGTCGACGAGCAGGGAAGGGCTTATCTCACATCAAGCACCGTTGTTTATCTCTTTGACGAGGAGGGAAACAGCAAGGGATCGGTTGCAGCGGACGGAATGTGGATCAACAGTGTTGTGTGCGGAGGAGACGGCAAGGTCGTGATGGCTTATTACGACTGGTCAGCGAACGGCTCCGGCTACACGGTATGCGATATTGATTTTGACAAGAGACAGTCGGGAACAAAGTACACCCTGCCGGGTAACGGAGGAAATCTGTCGGCAGGCCGGACAAAGGAACTGCTGGTGAGCGACGACAGTGCGCTGTATACATTTGACAAGAAGGATGGTTCCTATGAGCAGATTCTGAAATGGCTGGACTGTGATATTAACGGAAGCTATGTGGATGCGGTTCATGAGCTGGAGGACGGCAGATTCATGGTTATCATCCGATCATGGGATACCGGAGAGACGGAGATGGCCTATCTGACGAAGACTCCTGCCTCCGAGGTTGTCCAGAAGGTGGAACTCACCATCGGAACCGTATATCCGTCTCAGAGCCTGCAGGCGGCTGTTGTAAACTTTAACAAGAGCAACGAAAAGTACCGCTTCAAGGTAAAGCAGTATTACGATCCCGATGGAAACATGGATTATTCGGACGCAATCGCGAGGATGAACAACGAGATTACCTCCGGCGCGGACTGCCCGGATCTTATCGAGCTGGACAGCTCGGAGATTGACACGCAGATGCTTGTCTCCAAGGGCATTCTGGAGGATCTTGCACCCTATCTTGAGAAGAGCAGTGTGCTGAGCAGGGATTCCTTTGTCGAGAGCGTTCTGAACGGCTATACCTATGACGGCAAGCTGATCGCAATACCGAGAGACTTTTCCATTGCAACTGTCGCAGCAAAGACCTCTGTTGTGGGAGAGCGCGACAGATGGACGGTGGAGGATGTCATGAAGCTGGCAGAGCAGTATCCCGATGCCGAGCTGTTTGAGTACACCGGCAGAAGCGAGATGATGAACCTGCTTCTTACCTTTAACCAGGATCAGTTTATCGACTGGGAGAGCGGAACCTGTGACTTCAACAGCGACAGCTTTAAGCAGATGCTGGAGTTCGTGGCGGGCTTCCCGGCAGAGTACAACTGGGATGAGGAGAAGGAGTCCACACCGAAAAGACTTGCAAACGGCAGTCTTCTGTTATACACGGATTACGTTACGGATATCAATGATATTCAGGTAGCAGAGGCGATGTTCGGAGAGCCGGTTTCCTACGTCGGCTATCCTGTGATCGGTGACGACCCCGGCTGCCTGCTCAGCGCAAGCGGATGCTTCGGATTGACGTCCAAGTCTGCCAACAAGGACGGCGCATGGGAGTTTATCGAGAGCTATCTGAATAACAAGAGTGATATGTTCAGCTATGGACTTCCTACAAACAAGAAGCAGCTGGAGGAACAGATCGCAGAGAAGATGAAGGCGGAATATGCGAAGGACGAAAACGGTGAGATTCTGCTGGATGAGAACGGCGAGCCGATCGTTCTCGGCATGGGAGGCTTCGGCTACGACGATTGGAATTATACCTATCATCCGGTGACGGAGGAAGAGGTTGCGACGCTGATGAAGCTGATTGACATAGCAAGACCGGTACCGTCCCAGAATACAGAAATTATGGGCATTATCAGCGAGGAGGCAGAGGCCTTCTACAACGGACAGAAGAGCGTGGATGATGTGGCAGCGCAGATTCAGAGCCGCGCTTCGATGTATGTAGGTGAAAACAGCTAAACAGTCAGGGGAATGTGAAGTGAGCAAGAAACAGAAAAGGGAGCGTGCCGAAGCGGCTGCTCCGAAGGTGCATATCAAGACGACGAGAAGAACCAGAAAACTGAAGGTAAGTTCGGGGGCATTTATTGCCCCCAGCTTCCTCGGTGTACTGCTGTTCTTCATTTTGCCGTTCCTTGTCGTTATTTATTATTCCATGGTGGATAATCCGATCAGCGGTCAGTTTGTCTTTCTGGATAATTTTAAGAATATCATAGCAAATTCGGCGTTTAAGAAGGCGGTGCATAATACATTGATGTTTTCCGCAGTATCTGTTCCGCTGGCAGTGGTGCTGTCTTTGATTCTGGCGATTGTACTGGAATCCAGGATCCCCTTCAAGAGCCAGTTCAGAACCTTTTTCTTAAGTCCGCTGATGGTGCCGGTGGCGTCAATCGTGCTGATCTGGCAGGTGCTTTTCCACTATAACGGTGCGGTAAATGACATGCTGGCAAAATTCGGAGTGGATAAGATTGACTGGCTCAAATCGGACTATGCGCTGGTCGTTATCGCCATCCTTTTCCTGTGGAAGAACCTTGGCTACAACATGATACTGTTTATGGCGGCGCTTGCGAGTATTCCAAGGGATATTCTTGAAGTGGCAAGGCTGGAGAGTGCGACACCCTTCCAGACTTTCTTCCATATCAAGATCCGCTATCTGTCCTCGACTTTATTGTTTGTGACGATTATGTCCCTTATCAGCTCTTTTAAGATATTCCGCGAGGTATATCTGCTGACGGGAGACTATCCGACGGACACGGTTTATATGCTGCAGCATTTTATGAATAACAAGTTCCGGAATCTGGATTACCAGATGCTGTCGGCGGCGGCAATTCTGATGTCTCTGGTCATGATTGTTATCATCGGAATCCTCTTCCTCGCGGAAGACCGGTTCGGAAGGGATGTGGAGGGATGAGCATGGAAAACACATCTGTACGGTCGGCCGAAAACAGGGGGAAACGGCGCAGACCGGCTTCAAAAAAGAAAATATTTGAGATCAGCAGGATTGTGCTTGCGACCATCGTTGCGGCGAGCTTTGCGATCCTGTTCCTGACGCCGATCATCCTGACGATTACCAACTCGTTCATGTCGGCATCCGAAATATCGGCGAACTACGGCTCGGTATTTGCGACAAACAGCAGTGGCGGCAAGGTTTATATCTCAGAGAAGGTCAATCTGAAATTTATTCCAGATATGGTGTCCTTCAGCCAGTATATTACGGTGCTGTTCAAGAGTCCGGAATACCTGTTGAAGTTCTGGAACTCTGTCATCCTTGTAGGCCCGATCGTGATATTCCAGCTGACGGTCGCGTCTCTGGCATCCTACGGATTTGCGAGATACCGGGGGCGTCTGAGAGAGATCATTTTCTTTGCCTATATCATACTGATGCTGATGCCCTATCAGGTAACACTGGTTCCCAACTATCTGGTCAGTGACTGGCTGAACCTGCTGGATACCAACTGGGCAATCTGGCTGCCGGGAATCTTTTCCCCGTTTGCGGTGTTCCTGCTGACGAAGTTCATGCGCCGTATTCCGACCTCGATGATCGAGGCGGCGCAGATCGATGGGGCGGGAGAGTGGCAGATTTTCAGAAAAATCTGTCTGCCGCTGTGTAAGGGTGCAACCTGCTCGGCGGCGATTCTGGTGTTTATTGACTATTGGAACATGGTAGAGCAGCCGCTGATCCTGCTGTCGGATGCAGAGAAGCATCCGCTGTCTGTATTCTTAAGTAAGATCAATGCGGGAGAGATCGGACTGGCGTTCGCTGTGGCGACGATTTATATGGTTCCCAGTCTGCTGATATTCCTTTACGGAGAGGAATATCTTGTAGATGGAATCACATATCAGGGCGGAATCAAAGGGTAAGAAATCTAATCAAGCAAGGAGAGGAAAAAGGAAATGAACGAGAACGGAAAGAACAAAAGAGAGTGGGTCAAAAATGCAGCGATCGTTTTTCTCGCGGTGATGCTGGTTCTGACATTTTTCTCAAACACTATTATGAATTACTCCCTTCCTGAGGTGGCTACCAACTATGTTCAGTCCGGTACCATCACAGCGAAGATCAGGGGAACAGGAGTTGTTGAGAGCGGCGACCCTTATGAAGTAAAGGTCACGGAATCCAGAAAGGTTTCCAGCGTGGCAGTCCGCGTCGGTGACACAGTACAGAAGGGAGATGTCCTTCTGTATCTGGAGGATTCTGAGAGCGATGAACTGAAGGCGGCGAAGGATGCGTTGGAGCAGGCACAGAATGCGTATGAACTGGAACTGTTAAAGGCGGAAATCACCTCCTCGGATATTTATTCGGCAAATAAGAATGTGTCGGCGGCAACCTATCGCCAGCAGATCACAAATGCACAGAAGACATTGAAGGATGCGAAGGAAGCGGTAAAGCCGCTGGAAGAAAAGCTGACACAGCTCAACACGGAAGCAGCCGCTATTGACAGACAGCTTCAGTATGAGGGGGATCAGAACTCGGTGGTGTCGAGCAGGATAGATCCGGCAAAGAAGGCTGTTGACAATGCAGCAGCAGTACAGAAAGATGCAATGACGACAAAGACTACGGCGGAAGCCAAGCTGGCAGATGCGAGAATAGTCGAGGCGGCAAAGAGAGCCGCTTATGAGACCGCTGTCTCGGACGGGGATGCGTCAAGTACCGATGCCGTGACGGCAAAGGCGGAGTGGGATGAGGCTGTAAAGGATGCAGCTGATAAGGAGACCGCTTATAATAATGCCGTAAATAGTCTGGCGAATGCAGATAAGGCGCTGAGTGACGCGCAGGGCTATCTTGCCTCTGTGACCGATGCAAATAATCAGAGGGAAGCGAGCCAGGCAGTAGCAAATCTGAATCAGCAGAAGGCTTATTATACACTTAATATCGCGGCAGTGCAGAAGGAGCTGGATGCAGCGAACGCAGTTGTGGAAGAGCAGACAACGGTATTGACTGAGCTGATCTCCAAGATCGGAAATGTGACAAATCTGGAGACCCTTCTGGAGAATATTTCCAAGGCACAGGAGACGGTGGATGAGCTGACAGCCAAGGCAATTGATGCGACGGTGACGGCAGACATTTCCGGAACAGTGACCTCCATCAATGTCACTGCCGGAAATACGACATCCGCAGCGGAGCCGGTAGCGGTTTTACAGCCGGAAGGAAAGGGCTATACCCTGAGCTTTTCTGTCACAAACGATCAGGCGAAGCGTCTGTCGGTCGGTGACAAGGCTGATCTGGTCAATGCGTGGAGATATGACGATGTCGATGTGACGCTGGCGAGCATCAAGCCGGATAAGACAGATCCCGGACAGAAGAAGCTGCTGACCTTTGATGTGACCGGCAGCGTAACGGCAGGTCAGACACTGAACCTCTCTGTCGGCCAGAAGAGCGCGAACTATGACCTGATTGTTCCGAACAGCGCGATCCGTGAGGACAGCAACGGTAAGTTTATTCTGATCGTGGAATCCAAGCCGAGTCCTCTGAGCACACGTTATATCGCAACCCGTGTAGACGTTGAGGTGCTGGCGAGTGACGATACCCAGTCGGCGATCACAGGAGGTCTTTACGGCTATGAGTATGTAATTACCACTTCCACAAAGCCAGTGGAGGCGGGTAAGCAGGTTAGACTGGCAAATAACTGATCCCGGTGGAAATGAGGCGAGTGATGAAGAAAATTGTATTAGGAATCAGTGGAGGTATTTCCTTCGTAATCTTCCTGGTTCTGTGCTTTATAGCGAATCATCTCGGGCAGGGACAGGAAGCACAGATGATGGCGGAGCGTTGGAGCGGAAAAAAGGATGTTGCACAGGTCAGCTGTTTTTTCTCTGTAAATATGCAGATTTCAGAGGACAGGATCAGGGAATTTGAACATTCTATCGATGCCGCGCTGGCGGATGCCTCTGTGATACAGGAATCCGAGAATCCGAGCGCCAGACTCTGGGCGGATGCGTACAGTGCGGGAGGAAAGGTAACGATCTCCAGTGACAAATCCACCCTTCAGGCGGATGCAATCGGTATCGGAGGAGATTTTTTCCTGTTCCATCCGATGAAAATGCTGTCGGGAGCCTGCTTCTCGGGAAACGATCTGATGCAGGATTACTGTGTTCTGGATCAGGATGCGGCGTGGCAGCTGTTCGGTTCCAATGACGTTGCGGGGATGACTGTCTATATAGGCGGGATTCCGCATATTGTCACCGGTGTCATCCAGCGGCAGGAGGGCAGGCTGATGGAGGCTGCAGGGCTGGACAGCACGCTGGTCTATGTCTCCTACAAGACTCTGAGCGAGCTCGGCAGCTGTAATGGGATTAACCATTATGAAATCGTGATGCCGAATCCGGTTACCCAGTTTGCGTATAACTACGTCAATGAGAATCTGGGAGATTCCGGCGATGAGACGCAGATCATGGAGAACTCTTCACGGTATTCGTTTCTCTCCAGATTAAAGCTGATTCCGCAGTTCGGAACCCGTTCCATGAACGGAAAAGCCATCATTTATCCCTATTGGGAGAATGTGGCGAGAGGCTATGAGGACATTCTTGCGCTGATTACATTATTTGAGCTCCTGTTCCTGCTTTATGCGGTGACGCTTGCTGTGATCTTCTTTGTCATCTGGTGGAAACACAAGGGCTGGACAATCAAGGAGAAGGTTCTGTATGCCAAGGATAAGGTGGAACGCAAGGGCGAGAGAATCCGGGCGAAGCGTCTTGCCAGAAAGGGCAATACCGATGATCTGGAATTTTTAGAAGAATTTGATGAGAAGCCGGAAAAGAAAGAGAAGAGGAAAAAGAGAAAACTAAATAAAAAGGATAAATAAAGATATAGAAAGAAAGGGAGGAGAAATTATGAGAAAGGATTGGGGAAAGCGAGTTCTGGCGCTGGGATTGACAGTGGCTATGACTATCGGACTTTGCGCCTGCGGAAAGGATGGGGACGGCAGTAATAACAAGCCGCCTTCCGGCAATTCGTCGTCTCTGGCGAAGGAGCATGTGTATCGGGTGCAGAATATTACACTGCCCCAGATGTACTCCGGTCAGGGAGGCAACATCAATATCAGATGTACCGCCCACAGAGACGGCAAAGTATACATGGTGATGCAGGTGTACGATTACGAAACCTACAGCGAAAATGACTATCGGGTTGTCTCCATGAAGGAAGATGGCACGGATGTGCAGATGGCAACGCTCGAGATTGCAAGGAATAGCGGAAATGAGGATGTACAGGAGAGCACGGACGAGGGTACCACGGACGAGGGAAATACGGATAACGGTGATGAAGGGATAGCTCTGCTGGATACAGAGGAAGGCGTGGTTGTAGAGCCCGGAGCAGGCGATGTGGATGAAGTCTATCCGGGCGAGGAATCAAATGGCTACGAGTATTCAAATTACAATCCCTTTGTCATGGCGGCGGACGGAATGATCTATGCCATGAAGAACCGTAGCTTTGAGGATTGGTCCGATCCTGAGAATTATATCAGTGAGCAGACCTACAGCCTTTGCTGCTGGAACGCGGACGGCAGTCTTGCGTGGGAGGTTGAGGTTCCGGGGCTGGGAAACAATGATGACGACACATGGACCTATGTCAACAATATGCTTCGGGGCTCTGACGGCAACCTCTATCTGCTGATCACCGTATCTTCTGAGGATAACGAGAATTACAAGATCAAAATCAATTCGGACGGCACTGTCGGAGAGAGAGTAAAGCTTTCGGAGGATGTGGCGAAGCTGATCAATAATTATGACCAGCTCGTGCCTCAGGATGACGGTCTTCTGTTCGTTATTTTCAGAGATGAAGAGGAGTGGACGAAGTCATATTATACTACCTATGATATTGCGACGGACACGGTGGGAGAGATCAAGGATTTCCCTTCAACTGTCAGCTATATGTATGATTACAATGTGATGATGCCCGGCAAGTCCCATGATCTGATCTATACGGGAAACGGCGGCATTTACAGCTGGGATGCGGGAGCTGAGAACGGCGAAATTCTGGTGGATTATATCAACTCTGATTTGTATGTGGAGTCGCTGTACGGACTTGTTGAGCTGACAAAGGATTCCTTCCTGGCATTCTATGCTGAGGATTGGGAAACAGGAATGCAGGCGGGGATCTTTACCTATGTAGATCCGGCGGATATCAAGGACAAGGAAGTTCTCGTCATGGCGGGACGCTGGATTAATTCCGATATCAAGAAGCGTGTAATCGCCTATAACCGGAGCAGCCAGGACTACAGAATTACCCTGAAGGATTACAGTATATATAATTCCTATGACGACTATCAGGCGGGGCTTACAAAGCTGAACAGTGATATTACGACGGGCGGTATGCCGGATATTCTGATCTCAAGCGATCTGCCGATCAGCAACTATATCTCCAAGGGACTGATTGCCAACATTGACGATTTGATCAAGAACGACGAGGAGCTTTCCAAGGTAGAATTTATGGAGAATGTCTTCAACGCATACCGTGTGAACGGAAAGCTGTACTATATCGTACCTGACTTCGAGGTTTACTCCATCATTGCAAAGAAGGCATGGGTTGGAGACCGTGAGACCTGGACGATGGAGGATATGCAGCAGGCTCTGGCTGCTATGCCGGAGGGGGCAAAGGCATTTGGAGGAGATACAACGCGCAGCCAGTTCATGTACATGGTGATGAGCTATTGCGGAAATCAGTTCGTGGATGTATCGACTGGAAAATGCTCCTTCAATACACAGGACTTTATCTCCATGATGGAGTTTGCTAAGACGCTTCCCTCTGACACGGATTCACAGGATTATGACAGTGATTACTGGAACAATTACTGGGAGACTTATCAGTCCCAGTACAGACAGGACAGAACGCTGATGATGCAGGTGAACTTTTATCAGTTCAGCCAGATGGCAAATTCCATCAACGGATACTTTGGTGAGCCAGTAAGTTTTGTAGGTTTCCCTACGGATACCGGAAATGGTTCCTATATCATGAGCAGTACGACCTATGTGCTGTCTGCAAAGTCAAAGCATCTGGATGCGGCATGGGATTTCATGCGTTACTACCTGACGGATGAATATCAGGATCAGGTGTATTACTTCCCGGTGCAGAAGGAAAAGTTCTATGAAAAGTCCAAGGAGGCGACAGAGCGTCCTTATTGGGAGTATACGGACGAGAACGGCGAGACGCAGAGAGAATACTATGACCAGACAATCTATATCAACGGCGAGGATATTCCCTATGACCCGCTGAGCCAGGAGCAGCTGGATGAGGTGATTCAGTTCATCGAGTCGGTTCATAACCCTTATTACTACAATGAGGAAATCATGACGATCATCAATGAGGAAATAGACGCCTTCTTCTCGGGACAGAAGACAGCAGAGGCAGTGGCTGATACGATCCAGAGAAGAGCACAGATTTATGTGGATGAGAACCAGTAAAGAGCAGTAAAGAATAAAGAGAGCCCTTCGCAGGTTACGTGCCTTGCGGAGGGCTTTTCTGGCGGATGCAGCTTTAAATGTGTGACTTTCGGGGTGAGCCTGTCAGTCAGGAAATCTGGATGGGAATCCCCTTCGCTTCAAGATAGTATTCCAACGTCAGCTCGTGACCGTGTTCCCGCAGCCATTTTTTATGGACAGCGTAGTCCGGCATGATAGTTCCGACCATGTTCCAGAAATCCTTGGAGTGGTTCATGTGTATCAGGTGGCAGAGCTCGTGGACGACAACGTAATCGAGGACGGCGGACGGTGCGAAGATCAGCCGGTAGTTGAAGGAGAGCGTACCCCGGGAGGAACAGCTTCCCCAGCGCGTCTTCTGGTCTCGTATGGTGATGGAGGTGTAGCGGCCGCCGGTCAGACGGTGGTAATAGGCAACGCGCCGCTCAAGCTGTGTCCTTGCCGCATTGCGGTAGCGCCGTTCCAGCGCCTCCAGACGTTTTGTTTCCGCTTCTGTCAAATAGATGATCTGTGTCATAGTTTTCCTCATTTCCGCGCACGTTCTTTGCGCAGAGCGAGTTTGTGTCAAGTGTGCGCAGACACAAATCTCGTGATTGAAAAATTTATTTTTCAATCTTTCCTTTCAGATGTTTAAGACATCTTTTTGTCCACATCAATTACCGTAAAATAATTGGGATTCTTTTCCTGCAATTTCCGCTGGATCAGGTCGGTCAGTTCCTTGTCGGACATGACGTAATCATAGGGAGTTACCACATCGAAGATCAGATTCGTATGTGTCGGGCCTGTCACAATGCGGAAGTCGTGCATTGTCAGTGTGGGATCAATCGTATGTAAGCATTGCGCCGTCAGCTCCCGCAGGCGGTCTGTTTCCGCATCGCCGACCTGGACAGGATCCATATGGATCACCGCGTGGCAGTTCAGGGTATTCCACAATTCGTGTTCGATTGTGTCGATCACATCATGCAGCGTGAGGATGTTGCCGTCGGCGGGAACCTCCGCGTGCAGGGAGATAAGAATGCGGCCGGGACCGTAGTTATGTACGATGAGGTCATGAACCCCGATGACCTCCTTATGCGCGGTGACAATATCCGTCACTTGTTGCACGAATTCCGGGTCAGGAGCCTGACCGAGCAGGGGACTGATGGTATCTTTGGCAGCGCCGAAGCCGGAATAGCAGATGAAGAGACCGACGAGGATACCGCACCAGCCGTCGATATTTAAGCCACTGAAATGGGCGACGAGCGTTGAGATCAGCACGGCGGATGTCGCCAGAACATCGCTCAGGGAGTCTGTGGCGGTGGCGAGCATGGCGGAGGAATCGAAGCGCTTTCCGAGACTGTGGTTATAAAAATACATATAACATTTGACAAGGATGGACACGATCAGAATGACAAGTATGACCGGGGAAAAGCTCAGCTCATTGGGGTGCAGAATTTTTGTGAACGAGCTTTTTAACAGTTCCAGTCCCATCAGCAGGATAATGACAGCAACAAGAAGCCCGGAGATATATTCGATCCTTCCGTGCCCGAAGGGATGATCCGGGTCGGGCTTCTGTCCCGCCATGCGGAAGCCGATCAGGGTAATGATCGAGGAACCGGCGTCGGAGAGGTTATTGAAGGCATCGGCGGTGATGGCAATGGAATTGCTGATCCATCCGGCGATAAATTTCCCGGTGAAAAGGCAGAGATTCAGAAAAATGCCGACCGCACCGCACAGCATGCCGTAGGACTGCCTTACGGAAGGGTTCCGCGTGTCCGTTCTATCCTTAATAAAGAGCTTGGAAAGTAATGTCACCATATTGCATACCTCTTTTTTCTGTAAACGTTGCAATTTATCTGTAAAGTTTCTAATCAGTATAGCAAGAAATATGAGAAAAAGCAATTATGTATCGAGAAAAATTCCCTATGGCTTGCTATTGCACGGATTTCCAAAACATGATATAGTGTGGGAGCAGCGAACAAGCTTTTTGTTCCGGACAATCACAGCCGGAACGGACAGCTGCACCTGATAAAATATATACAAGGAGAGATGAGATATATGAGCAGAAGACCGGTTGTTTTGATGATTCTTGACGGCTATGGACTGAATGATAAGGTCGAAGGAAATGCGATCGCGCAGGCAAAGACACCTGTGATGGATCAGCTGATGAAGGAATATCCGTGGGTGCGGGGAAATGCCAGCGGAATGGCTGTCGGACTTCCCGAGGGTCAGATGGGAAATTCCGAGGTAGGACATCTCAACATGGGCGCGGGACGTATCGTGTATCAGGAGCTTACCCGTATTACCAAGGAAATTCAGGACGGAACCTTCTTTGAAAATCCGGCGCTGGTGAAGGCGGTTGAAAACTGCAAGAAGAACGGCAGTGCGCTTCATCTGATGGGTCTGCTCTCTGACGGCGGCGTACACAGCCACAACACCCATCTGTACGCGCTTCTGGAGCTTGCAAAGAGACACGGACTGGAGAAGGTGTTCGTGCATTGCTTCCTCGACGGACGTGATACCCCTCCCGCAAGCGGCAAAGAGTATGCGGAGGCTCTGAACAAGGAGATGGAGAAGATCGGAGTCGGCAGGATCGCATCCGTAATGGGACGTTATTACGCGATGGATCGTGACAACAACTATGACCGTGTCAAGCTCGCATATGATGCAATGACAAAGGGAGAGGGACTGACCGCTGCCTGTGGCATCTGCGCGATTCAGGAATCCTATGACCGCAAGGAGACGGATGAATTTGTAAAGCCTACCGTTGTAGTAGAGGATGGAAAGCCTGTCGCTACGGTTCAGGATGGCGATTCCGTGATTTTCTTCAACTTCCGTCCCGACCGTGCGCGTGAGATCACAAGAGCATTCTGCGACGACGATTTCAAGGGCTTTGACAGAGGCGCGCGCAAGCAGATCACTTATGTATGCTTCTCTGATTATGACCCGACGATCCCGAACAAGGACGTTGCGTTCCACAAGATTGCTGTGACGAACACCTTTGGCGAGTGGCTTGCAGCTAACAACCTGAAGCAGGCGCGTATCGCGGAGACGGAGAAATATGCGCATGTTACTTTCTTCTTCAACGGCGGCGTGGAGGCTCCGAATCCTGGCGAGGACAGAATCCTCGTTAATTCGCCCAAGGATGTTGCCACCTACGACCTCAAGCCCCAGATGAGTGCCCCCGAGGTCTGCGAGAAGCTCTGTGCAGCGATCCGTTCGGACAAGTATGATGTGATCGTTATTAACTTTGCAAACCCTGACATGGTAGGCCATACCGGTGTGCTGCCTGCTGCCATCAAGGCAATCGAGACCGTGGACGAGTGCGTCGGCAAGGCAGTGGCTGCTGTCAAGGAGGTTGGCGGCGTTATGTTCATCTGCGCTGACCACGGCAATGCGGAGCAGCTGATCGATTACGAGACCGGAGAACCCCACACGGCGCACACGACAAACCAGGTGCCTTTCGTTCTCGTCAACTATGATGAGGGCTGCGGACTCAGAGAGGGCGGATGCCTCGCGGACATCATCCCTACACTGATCGAGATCATGGGCATGAAGCAGCCCGCCGAAATGACCGGAAAGTCCCTGCTTGTCAGAAAGTAAGGGGAAGGTAGTAAGGGCTGAAAGGCTGAAAAGGCTGAAAGGGCTGAAAAGGGCTGAAAAGGCGATGGGTTAAGCTGCTTGATGAGAGTCAGCACGCTGGTGGCAGCCGGTCTGTCCCAATGCCCATGTATTAAGCTTTGAATACAGGAACTGGACATTATTGTCTGGTTCCTGTATAGATTTAATGTCAATCTGATGTTCTGAAAATCTTTTTATTATCCGTTTATGAACTGTTAAATTAATTCAATTTAAAAATTACTAGCGGGATTCTTTTGGAAAATCTGCAAAATTCAACAGAGAAATTCTTGATTTAGAAAATTCTTAAATAAGCAAATTCTTAAATAAGCAAATTCCCAAACAAGATCTAATAAATAGAACAAGCCTGTAAAACGAAACTCGCAAAGCATAAATTCTAAAGCATAAATTGCTTGGAAGCGCTTCTTAGGACTGCTACATAGGCATCCCTTTTTGATATTTATTCTTGTTACTAAGCGTAGGAGGCTGTACCTGATCCCAGTGCCTGTGGAAAAGGAGGTGAAGAAGAAATCGCATGTACTCCTGCGGGAACTGTACGTGCGGGGAAGGAGGTGAGTGCAAAACCGCATGTACTCCTGCGGGAATTGTACGTGCGTAAAAGGGGATGAGTGCAAAAACGCATGTACTCCTGCGGGAATTGTACGTGCGTAAAAGGGGATGAGTGCAAACTCGCATGTACATCCATGGGAACCGTACCTGCGGAAAAGGAGGTGAGCGCAAAACCGCTTGTACCTCTATGAGAACTAAGTATATGTAATACACTTGTAAAGTCATAATTGATGTCAATAAAAGTCAAAGTAGTTGGTAATACAAAAAATGCAACTGAGAATAAATATATAATGTGTTTTGTGGAAGGAGAAAAAATGCAAGAAAATACACAGTTTAAAAGACAGCTTTGTGAGGAAATTTTAAGATTGGAAAGCCTGAAGAAGACGTTAGAAGAGAGATTACAAGACGCACCGAGCGGAACGCTGCGCATTCAGAAGACAGGGAGTGGAAATTATACGCAGTATTATGTTGCCGATTCGGCAAACGTACGAAAGTATCTTCCAAAGAATCAATTTAATACTGCGCAAAGAATTGCACAAAAAGGCTACGACGAGAAGGTAAAAGTGGTGGTTGGTGCGAGGGTTAGGGATGCAAGACGATTGTTGAATCAATATGATAAAGGAATAAAGGACATATATACTCAACTTTCACAGGAAAGAAGAAAACTGGTGACACCCGTGATGAAGCCAGACGAGGATTTTATTGAGGAATGGTATCAGAAATATAACGGAAATGCCAATCCGTATCCGAACAGCTTTCCTATTGTTACCGAAAGAGGGGAAACTGTACGGTCAAAATCAGAAAAAATTCTGGCGGATTTATTTTATAAGCATCATATTCCATATATTTATGAGCCACAAATTATTTTTCAGCATGGGAAGGCAGTATATCCGGATTTCTTACTCTTAAATGTATCGCAAAGAAACACATATGTGTTTGAACACTTTGGCATGATGGACAACCCAGAGTATGCTCAAGGGGCAATAGAGAAGATAAATCTGTATGAAGAAAACGGTTATTGGTATGGAGATAATTTGCTGTACAGCATGGAGACGAGCACAAGACCATTAAACATTAAAAATATTGAGGTTATAGTAGAAAGATATTTGAAATGAATTGCTGGAAGGGAGGGGGAAATCATATGTATGGCTGCAGGGGTTGTATGTGCGGAAAAAGGGGCGAGGGAGAAAGCGCATGTATAGCGGTGGAAAATGTACATGCGGAAAATGCAAGGAGAGCGAGATCGCATGTACCGCTGCGGGAATAATACCTGCGGAAAGAGAAGGGAGAGTGAAACCGCATGTAACATTGCGGGAACTGTACCTGCGGAAAGAGAAGGGAGAGCGAGATCGCATGTATCACTGCGGGAACTGTACCTGCGGAAAGAGAAGGAAGAGCGAAACCGCATGTAACATTGCGGGAACTGTACGTGCGGAAACTGCCGGGAGGGGGAAACCGCATGTACAGATGCAGAGAGTGTACCTGCGGAAAGAGAAGGGAGAGCGAAACTGCATGTAACATTGCGGGAACTGTACGTGCGGAAACTGCCGGGAGCGGGAAAGCGCATGTACAGATACAGAGAGTGTACCTGCAGAAAAGGTGGAGTGGTAGAATGGGCATGTATGTCGCGCAGGAGTGGAAATTTGTGCGCGGACGTAGGAGTGGAAATTGAAGGTTGCTAATGGGTGAAAATGACGATATACTCAAAATAGATGGTATAATAACCTTATTCTAAAACAGAAAGCGTCCGGATGGACATCAATGCCATGATTGAGAAACAATCATGGTATAGTATATCCGAAAGAGCTAAACTGGGGCGTGAGAACAATTTGAAAGGAAGATAAGATTGAAAAATAAGATTTTTCAATCGCGAGATTTGTGTCTGCGCGCACTTGACACAAACTCGATATGCGAAAAAAGCGTGCGCAGAAATGAGGGAAAAGATGGTAAAGGTCAGGCTTGGAAAAACGGAAATTGTAGCGGGAAAGAATTCCTTCGGGGCGCTGCCGATCCAGCGTATCTCAAGGGAAGATGCGGTGAAGCTTCTGCGGAAGGCATACGGGCATGGAGTGACGTTCTTTGACACGGCGCGCTTTTACACGGACAGCGAGGAGAAGCTCGGGGCGGCGTTCGAGGGAATGCGCGATAAGGTAATTATAGCAACGAAGACCGGCGCGTCGACAGCGGAGGGGTTCTGGAAGGATCTGCATACCTCTCTGGGCAACCTTCGGACGGATTACATTGATCTTTATCAGTTTCACAATCCTGCGTTCTGTCCGAAGCCGGGTGACGGAACGGGGTTATATGAGGCAATGCTGGAAGCAAGGGATAAGGGAATGATCCGGCATATCGGTATTACCAACCACCGGTTAAACGTGGCGCATGAGGCGGTAGACAGCGGGCTGTACGAGACCTTGCAGTTTCCGTTCTGCTATCTGGCGACAGAGAAGGACATCGAACTGGTTGAAAAGTGCAGGGAGGCGGATATGGGCTTTATCGCCATGAAGGCTTTATCCGGTGGACTGATTACCAATTCGGCGGCGGCCTATGCTTTCCTGGCGCAATATGATAACGTTCTGCCGATTTGGGGCGTGCAGCGGGAGAAGGAGCTGGACGAGTTCCTCTCGTATATTGATAATCCGCCAGAGATGAATGAAGAACTGGCGGCGGTCATAGCGCATGACAGGGAGCAGCTTCTCGGCGATTTCTGCCGCGGCTGCGGCTATTGTATGCCCTGTCCCGTCGGAATTGAGATCAACAACTGCGCGCGCATGAGCCTGATGATACGCAGGGCGCCTTCGGCGGCGCAGCTGACGCCCGAGATGCAGGAGAAGATGAAGCGCATCGAGAACTGCCTGCACTGCGGAAAATGCAAGTCGAAATGTCCCTACGGATTGGATACGCCGACATTGCTGGAGAAAAATTACAAGGACTATTGCGAGATCCTTGCGGGCAAGGCATATTAAAGTCGGAAAAAGCCTTATCTGCCTGAAATTGTCGGAAATGTTTGCAGGGTTCCGGAACCGAGTTGTGCTATGCGCAAAGAACGTGCGCAGAAATGGAGATAACTATGAGAATGTATGACATTATAATGAAAAAGCGGAACGGCGGGGAACTGACGAAGCAGGAGATCGAATTCTTCGTCGATGGCTATACAAGGGACGAAATTCCGGATTATCAGGTTTCCGCGCTGATGATGGCAATCTATTTCAAGGGCATGACAGAAGCGGAGACCTGCGAACTGACGCTTGCCATGGCGCACAGCGGGGATATGCTGGATCTGTCGGCAATTCACGGAATTAAGGTGGATAAACACAGCACGGGAGGCGTCGGGGACAAGACCTCGCTTGCACTGACGCCGATGGTTGCCGCATGTGGGATTCCGGTTGCGAAGATGAGCGGAAGAGGGCTTGGGCATACCGGCGGAACCATTGATAAGCTGGAGAGCTTTCCGGGCTTTTCGACAGCCCTGACAACGGAGCAGTTCATCGGGAATGTCAACCGGATCGGCATTGCGATCATGGGACAGACGGCAGATCTCGCACCGGCGGACAAGAAGCTTTATGCGCTCAGGGATGTCACGGCGACGGTGGATCAGATGTCGCTGATTGCAAGCTCGATCATGAGTAAAAAGCTGGCGGCGGGAGCGGACGCAATCGTGTTGGATGTCAAGACGGGCAGCGGCGCGTTCATGAAGGCGGAGGAGGATGCGAGAGCGCTCGCGGAGGAGATGGTGAAGATCGGCAGAAATGCAGGCCGGAAGACGATCGCTGTCATTTCCGACATGGATCAGCCGCTCGGATATGCTGTCGGCAATGCGCTTGAGGTAAAAGAAGCGATCGATACGCTGAACGGCAACGGCCCTGAGGACTTTGTGGAGCTCTGCCTGACGCTCGGCAGCCAGATGCTGATTGCCGGAGGAAGGACGGATAGCCTCGAAGAAGCGCGCGGAATGCTTGAGCGTGTGATCGCGGACGGCAGCGCACTGCGGAAGCTGGCGGAATTTGTGGAGGCGCAGGGCGGCGACAGCAGCTTTGTCTATCATCCGGAGAAGCTCCCGGGGGCTTCGATCATAAGAGAAGTCAGAGCGCCGAAGGATGGCTTTGTCAGCCATATCACCTGTGATGAGGTCGGTATCTGCTCGCTGATCCTCGGCGGCGGAAGAGAGACGAAGGAGAGCAGGATCGATCTGGCGGTGGGAATCGTCCTGTGTAAAAAGGTCGGCGACGCGGTGAAGGCAGGGGAGACACTGGCGGTGATCCATGCGAACGATGCTGGCAAGGCTGACGAGGCGGAAAGATAGCCTCTGACATATTTCAGAAATTCAACCATGGTGAG
>OQWA01000087.1_pt1 | contig 21541 bp, 25 predicted proteins | sample 1691581 | NCBI WGS metagenome assembly OQWA01 (sample SAMN03418264, study PRJEB22391) | human gut metagenome | biome: human-gut; feature: organic feature; material: feces | host: Homo sapiens | place: Tanzania | collected 2013-01
ATCAGGTGCACTCAGGTACTCTCTGAAACGCTCTGCAGCGACTCAGAAACAAAAGAGGTCAACAGACGGAAAGGCTTCCAATGGCAAGACGCTTGGTGCTCTTTGGATCGAATACGCATATCTCGCCGCCAACGATGTCGCAGCGGATTGGCTGGTCAACCTTGAAGTCTATGGCACCAAAGACGACGGAAGAGATGAGCTCTCCGTTGAGGTGGACCTTGACTGTTGTCTCCATACCAGCAGGAAGCGTGGAGTACGCTGTGGCATGGATCCTTCCGTCCTCGCAGATCGTGAAGAACTCAGGGCGTATGCCAAGGATGACATCTGAGCCTTCGAGGGCGAAGGATTCCTTTGATTTGAAGAGAGCCTTCACGCCAAGGAAGTCCATCATGACGCCATCATTCTGAGGGGTTGCCTTCGCCTTGATGAAGTTCATGGTTGGGTTTCCAACGAAGTCTGCGACGAATAGGTTCGCAGGCTTTGCATAGACCGTAAGAGGTGGGTCGTACTGCTGGAGGACACCCTTCTCCATGAGACAAATCTTGGTTGCAAGGGTCATGGCCTCAAGCTGGTCGTGCGTGACGTAGACGAACGTGGAGTTGGAATCAGAATGGAGTCTCTTGAGCTCCGTCCTCATCTCGCTACGAAGCTTTGCATCAAGGTTGGAAAGAGGCTCGTCCATGAAAAGGACCTGCGGCTTTGGAGCCAAAGTCCTTGCAATGGCGACTCTCTGCTGCTGGCCACCGGAGAGCTCGGCTGGATAGCGAGCGACGAACTCCTCTATCTTGAGCATCTTGAGCATCTCGTCAACACGGGCCTTGATGTCATCCTTCTTCCATTTGAGGTTCTCAAGACCAAAGGCTATGTTGTCATAGACCGTCATGTGGGGCCACAGGGCGTAGTTCTGGAAAAGAAAACCTATGTCCCTCTTTGCGGGTGAGATGTTGACACCCGTCTCTGCATCGAATACGACCTTGTCTCCAATTGTGATTCTACCCTCCGTTGGGGTCTCAAGACCCGCAATCATCCTAAGCGTAGTGGTCTTTCCACAACCGCTTGGACCAAGGAGAGTAATGAAGTCATGCTCGTTGATGTGAAGATTCAGATCATCAACGGCGACGAATTTATCAAAACGTTTTGAAACGTGTTCCAATCTAATCTCTGGCATATCAACCTCCAACGCCCTTGTCTATGCTTGCTCCTGTGAGCTTGTTGACCAAAAGGTTTATCGCAAGAACCGTCACGACTATGAGAAGGTTCAAGGCGTTTGCGCTCTGGCCGCACCAAACCTGCCAATACTCCAGCAGTGTGGTCATAAGGTAGATGGAACCCGATGACAGCAGAGTGAACAGGGAAAGCTCCCTCATGCAGGATGTGAATGGAAGCAGGTATCCTGAAATGAAGGTGGATTTCTGTATTGGGAAGATTATCCTAAGCATCCTCTTGTACCAAGGGACGTTCACTATGATTGCAGCCTCCTCTATCTCGCCTGACAGCTGAAGCATTGCATTGATTCCGCTACGGGATGCAAACGGCAGATACTTTATGGAGCCAACAAGGACCAGAAGGCCCATCGTCTTGCTAAGACCCATCTTTGCACCTATTGCAAGGAACGCAGCACCCAACGCCATGGAAGGCATGAGGTACGGAAGGAACGCAAGGTTGTCCGCAAGCTTTGCAAGCTTGGATCCGCGTCTCTTGGAAACTGCGTAGCCAATGAGGATTCCCATGGTTCCCGCTATGAACGAGCAGCTTATTGAAAGCACCAGACTGTTCTTGAACGCAGCCCAGACCTGAGGCTCATAGAAAAGACCATGAAGTCCATTGTTCAATGGGAAACCTGGATCTATCCAGTACTTGAGAGTAAGGTTGCTGTAGTCGCCGGGGATGTCCGTACAGGACTCAAGGGCAAAGCTCACAAGAGGCATGAACGAACAGAACACGCAAAGAACCACGAGGATTGCAGCTGCTATGTACTTCCAAACCCCTAGTTTTATATAGGAGATCTGACCGCTCTTCCCCGTGACGGTGGTGAAGTTCTTGCGGCTTCCAGTCACATATTGGTTGATTCCCAGAATTATGAGGCCAAAGAGAATCATGAAGATTGACATGATGTAGCCCTGACCGTACCATCCGCTGTTGATGAACTGCTTGAGCGTCGTAGTAAGGACGCTGAAACCGCTGGCTCCTCCAAGGAACTGAGGTACTGCGTATGCACTCATGCTGCTTGAGAACACAAGCAGGAAAGTGGAAAGCAGCGCAGGCATCACTATGGGAAGTGTTATCCTTCTTATTATCTTGGCCCTTGAAGCCTTGAGGATCGTTGCGGCCTCTTCAAGGTTCGCATCCATGTTCCTCAGGATTCCACCAATGAGGATGTATGCAAACGGCGCATAGTGAAGACCAAGCACTATGGCGCAAGGGACGAGTCCGTAGACGAACTTCTCAGGTACGCATATTCCCGTAAGCCAATAGAGCATTCCGCTCTGATAGGAACCAATGTACGGGTTTTGGAAGAAGTTCTTCCAGAACGTCGCAATGGTCCAGGATGGCATTATGTAAGGGAAGATGAAGACCGTTGAGAAGAACTTCTTGAATTTCATATCCGTTCTCGTGATGAGGAATGCGACTACTCCACCATAAAGGATGGCAATGAAACTTGCCAGGACGGACATGAGCACTGCGTTCTTGAGAGGATTCCAGAAGTACGTACTGCTCATGTTGGAGAACAGCATCCTCTTCCAGTGGAATGTAGTCAAGGAACCAACCTTCTTACCAAAAAGCTCTGGATAGAGAAGGTCTGCAATGTTTACCGTCAAGGTATCCTTAAGAAGCAGAAGCAACGGATAGATTGTAAAGAAACCAAGGACGACCACAGTTATGGAAAGTATGATGTTCTCAGGCTTTGAGACGAAGTCCCTCACCCTGTACTTCAGCTTTCTCTTGTGGACCGCTGTCTTTGTAATTTCATTCATTCACCGATACTCCTTGGATGAAAGGAAAATAAAATTTGGGGCAGGCTTCTACCTGCCCCAAAGCTGGGCAATCAAGCTCACTTCTTTGCAATCTCTGCATTGACGAAGTCTGTGACTGTAGACTTGTTGACCATGATGTAGGAAGCATCCTCTGCTACGAGGCAGTCCTTCCAGAAGTTGATTGGCTGGTCGCCTTCAGCAGCGCCAATCTCTGGGTTTGTGGAGTATGCACCAAGGATGTCGGTACCTGCACCGCCCCATGGAGTGAAACCTTCGCTGCTCATCAGGTAGTTGATGAAGAGCATCGTTGTGTAAGGTCTTGGGCACTTTGCCGTCATCTGGACGTACATTGGATACATGAAGCCAGAGAATGGATTGACCTGCTGCTCCGTGAATGCACCAACCGTGAGGTTTGCCTTGAGGGAGGCATCGAGGTCTCTTGTCTTCGAGAGGACGAAGAGTCCAAGGCATCCTTCGCTGTCAGCCTTAGCCATGGTCTTGCAGATCGTGGAGTCTGAGGAGATGGAGAAGTTCACGTTTGCAATGAACTCTGCAACCCACTTGTATCCTGCGTTCTTGTAGGAACCAAGCTCGATGTCCTTGCCATAGTAGTCCTTGTATGCCTGAGCGAGCTTAGCTGCCCATGCATCGCTTGTGCACATGATGAGGAAGTTCATGTTGACCTGCTCTGCAGCTGGGTTCTTGAAGAACACCTTGTCCTTGAGAGCTGCCTCTGTGAGCTGCCATACGTTGGTGATCACTGGAGCGTTGTCGCCAATGTTGTTCCAAATGAAGAGCTTGTTGATGTACTGGTGCACAAGTGGAACGAGGTCGTTTGAATCGACCTTGTCAGCAACTGTGGATGGAACGTAGTTGAGCATGATGGAGGAGTTCTGCCTGTAGATGGAAAGCTGTGCACCATCCTGAATCATGACCATTGAAGCGACCTTGTTGGATGCACCTGCGGCTTCCTGGAAGAGGGTTGTGTAGATGTCGGTGTCGTTCATCTTGGTTCCAACGGCGTTGCTCTCGGTAAGACCAAGCTCAGCACCATACTTTGCAACGAAATTCGATACGGCCTTTGCGATACGAGATGTGTTTCCGTATACATAGAATGCACCTGTCTCCTGCTTTGCAAGCTCAAGAAGCTGGGCATCGGTCATCTTCTGACCAGCCTCGATCTTGGACTCGATGGTATCGGCTGCCTTCTCACCCTGGCCTTCTGCGAATGCGAAGCCTGCGACAAGACACACTACGAGTAAAACGCTCAAAAGCTTTTTCATAGTTACTTTTCTCCTTTTACATGCCTTTTACATGCATGTCTTCTGATTGTATGCCAAAAAACGCACGCTAATCAATCTAAAATGACAAAACTTCACATTATGTCGCATAAACTTTTGCCATATTCAAACGATTTACCTGAAAAACAATAAGGCTCCGTTCTTCAACGGAGCCTCACATAAGAACACCTTATCGAACTCAATAGAGCTTGCGAAGGTTGTCTGCTGCATCAAGGGCCATGAGAGCCTTTACAGGATCCTTGACCTTTGACATGAAGATCATTGCAGCAATGACGTATGGCTTGTAGGAAGCCTGCTTGTAGAGAGGATCGAGGTAGCGGTCAAAGACCGTATCGTCAACCTCGCCTTCTTTGCAGGAAAGGCCTGTGATGTCAGCTGGAAGGCAGTGGAGGTAGAGAGCCTTGCCGTCCTTTGTGAGCTTCATCTTCTTTTCCGAACATGTCCAATCCTTGTGCTCTGCGTTCTGAGCAAGCAGCTTCTTCTCAAGAGCATCGATACCGGCCTTGTCTCCCTTCTGGTAGAGCTTTGTCCTCTCTTCCATTGCTGCAAACGGAGCCCAGCTCTTTGGATAGACGATGTCAGCATCCTTGAATGCCTCGTCCATGCTGTTGCACTGCTTGAACGAACCGCCGCTTGCCTTTGCGTTCTTCTGTGCAATGTCTATGCACTCAGGCATGACTTCGTAGCCTTCTGGATGTGCAAGGGTTACGTCCATTCCAAATCTTGTGAAAAGTCCAATGACACCCTGTGGGACGCTCAGTGGCTTGCCGTAGGATGGGCTGTATGCCCATGTCATTGCAACCTTCTTTCCCTTGAGGTTCTCAACACCGCCGAACTGATGGATGACATGGAGCATGTCAGCCATGCACTGGGTTGGGTGGTCAACGTCGCACTGGAGGTTCACGAGGGTTGGTCTCTGCTCAAGGATGCCGTGACGGTAGCCGTACTCGCATGCATCGATGAACGTCTTCTGGTACTTGTGGCCTTCGCCAATGAACATGTCGTCGCGGATACCAACGACATCGGCCATGAAGGAGACCATGTTGGCTGTCTCGCGGACGGTCTCGCCGTGTGCGATCTGGCTCACCTTCTCATCAAGGACCTGCTCCTCAAGACCAAGGAGGTTGCAGGCGCTTGCGAACGAGAAGCGTGTGCGTGTGGAGTTGTCTCTGAAGATTGAGATTCCAAGGCCGGAGTCGAAGATGCGTGTGCTCTTGTTGTGCTCCCTCAGGTCTCTGAGTGCATCGGCGACTGTGAAGATTGCGTCAAGCTCCTCGTCGGTCTTGTCCCAAGTCCAATAGAAATCGTTCTTGTACATGTTGTTGATGTGCAAGGTCTCAAGATGTCTTGCAAGTTCAAATGCTTTGCTCATTTTCATTCTCCTAAATCAGCGGATAAATTAGCGGATGTCGTTTCCTGTAAGTTCCTGGCGGAATGACGTTGCGCTTCCCTGCTTGTCCTCTGGCTTGTAGAGCATTGGGACAGCTGCATAGAGGGCTGCACATACAACAAGGTCATGCTTCCATGTAATCTCGTTTGGAGCATGTGCCTGGGATTCTGCACCAGGTCCAAAGCCTACGCATGGGATGCCGTAGCGACCCTGGATGGATACACCGTTGGTGGAGAAGGTCCACTTGTCGCAAAGTGGGCGGCCCTCTCTCTTTTCCTTTGCAACGTCATCGGCCCAAAGCCTTGTATCGCCCCAAAGTGCATGGTGTGCATCCACAAGCGCCTTGACGTGTGGTGCGCTCTCCTTGTTGATCCATGTTGGGAAAAAGCACTCCGTCTCGTAGACGTGGCCTGTCCATGCCGGTCTGTCGTACATGTACATGGAGACCTTGACGTCCTTTGCGTACTTCTTGCAGGCAGGAAGGTCCTCGATCTCCTTGAGACAGCTCTTGTATGTCTCTCCGGCGGTCATTCTGCGGTCGATGGAGATTGAGCAGCTATCTGCGACTGCACATCTTGATGGGGATGTGTAGAAGATCTGGGATGTCGTGCATGTTCCCCTTCCAAGGAAGCGCGCATCTTCGTAGTGCTCTGGGTTGTACTTTGGGTCGAGCATCTTGGCAAGGCCGTGGATGTGCTCGTCGTCGGCTGCGTTCTCGTTGAGGTCCCTTACGTTCTCAATTACTTCAGCCATCTTGTGGATTGCGTTGTCTCCTCTCTCTGGAGCGGAACCATGGCAGGATACACCGTGCATGTCAACCCTTATCTCCATTCTTCCACGGTGACCGCGGTAGATGCCGCCGTCGGTAGGCTCTGTGGAGATGACGAACTCGATCTGCTTTGCAGCGTCCTCGGGTCCGTTGAAATACTCGTTCACGATGGACTGCCAGCACATGCCGTCGCAGTCCTCTTCCTGGACGGATCCAACGACCATGATCTTATAGCCTTCTGGAATGAGGCCCATGTCCTTCATTATCTTTGCACCATATGTTGCAGATGCCATTCCACCTTCCTGGTCGGATCCGCCACGTCCGTAGATCTGGGTCTCGCTCTCCCAGCCCTTGTATGGGTCTGCGGTCCAGTTGTTTATGTTTCCAATGCCAACGGTGTCTATATGGGAGTCTATAGCGATGATCTTGTCGCCAGTTCCCATCCAACCAATGATGTTTCCAAGCTTGTCGATTTCAACCTTGTCGTATCCAAGCTTCTCCATCTCTTCCTTGATTCTATAGACAACACCCTTCTCTTCGCAGCTCTCAGATGGAATTGCAATCATGTCTCTGAGAAACTTTGTCATTGAAGGTCCGTATGCCTCGGCGGCCTTCTTGATGGCAGCAAAATCCATAAATATCCTCCATTCCTATATTTGACTGAACTTTTCAAATATCATCGAAACTTTCGTTTGCCTAAAGTCTACACCACTATGCAACAAAACGCAACAAAATTAAATATGAAAAAGGAGAGCCCCGCAAAGTATTGCAAAGGAACTCCCCTTCCGTCGAATCCGCTAGTTGACTCGCCGCAGAATCATATCTTTCCAAGAGCCTTGAGAATCTTCTCAGGGGTCATGGGCCAGCTTGTAAGCCACACGCCGCAGGCATCGTGGATTGCAATGCCAATGGCGGGGGCCGCACCGTTGCACGCTATCTCCGATATGGACTTTGCACCAAACGGACCGTATGCATCGTTGACATCTATGAGCACGGACTTGAAGTCCTCCGGGGCTTCCCATATCATTGGCACCCCGTAGTCCGTCATGTTGGCGTTCATGCACACACCGTTCTCGTCAAGCTTCATATCCTCGTACAAGGAATGGCCAATGGACTTCATGACAGCCCCGTACATCTGGCACAGAGCCACTTCCGGGTTGATAGGCGTACCGGCATCCTGAAGGGCGTAGAACTTCTGGACCTTGATCTCACCTGTACGCACGTTGACCGCAACCTGTGCGAAGTGCGCACCATACGGCACTGACGAAGCGGTCGTGATGTACGTCCCGTGGGCTATCATCTGACCATGGCCGCCACCGCTGCACGCAGTATGGGACAGCTCATAGTAGGAAAGCACCTTGCCCGTCTTCTTGGAGTAGACCTCACCCGGGAAGCGGATCTCAAGGTCGCCCTCGTCCTCACCCATCTGATAGGCCGATTCCTTTATGATCATATCCTTGAGCTTCTTACAGGCTTCAAGGGATGCATTTCCACTGAAGAACGTACCAGAGGAAGCGTATGCCCCAGTGTCGAACGCACAGGAGTCGGTATCTCCGGAGACGACCGTTATCCTATCCATTGGGACCTTGAGGACTTCAGCCACTATCTTGGCCGATATCGTATCAAGGCCCGTTCCAAGGTCAGCTCCACCGCTGTTGAGGATGATGGTGCCATCTGTCTCAAGCTTTGCAATGGCCTCCGAATGGTCTAGGCCAGGAAGTCCTGAACCCTGCATTATCATTGCAAAGCCCTTTCCAATCTTCCAGTCCGGGTCGTTGGACACTTCCTTTTTGCCCCACTCTATCATGTCGCAGCCCTTTCTTATGGCTTCGTCAAGACCGCAGGAGCCAACTGGAACGACAGCACCTTCCCTTCCTTCCCCAAGACCCTTGAGGATTTCAAGCATGTAGCCTTCCTCTACGTGGTTCTTGAGCACCATGTCCTTGTAGTCTATGCCAAGCTTCTCTGCAAGAAGGGCCATTGCCATCATGAGGCCGTATGTGCCCTTTGGAGTGCCATAGCCCTGGTATGCGCCGGCAGGTGGAGTGTTGGTATAGAACACCTTGAGGTCGTATGCCATGTTGTCCACTTTGAAAAGCGGCAGCGTCTTCGAGCAGCTGTTCATTGGAACTGTAAGGCAGTGGTTGCCGTAAGGGCCTGTGTTTGCGCACACCTCCATGAAGATTCCGGTGATCTGACCATCCTTGTTTCCAGACATCTTCACACGGACCCTCATTGGGTGGCGTGTGGAGTTGGCAATGAATTCCTCCTCCCTTGTGTTGTGGCAAAGCACAGGCTTTCCAGTCACGAACGCAGCATAGCCTGTAAGGTCCTCTATGAGGATGTCCTGCTTTGAGCCGTAGCCACCGCCTACGCGTGTCTTTATGACGTGGATCCTGTTTTCAGGAAGCCCTGTGACCCACCCCACGATTCTCCTTACATGGTATGGAACCTGGGTCGAGGCATAGACGACGAGCCTCTGGCCCTCCATCTTTGCAAAGCATATATGCGTCTCAAGAGGAGTATGCTGGATTTGGCTTGTCTGATACGTGCATTCCACAACGGCATCGGACTCATTGAAGGCCTTCTCCACATCACCTATGTGCCCCTTGTTGGATGCAGCCACGTTGTGCCTTATGTCCCCTCCAAGAGGGAACTGGTAGATGACCTTGCCTTCGCGGGGATCCTTTGAGGCCTTGTTATATTCATCAAGGTCAGCAGGTGCGCCGGCTCTGTATTCGACTATGCCGTCATGTACCGCAGGGGCCCCTGGCGCCATCGCCTCCTCTACAGTGAAGACCGCAGGAAGCACTTCGTACTCAACCTTTATGAGCTTGCACGCAGCCTTCGCCTCCTCCAAGGTCTCGGCTATGACTGCAGCCACCCTGTCTCCAACGTGCCTTACCTTGAGGTTGAAGAGCCTTCTGTCGTGTGGGGATGGCTCAGGATTGCCCTGGCCCGCCTGCATGTAATGGGTGTCAGGCGTATTGTATGCGGTGAGGATGGAGATGACACCCTCCACCTTCTCAGCCTCGCTTGTATCTATGGACTTTATGTATGCACTTGCATGTGGGCTTCTAAGGACGACCATGTGGCAGGCATCGGATGGAACGTAGTCCTCAACGAAGGCCTTGTCGCCGGTTACGAGCTGGGCTCCGTCTATCTTGGACATTGGCTTTCCAATGTACTCGCATTCAGGTCTGAACGAAGGGGCTATGGTTGTCGAGTATTTGCCGTCCTTCATCTTCTCCTGTGCAAGCTTGACTGCAAGATAGTAGTGCTCATAGCCTGCATCCCTTATGAAGATGCCTGAAAGCGCGTCCTTTATGTCCTCTTTGGTTGGATTTGGGTTGTTCTCAAGAAGCCATGTGAGAAGAAGGGCCGCAGCCGGCGCGTTGTATGCACTTTGGACTATGCCTGCATCTATCATGGCCTGCTGGACGACCGTAAGGTGTCTGGGGTCTCCAAGGCCGTCAGGTGTCCTTATCTCACAGCCCTGGACCTCTCCTGCAAGGACGAGGTTGGAAAAGACTGGGGTTCCATCCACAAGGACGGTGTCGCTTCCGCAGAAGCCCTCTGCATCGTCGCTGTCGCGCACGGCCAGGTTGCCGTTGAGAAGAAGCATCTCCCTGAGCTTCATGGAAGGCTCTACGTCAAAGCTCCTTCCTCTTCCGTTGATTATGCAATCGACTCTCATCTGCTTCCTCCCTGTGAAAGGACCTTCTTTGCAAGGTCGTATGCGGTGACTCCAAGAAGATACCTCTTGTATGCTTCGCCCCCGAACATGTCTGACTTGACCTCCACTCCGCTGTGGTTCTTTGCCGCATCAAGGACTTCGTCCTCCGTTGCGCCATTTGAAATGAGCTCTGAAAGATGAGGCATGAGGAAAACTCCGGTACCCTTGAGGGCGGCTGCAAGCCTAAGCTCCCCGTTGACGAGCCCTGCGCCCATAGTGAGCACTGCATGGCTTTCAGCAGTGTTCGCATAGCGCTTGGATGCCACGATTGCATCCATTGGAACAAGGACAGTGGCTATGAGGCAATCCTTGAACGATTCGTGCTCGTTCATGTACTTTCTGGTGCACCTGAACATGGTGTTGCCCTCTATGTCCACAAGCTCAAGGAGGGAACCTGCGGCAAGAAGGGTTGCATAGAGGTACGAATCGTCCCTCATGAGGGCTACGTTTCCACCAATGGTAGCCATGTTGCGCTTGGTGCGCGATGCCATGAAACGGCTGGCATCCTTGAGCCACTGGGGAGCATCGTTGGATTCAACGATTTCCTGGAACGTGCACATGGAGCCAATCCTAAGGAATCTTGAGGCTGTGGCGCACGAGCCCTTTCGTGGATCGTCAACCACAGACATTCCGTCAAGCTCAGCAATCCTTCCAATGGAAACCAAAGTGGATGCATTCACCGTGCCATTGAGTCTGTTTATCTCCGTCCCTCCTGCAAGGTAGGCGGAATTCTCCTTGTTGGAAGCCCTGCAAAAGACGGCTTGGGCTATGTTCTTGGCTATTATAAGGTTCTCAACCATATACCCTCCTCTTCTCAAGAAGTCCTGCGCTTATCCTGTTGGCCTTGTCTGCAAGTTCCTGTTCGTCCACACCAACGACCTTTCTATTGTCCACGACAACCTGTCCATTGACGATTGTGTACTGCGCCGTATGGTCGCAGCCGCAGAAAAGAAGGGCCGCTATTGGGTCGCTGTGGCTTCCTGCATATGCTATGCCCGATACATCGAAACATGCAAGGTCTGCGGCCCAGCCCTCCTCAAGTCTTCCAACGTTGCCAAAGTTGAGCATCTTGGCGCCGTTCTCGCTTCCCATCTTGAATACGTCACGGGCTGTAAGGGCAGTGCTGCCGTATTTCACCCTGCAAAGGAGAAGCGCATTGCGCATCTCTGCAAGCATGTCGGAGCTGTCGTTGGAGGCACTGCCGTCTACGGCTATTCCAACGTTCACGCCAAGGTCCAAAAGCTCCCTTGTACGGCAGATTCCAGATCCAAGCCTCATGTTAGAAGATGGACAGTGGGCAACATGGCTTCCGGTCTTTGCAAGGAGCTTGAGCTCGTCGTCGTTGAACCATATTCCATGGGCGTAGAACACATCGTTTCCAATGAGCTCGCATTCCTGCATGAGCTCCACAGGCCTTATTCCGTACATGGCCTTGCACTGGGCCTCTTCGTCCATGGTTTCGCAAAGGTGGGTGTGAAGACGCACTCCATACTTTCTTGCAAGCCTTGCGCTTTCAAGCATGCAGCGCTTGGTCACGGAGAACGGTGAACATGGAGCGAGCACTATCTTGTGCATCGCCATTGGAGACGAATCGTGGTAGAGCTTTATGACACGCTCAGAATCCTCAAGGATTTCATTCTCCGTCTGCACCACGGTGTCTGGCGGAAGACCTCCATCCTTCTTTGAAAGGCTCATGCTTCCACGAGTTGGAGAGAACCTCATTCCAAGCTGGTCGGCTGCCTTGAACTGGGCGCCTGTAAGGTCCTGTCCCTTGCACTGCTTTGGGAACACGTAGTGGTGGTCCGTGGAGCATGTGCAGCCTGTCTTCAAAAGCTCAGTCATTGCAAGCAACGATGAGTAGTATATTGCCTCTTCGTCTATATATTTCCATACTTCATAGAGATATACAAGCCAATCGAAGAGCTTTGCATCCTGCACCGCAGGAAGGTTTCTCGTAAGAGTCTGATAGAAATGGTGGTGTGTGTTCACAAAACCCGGGACCACAGCCAGCTTTGAGCCGTCTATAACCCTATAGTCCTGTGGTGCAGCAAGCCCCTTTCCTATGGACTTGACCTTGCCGTCCTCAATGAGCATGTCCACCCCATACAGCGTATCCTTTTCAGGATTCGTCATAAGCGCATATATGCTCCTAAGCAGTATTCCTTTTTCGTTCATTTCGTCTCCTTTCTAAAAGCCAAAGCGCTATGCCCTTGGCTCTGGCTGGCCTGTGACGTGGTAGCCGTCATAGGTGTCTATGACCTTCCCATTTGGATGCGTGTCCGCAACGGTGAGGAAACGTCTTATCATCCTGCGCGTGGCTTCGCGTCTGAACTCAGGCATGGCACGAGGTGAAATCACACCGTCAAAGCCATTGACCACGTCCTCTATGAGCTGTGGTGTAAGACGTTTTCCAATGACGATGGACTCTACCTCTCTGCTGCGGTTGGTCTTTGCACCCGTTGCAGTTGCGGCCACCCTATAGTCCTTCACTGTACCATCGGCATTGAATTTGATGGCCTGGCTTAGGGTTATCTTGCTTATTGCATTGGCCTTGCGGGTTCCCACCTTGTGCCAGAACACGTAGTCGAAGTCGTCCTCTGAAAGCGGCACGATGACCTCCGTCATCATCTCATCCGGCTTTAAATCGATGGTTCTGAACTTGACTATGAAATCGCTTACAAGGACCTCTCTGCTACCGAAGACGGAGCTGAGCTTGACCCTTGCATCCAGCATGTACAACGGACCCGGAGTGTCGCCCTTTGGGGATGCGTTTGCAATGTTTCCAGCAATGGTTGCGCTGTTTCTAAGAGCTACGGCTCCCATTCTGGATGCAGCCTGCCTGAGGTGCCATGGACACAGGGTGCTTTCTGCTATCTGTGCGCTCGTGCAGCCTGATCCTATGCAGCACTCGCCCTTGTCGTTGATGTATATGTTCTTGAGTTCAGGAAGGTTCCTGACTATCATCACGGGCTTGTCGAACTTTGGGGTGAGGCCCAATGTCCTCTTGTTGGAGACCATGAGGTCGCTTCCACCAGCAAGGACAATGACATCGTGCTTGGACTTTATATCAAGGGCCTCTTCAAGCGTCTTTGGAATGTAGCACATCATCTCTTCCATATCTCACCTCCCCTTTTGGCGGCAAGCTTTATGCTCTCCACTATGAGGTCGTATCCTGTGCAGCGGCATATATTGCCACTGATTCCAAGCCTTATCTCGTCGTCCGTTGGATTTGGATTGCGGGAAAGGAGATAGTATGCGGCAATGACCATTCCAGGAATGCAGAAACCGCACTGCACGGCTCCGCCGTCGGCGAACGCCTGAACTATGATTGCACCTTTCTCCGTCTCCTTTATGCCTTCTATGGTCATTATGTCCTGGCCGTTTGCAGCACCCACCGGGATGAGGCATGGAGTGACTATCCTTCCGTTCATGAGAATGGAGCAGGCTCCGCACTCGCCCTCGCTGCAGCCTTCCTTGACACCAACGCAGCCAAAGTCCTCCCTAAGGACGTCTATGAGACGTCTTAGTGGATCTGTGGTTATGCTCACGGGCTTTCCGTTCAATGTGAACTCTATCTTGTAATCCTTGCATTCCATCAAAGAGCCTCCTTTAGGTCCTTTCCATTAAGCATGTAGCCCATGACGTCCTCAGTTGGAACAGGGATGGCGGTTATGCGCTTTCCAATGGCGCGAGAAAGTGCATCTATGTATGCAGCACCGCTTCCGTTGAACACAAGCTCACCCATGCCTTTGGCTCCAAACGGACCCCACTCATATGGATTATCAACGAATGAGACGCCCTGTTTCGGACAGTCCATTGACGTTGGAACTATGTAGTCGCTCATGGATGTCTGCTTGAAGTGCCCGCCTACGTTCTTGAGAACCTCAGTCGATGCCCAACCTATACCTTGCAGGATTCCACCATTGACCTGACCGTGGACTATCATCTCGTCTATGAGGTGTCCGCAGTCATGGCTTGACCATACGCCCTTTGTGGTGACTTCGCCTGTGCATGGGTCAACCTCCACCTCAACGGCGCACACTCCCCAGCCGTAGCCAAGGTATGCATAGCCCTGGAACGTTGACTGGTCCCAAGGGTATCCGTCCGGGTGCTGATACGGCTCGCCTCTTCATTCTTTTTGCTGCTCCTGTAGACCGTGATCTGGATTGGAGCGATGATGGTGTTGCTGGTGCTTATCGTTTCCTGAGACGTGTATGGCGTATTATGGAAATCTTCGAGGATAAGATTAAATCCTCCAGTGATGAATATGGTGCTTTTTTTAGTAATTTGTTTGGTTTAGCTAATTTGGCTGCTTTTGTTGCTCATGGTACTGATTGTGTTGTGGGTGATATTGTTTTGCATGCTGTTAGTAGTCATATTTATGATTTGGATTTGGATTTTGCTCATAATGTGATTCGTAAGAATTTGAATTTGTTGTATTAGGGGGAGGTTGGTTTCAAGTGTAATGGTTTTTGGGGTGTGGGGGTGGTGGTTTTTGGGGTGTTTGTTTTTAAATGTTTTTTCTTAATGTGTTTTTTGTAATATTTTTTTTATTTTTTATATGATTTTGGTGTGCCTAATTTTTGTTTTATTTAAGTGTTTTTTCATTTTTATTAAAATTACCAAAAGTAACTAAAAGTTCTAAAAGCTTCTTTTTTGAAAATAAGTATTGAGAGTCCTTTAATTTAAAAATAGAGTGTTTATTTTGCTTTTTTTAGGCATTCCAAAATTTTCCGACGGCAAAATTCACAGTTATTCGTTTTTATTCGTTCTTTTGCCTTTTCTGGCTCTCTTTGGGCTTCTTTTCCATTATCATTATCTTTTATTATTTTTTGTTTATTGTTAGGTGATATTAGGCAGTTTTGTGTTTTTTTATGTGGTTTTTTTTCTGCCTATTTTGTTGTTCTCCACATTTATATATAGGTTTTTATAGTATATAAATGTATCGTTTTTCGTAGACAACATATATTTTTGTATGTCGTCTGTACTATATTGTATGTCATTCGTAGTATATAAATGTATCGTTTTTCCTCCAAAAACATAAATATTCCAAAAAATAAACACTACCAACATGAAGTTACCAATAAAAATACAACCGGAAACCCCTACACCCATCAACGGAAGAACATTTCCACCCCATATTATTCGAAAAAGAATGCACAAAATCCTACACCCTCAAAAAATAAGGTGTTCCGAGGACGCAGTTCTCCAAATGTCTGAAGAATTGGGGTGGATTTGCCTTGAGATAAGTAGGTTAGCGGTGGAGAATGCGCGTCGTAGTGGTCGTCGTGAGGTGTTGGAGGAGGATATTCATAGGGCTTTGCGTGTTTTTGATGGTTTTTGACTGTTTTACACTTGAAATTTATCCTATTTTTTCTGGACATATTGTCGATATGCAAAAATTCTCCGGCTTTATTTTGAATAATTGCCAGTGTAAACCCTATTTTTCCTATTTTTTCCATTTTTTTAGTGGTTTTTAAGCTATTTTTACTTATTTTCTCCTTTATATGTGTTAAAATAAGCAGTGTTTCGTGTAAAATCCATGCATCATAGTATAGAAATCTATTTTTTTTGTATGGTTATGTGGATATCTCATGAAAAATTTACTTTATAGCCCTTTAGAGCACGGAGAGTCCTTTTTTCTGGGTCAATTCGATAAATATTAGAGGATATATATAAAAGTATCGCTTCAAGTATTGAAAAAGACACCCTCACCCCGCAAAAAAATTTTCTGAAAAAGGATTTTCTGCCAAAAAAACTCCGGCGCCGACCGGGACAAAAAAAATACCCCCCCCCATCATCCACGAAAAAATTATTTCTAAAAAAAGCCGGCAAAAAAAACTCCCCGAACCCGTCGCACACCGGGGGAACAGGAAACAAAAATTAATAAAAATATTTTGGGTGGCTTGGGTCGCGAAAAAATTGTTTTTAAAAAAAGCCGGCAAAAAAACTTCCCGAACCCGTCGCACGGCGGGGGTGGGGTGGGTGTGGGGGTTATAATATATGTAAAATAATTATTAAAAGAAAAGTATTAGGGGTTTTTTTTAGCATTAGGTTGGGGTGAGATAGATAATAAAAAAAAATATAAAGGTGGATGGTTTTTTTTTATAATGGTGTTATTACTTGTGGCTGGACTTTAAGTATATGTTTAGTACCTATCATACCGCATCCGTTTTTTGTGATGTGTAGATGGTCTCTTAATATGATGATTGATATGTTTGCGTACATGCTTGGTGTTATATTATATTTTTCTATAGTAGTGTAGTTGGGGACCCATTTGGTTGTTTCTGTGTAGTATGATTCTTTTATTTTTAAAAACATATTCTCATTAACTTCGTCATAGTCTAATGTGTATTCATGATGATGACTCTCCACATCATATAATAATCCTTCCTCATATTGACTTACAATTTCAGCTATTTCGTGAATTATACTCATTTCATTCATAACTTCATCTCCTTAATTATAATATTTATTTCTGCTTCTGGGAAATCTTTCGCATATTTATAATGATTCCAGTATGCATTTTTACTCATGGTGATGTATAGGTATTCGCAGTATGCGTTTATCATTTGTCTTTGTGCTCGATGGTATAGTTTGTGTGTATCGTTATCACCTAATGCTTTTAGTATTTCGTATGCTTCTTGTATTTCTTTTTTTAATTTTTTTAACATTTTTATACTCTCCATTCAGTTGTTTCTATATCGAGGAATTCTGTGTGTGGTATTGTCATATACATTCGCATGCTTTCGTCATCTGGCTCCATTGTGAAGTATATGTTTGAACAATCTATTATAATTGTTAAGAAGTCAATATACACTGTATTGTTTACCTCAGCGGTTAACACCTTATCAAATCTAACAATATACTCCCAATTATCATTAACTTCATCAACATCAGCCCAATCTTCTACCTCGTATAAAATCATATCTTGAATCATTTGAAATGTTTCGCGGGCATCAGGATTATCATTCCATTTATCTTCATCTGCGCCATTTATAATTTCTGTAATTTCCTTTTCACTTAATCTTGACATTGTAAACCATACCTCCCGGTTAATTCTTTTAAATCATATTTATCTTTGAATTGATTTGCTAATTCAAGGTCGTATATCCCCCATAGTAAACCTAATTCTTCAACTGTTTTTTTAAGTGTTAGTATATCTTTTTTTTTGATTTCTTTTTTAACAATTTTATTGTTTACCTGATACTTGAAGTATCTTCGGCCATTTTCTGTTTTTGATACTGTATTGTAAAATCCAGTAATCATATATTACACCTCATATATTACCGTAAAAAAAAGAAAGAAGAGTATTATTTATTCCTCTTCTCCCCATGTTAATTGGCCCCATTCATCTGAATTGTATTGTTCTATTAGTGTTAATATTTTATCTAATGCATTGTTTAATTCATCTCTTGGGCAATTTTCTAACATTTTTTCTACACCTTCGCATGCTGAGTCCCATGCTTCTTCTTCTGGTACTCCGTATGTGTAGTGGTCTACACCTAGTTCTTGTCTGATTTTGATAGCTAATGTTTTGTTTAGTATTGAATTCATATTTATCATATCCTTTCATATTTTTTATTAAAAAGTTTGAACAGTTTAAATGTCAGATGTTCAGGACATAAAAAATAATTGGAGTTTATTTTATTAAACCCCAAAGTTGAAATATAATTAAGATGAATGGAATCCACCATCTTATCCTATAATCCAACTTATCACCCCACCGATATATGGTATACATATTATGAACACCATAGTTACAATGTATACAATTGTACAAAAAACAATTGGTCCTATTATCATAGCACATATCCAATTTATTACTTCTGCTACTACATCCACATTATCACCATACTTCGATTTTTACAAATGGTTCGTTTTGTAAAATTTCTTCTACTGTTTTGATGAATTTAATATCATCTTCTGTCCAGTTTATTAGTGTGTTGAATTCTACGTCTTGTAGGAATTCTTCAAGTTGTTCGGCTGTTATTTCTACTTCGCCTAACCCGTATGTGTTTAAGCATGTGTAGAAGTAGTCTTTATCTATGTATTCTATTATGTTTGGTATTTCTTTTTCGTTGTATGTTTTTATTGGGCGTGTGCATGTCCATTCGCCTAATGTTTTTGTTTCTAATATTTCTATGTTTGTCATTTTTTATCACCTTTTATTGTTATATACTATATTTATAGTTTATAGTATATAAATATACAGGTAGTTTAACGAGAATACCCAGCTCACAAAATCCGCAAGAACACTTAATACTCTACAAACTCACTCATCAATAACTCACCACAATCCTTACACCTCAAATCACCATTATCATCAACATAAGTATGATTAAAAATATATTCATCATCAATATTTATATAATCTCCATCATCATATAATTCTATATAATTATAATCATAATAATTATAATTCCTACACCCACAGGCAATTAAAGCATCAGTAGTCCCTGACATAAAATATTCAGGTTCCTCCAAATAAAATATTTTAGGTAATGTATAACCCGCTCTTACATCACATCCATTATGAATTTGTAAACACACATATATATTACTATACCCATCACTAAACAATACAAATTGTATTGTTTGAGATAATCTACTCTCATAATTATATGTATTAATCATTTCAATTTTCCCGTATGCAGATTCTTCGCCTATAGCCTTAATAGTATCTTCTATATCAACTACACTATATGGGTCTAAGTCATTAACTTTAATATAATTATAAAACTCATCTTCAAATCTTTCTGACTCTCCATCTACTTCTAAATTATATGTTAAAAAATCATATAAAGGAACAATTGGAATTAATTCAGTTTCTTTTTCACCATCTGTCCAAAAGTCAACTTTTTGTGGACCAGTTATGATACCATTTTTTTGATTTTCTTCATAATGTCTACCATATGCATCTCCACTATCTAAGAGATTTTTACCTGTGTTTTCACACATCATGTTTTTAATTACTTCTAGCATATTTTATCACCTAATTTTTTTTATATATTTTGAACAGTTTAATGACTTATTCAGGTCACATATATGAATACTTCAATAATCCGTAAAAAATGGGAAAATTTAATATTTAAATCCTAATCTATGAGATAACATAATCATTACTTCTTCTTCTATATCATGTGTATAGGTACTAATCCATTCTTGAAGTTCATAATAATCTTCTTTGTTTAATTTGTTGATAAAATGTTCTTTTTCTTCTTTTGAATAGCTGTCAATATCAGCTTCAATATCATTAGCTATTATAATAGCTATTTCGTTTATGTAATCTCCATATCTCATATTGTTTAAATTCATTACTGGAAACACTTTTATCACCTATATTTATATATCTAATAATCTCAATTCACCGTAAAATTCATAATTATAAACTCCATATTCATGGGTACTAACCTGAACTTGATGATTTTCTTTTGTAATATATTTTGCACATTCATATACTGCATCGATAAAATCATCTACATTATTTGTTTTTCTCATAAACATTATAATTATTATTGATGATTCATTATTTCCATCTATTTCTAAGATGTCTTTATAGTTTTTTGTACAGAATTTTTCTAATTCATTATATATTTGTTCAATATTTACACTCATATTATAAACACCTCACTAATCCGTAAAAATAAATTTTAATGAGAGAAAAGTTATTTTAACTCTTCTGCCATTTTTTCAATCGCAACTATATCAAGTTCAGTTTTAATTGCGATTTCAGGAATTGAATAATGCTCTAATAGCACATTCCAATCATATTGAAGTCCAAAGTCTTCTATCTCTCGTAAAAATTCATCGTACTCCCATTCAATGAATACATCTTCTGTTTCAACATTAGATAGGACAGAATCCCAACAATATGTTTGTAAGTCATCTCCTAATTCATTGACTGCTTTTTTTAGTTCTTTTGAACAAGCAGTTACATCATCTATGGATTCACAAACATCAAAATAATCCATGAATCTAACTGTGTCGAAATCAGATACGATAACTTCGACATAATCTCCATTATTATGTTTATTTTCAATAACAAAACACAAATCCATTTATAATCACCTCATTAATCCGTAAAAAAGTAAAAAGAGATATTTTTTATAACCATAATAGTGTAATTTCACTATTATATTGATATTCATTAATACCTCTTTCAATAATTAAAATTTGTATTTTACTTTCTCTATATCGTTTTGTAATCCATGAACCAATATCATAAGTTGCTTCAATGAATTCATCTAATTCATCTTCATATGGTTTTTGAATCATTGTAAAGTACAATGTATCATCATCATTATCATATAACTCAATGACATCTTGATGATTTACCTCACAATATTCAGCTATTTCATCAGCTAAAAAATTAATAACTGAATGTTTAATAGCATCTTTAGTGCTTCCAAAGTTTGGATTTACACTTTCTCTTTCTCCGATTAATGTTGCTTCTTTCATACTTAACACCTCACTATGCCGTAAAAAATTTTATAAAAATCTAATAAGGAAAAAATAATATGGGAAAGTTGCCCCACATTCTATATAATCGTCTAATGCTTGGGTGGAACACCCAAATTCGTCATTGAAATTTTCTTTCAATATTATTATTCTTTCCTTTTTTTCTTTTTCTTTGTTTATCTTTCTGCATTCATATATGAATACATCTAAATCATATTTATTTTTATCTAATAATTTTATGATTTTTTTATTTGTGTTTTGTTTTAGTGTTTGTATGATATACTCTTCTGCTCCATCTCTTATATATGACCAATCGTTGTAATCTTCGATAATATCGGCTATTGCTTTTTGTGTTAATGTGTAGGCTTTTTCTTTAAATGGTTTAAGCTCTGTTTGTTGCAAATCATAGAACGTTTTGTATATATTTCTTGTATGATTTGTCTCTTCAATATATTTACTGAAGTCTATTATATCTGCTTCAGTGAGGTTTTTGAAGTTAATTTCTACATTAACTATTGTAGCGAGCTTGAAGGCTTCAGTAAATGGTATTCTATCTGTATCGATTTCTTTTCCTGTTTCTCCTTTTATGTATGTTCTGTTATCTTTGTAGTATATTTCTTTTATCATTTTTTATCACCTATTTTATTATATACTATATTTATAGTTTATAGTATATAAATATATAGATAGTTTAACGACATATCTAGGTCACCCAACCGTAAAAAAAAGGTTATGGGGTTAAAATGAATTTGAAGTAATCATAGACTGGTTCAACATCACTCCAATCTATGAATGGTTTATCCCAATCAAATCCTGATTCTCTCATGATTTGATTATCTATATCATTTACTTTTGTGATGAATTCTCTGCTTTCTTTGAACGCGGTGATACTTTAGCTTTAGGCGTATG
>OQWA01000088.1_pt1 | contig 21377 bp, 18 predicted proteins | sample 1691581 | NCBI WGS metagenome assembly OQWA01 (sample SAMN03418264, study PRJEB22391) | human gut metagenome | biome: human-gut; feature: organic feature; material: feces | host: Homo sapiens | place: Tanzania | collected 2013-01
CGTCCACGATCGTCGTGATGAACGGGCTCGCCATAACCGCCGGGTCAAAGCCCAGCTTTTTCGCTCCGATCGGCAGCAGACAGCCCACCAGCATCGCCATCAGCACAGAGGCGATAAGCGTCAGGCACACCGTTATCGAGACCATCAGCCCCACGCGGTCAAACAGCATGAGCTTTACAAAATTGGCCGCTGCCAGCGATACTCCGCACAGTACCGCCACCCGGATCTCTTTCCACAAAACACCCGGAACGTCACGATATTCGATCTCCCCGAGGGACAGTCCGCGGATCACCGTCACACTTGCCTGTCCGCCGGCATTTCCGCCGGTATCCATCAGCATCGGTATGAATGCGATCAACGCAGCGCAGACGCTCAGCGCCTCCTCAAAGGAGCTTATGATCGCCCCGGTGAAGGTTGCGGAGATCATGAGCAGAAGCAGCCACGGGATTCTCTTTTTATAGGTCTCCCAGACCGTCGTCCTCATGTAGGGCTTATCGCTGGGAACAATAGCCGCCATCTTCTCCATATCCTCAGTGGTCTCTTCTTCCATGATGTCCACAATATCATCGACCGTGATAATACCAACCAGCCGGTTTTCATTATCCACAACAGGCATGGCGGTAAAGTCATATTTCTTGAACTGCGCGGCAACCTGCTCCTGATCCATCAGGGTATTGATCGAGATGACATTCTCATGCATCAGATCCCCGATGATCTCGTCACCGTCACTCAGCAGCAGATAGCGGAGCGCTACCGTTCCGACAAGCCTTCTCTGCGCATCCAGCACATAACAGATGTTGATCGTCTCACTGTCCAGCCCCACCTTACGGATATGCTCAATCGCCTGATTCACCGTCAGATTTTCCTTCAGGGAGACATACTCCACCGTCATGATGCTTCCGGCGGAATCCTCCGGGTACCTGAGAAGGTGGTTGATCGCCTGTCTGGTATCGGGCTTCGCGTTTGCCAGTATCTTATCCACAACGTTCGCGGGCATTTCCTCCAGAAAATCCACGGCATCATCCGCCATCAGATTATCGATCACATTCGCCGCTTCCTTATCGGAAAGGGAATTAATAATCATCTGCTGGCTGTCCACCTCAAGGTAGGAAAAGACATCTGCCGCGAGATCCTTCGGGAGAATCCTGTAGACTTTCAGCAGACTCTCCTCATCCAGCTCTTCCATCAGTGCCGCAATGTCCGCGTCGTTCAGCTCAGCCAGAAACTGGCGCAGCTTGGTGTACTGCTTCGTCTCAAGGAGCTCACAAAGCTCCTGAAATTCCATCTTTCTTTCCATGGCAATTCTCCTTATGCGATTTTTTTATTAAAGTGCAACTTCGACCCGGAAGAGGGCTATCGGAACTGACTGTCTTACTCTTCATAAAAAAACCACCACCTTTCTGCCACGGAATGTCATTATTCTGCATTCACTTTTTAATTCTTACCTCATTTTATCCGTCCGTTCTCTCTTTGTCAACGAAATATAGCTCCCTGACCCTATTTATTTCACTCCTGCCGCATGTCGCCTCGGTAATCTTTTTCCGAAGCTCCTCCTCCCTGCCGGCGGGCACCATCAGCCGAAGCGTCACCTTGTCAGTATACTCCTCGGAGACCGGTTCTATTCCATGATTTGCCAGAAGGTACTGTATCTTCCCGATCCCTCCGTAATCCGTGCATACCTCCAGCTCATAGCCGAAGCGCATCCGGCCGACCGTACAATTTTTCAGCCCTTCCTTCACCGCCTGTGTGTATGCCCGGACAAGTCCGCCCGTGCCAAGGAGCACACCGCCGAAATACCTCGTCACCACGACGGCGATGTTCCGGATGCCCTCGCCCGTTAAAACCTCCAGCATCGGCCGCCCCGCAGTACCGCTCGGCTCTCCGTCGTCACTGCACCTCGTTAATTCCCCCCTGCTGCCGATCACATAGGCGGAACAGTTATGTCTGGCATCCCAGTATTTCTTTTTCATTTCTTCTATAAAAGCAGCCGCCTCCGCCTCGCTCCCGCACACCCGGATCGTAGCGATAAAACGGGATTTCTTTTCCTCATATTCGCCTTCGCCCCCCTTGAGGAGAACAAGGTACGAAGCATCCTTATCCTGATTCATAACGCGTGTTATCTCCTTTAAAAACATTCCCTTTTCACCTTAGCATAAAATGTCTAAAATGTGAAACAATTATTAAGATGAAAAGAAAACCTTTATTTACATATCTTTGTTTGGTATAATATAGCAGATAGTATGATTTAACCAGAAAGGCGAATTTCATGAATTATGGAAAGAAGGGAGTTCGTGCGAAGCAGAAGGCACTGAATTCCAAAACAGTAAAAATAGAAAAGAAAATCCTGCTCAGCCTTGTGAAGCTGGTGCTGGTTGCCATTGTCGGTGTCGGCATCTGCGGCGTTGCCGCGGGGATCGGTGCGTTCAGGGGCATCCTTGCCTCCACGCCGACCATCCGGCTGGACGCTGTCGTTGCATCCGGTCAGGCAACGATTGTCTACGACTGCGAGGGCAATGAGATCGACCAGTATGTCAGCTCCAACTCCAACCGTCTCCGCGTGGAGTCCATGGACGAGCTGCCGGACTACCTCGGCAAAGCCTTCGTTGCCATCGAGGACGAGCGTTTCTATCTGCACAACGGCATTGACTTCAAGGGTATGCTGCGTGCCGGCTGGCAGTTCCTGAAAACCGGCGGAGCGGAGGCACAGGGTGCAAGTACCATCACCCAGCAGCTGTTGAAAAATACGGTCTTCACAGACTGGACCTCCGAGGGAAAAAATACGATTAAAAAGGTCAAGCGTAAGCTTCAGGAGCAGTACCTTGCGCTGGAGATCTCCAAATATTACGACAAGGATCAGATCCTTCTCGAGTACATGAATGCCATCAACCTCGGTCAGAATACACTCGGTGTCGAGGCGGCATCGAAGCGCTATTTCGGCAAATCCGCCAGCGAGCTGACGGTATCCGAGGCGGCAGTTATCGCCTGCATCACACAGAATCCGTCCGGCTATAACCCGATCCGCCATCCCGAAGCGAACCAGAAACGCCGCAAGAAATGTCTGGAGAACATGCGTGATCTCGGCTTCATCACAAAGGCTCAGTACGACGAGGCGATCGCCGACACCGAAGCCGTGTATGAGAGAATCGGAAACTATGACGTGGACTACCGCGAGAGCACGAACGCAACCTCCGGCTCCTACTTCTCCGATGCGCTTTACGAGCAGATGAAGGATGATCTGGTAAACATTGCCGGATACAGCGAGGCAAACGCTGAGAAGGTGCTGACCGCAGGCGGTCTCCGCATCTATTCAACGCTGGATCCCATGATACAGAAGATCGCAGACGAGGAGTTTGCGAATGCGGAAAACTACCCTTCACAGGTCAACTGGTATCTGAACTATGCCCTGACCGTTGTGACGGCTGACGGTACAAAGAACAATTACAGCAAAGAAAACATGATGACCTGGTTCAAGCAGAATGTCAACAAAAACTTCAACCTCATCTTCTCCTCGCAGGAGGCTGCTTATGAGGCGGTCGACACCTATCGCGCCGCTGTTCTGGACGAACTGGGTATCGATAATGTGGAAGACAATTACGAGGAAGCTGTCTCGATGACACCGCAGCCCCAGGCCGCCATAGCCATCGAGGATCAGTCCACCGGCTATGTCGTAGCAATCGTCGGCGGACGCGGCACCAAGGAGGGTCGCCGTACCCTGAACCGCGCCACAGACGCAAAGCGTTCCCCCGGTTCCACCTTCAAGGTACTCGCTGCCTTTGCTCCGGCTCTGGACAGCGCCGGTCAGACGCTTGCAACCGTATATAACGACGCGCCCTTTAACTATGACGACGGCACTCCGGTCAAGAACTGGTACAAGACAGGCTACCGCGGCATCAACTCCATCCGCGAAGCGATCCGCCAGTCCATGAACATCATTGCCGTGAAGACCGAAACGGTTATCACGCCTCAGCTCGGCTATGATTATCTGCTGAATTTCGGCTTTACAACGCTGACGGACGGTGTTGTCATCAATGGAAAGACCTATACCGATGTCAACCAGACATTGGCGCTGGGCGGTCTGACCTACGGTGTCACCCCCTATGAGATGAACGCCGCATATGCCGCCATCGCCAACCTCGGAACCTACGCGGAACCGAAGCTGTACACAAAGGTTGTGGATTCCGACGGCAATGTGATTCTTGACAATACGATACCGACCACAAGACAGGTGCTCAAGGAGACCACTGCTTTCCTTCTGACCAACGCCATGCAGGACGTTGTCACGTCCGCCGGTACGGCTGCCGTTGTCAACTTCAACCGCGGTATGGCAATCGCCGGTAAGACAGGTACCTCAACGGATTCCAAGGATGTATGGTTTGCGGGCTACACCCCGTACTACACCTGCACGGTGTGGACGGGCTATGACAACAGCATCGGCATGAGCTCCTCCAAGACCAATAACGAGACAAGCATTTCCAAGACATTATGGAAGGCCGTGATGTCGCGCATACACGAGAGTCTTCCCAATGAACAGTTCCCGGTTCCCGAGGGTCTCGTTCAGGCACAGGTCTGCAGCAAATCCGGTCTGCTCCCCATTCCCGGATTATGCGACAGCCCTGAAGATAACTGCGTTGTGACAGAATACTTCGCGGAGGGTTCCGTTCCGACGGAGAGCTGTAATATCCACTACGAGGGTGACGTCTGCGCCTATGACGGGCTTCCCGCAAGTCCCGATTGTCCTTTCAAGGTTCCCGGACGCCTGACACTTCCTCTGATCGAGGATGCCTCGCTGCTCAACGGCTCCACAATGGTCATCGAAAATCCCGACGGCACACAGACGATCACAACGCCGCTGACTACGGATCACTGTCAGCACGATGCGACCTTCTACGCAAACCCGGATTACGAGTCGATTATCAACAGCCAGCAGTGGGAGATCAATGTCCGGAACGAACAGGCAGCCGCTGCTGCCGCCGCAGGGCAATAATTTTTAAGAAGATCACTAATGTAAAAAAGGAGATACCTCATCACTGTGGTATCTCCTTTTTGTAGTTTATTTACATGCTTACTCCGCCACTCCTGTTCCGCCGCAGACGGTACATTTCTTTCCGCCGTGGCACAGGATGCAGTCGTCGGACACAACGCCCTTTCCGTTGCAGATCGTACAAGGCTTTCCGTGTGTTCCTCCGCACAATTCACAGGTGATCTTACCCGCACCGCCACAGTGCCGGCAAGCCTCGCCGCTTGTCGCATCCACACCGCTTCCCTTGCAGCCCGGACACTTCTGCATTCCGCTCGAGTCGCAATTTCCGCAGGTCTCGACCAGCGTACCCTTGCACCGCTTACACGGCAGGGTTCCTCCTCCGCATTCCGCACAGATTCCTGTTCCGCCGCATGCAGAACAAGGCTCCTTTGCTGTTTCCGTCTGGATCTCTGCCTGAAGCTCCCCATCCACCTTTAATTCCAGCGTAACGGCAAGCTCCTTTTCCGCCACCGCTTCCTGCACCAAGGTCTGAAGCTGTGTTGTCAGTTCCTCTGTCCTCTCCTCCGCGCACTCCACAACATCCACGGAGATTGTCTTTCCCTCCGTCAGATACCCTCCTGCAAATGCAGTATCTACAATGACGTCCATCGCCTCATTTATGGTAATTCCCGTCATGTCCGTTCCGGCATATGCCTTCTCCGCATCCTCATTCAGATACTCTACCAAAACGACGCTGTCCGCCTCATCAAGATACAGCGCCACGTCCGGATTAATCGTGATCTGCAGCTTCGTCACATATTCCGGCTGTGTTTCCGTGGCACCGGTGCCTGTCTGGCTGCTTTCCGGATCGTCTGCATCCTTCTGATCGCTCTCCGCAGTGCCGCTGTCTTCCTGACTGTCTACCGTGACATTGGAATCTGTCTGGCTGCTCTCCGTAGAGCCGGTGTCCTCCTGACCGCCTGCCATGGCATCGTTCACCGTTCCGGGGGGAGCGAGACTCTCCGCCGCCGGTTCCTCCGCCGCACCACAGCCTGTCAGCATTGCCATGGCAACCGCCAGTGAAATACCGCAGAACCTATTTCTAAATCCTGTTTTCATACTGTTTCCTCCGCTCCTTTTTTATGCAATTACCTCTAATCCCGTTCAAAGCGTTTCCACTATATAATTAAAATTTAACACACCAAATACCTGCTGTCTATACTGTTTTCAGTTTTGTCATTGCCAGTTCGGGAATTCTCGTTTTCACAGCTCGTAGCAATCTGCTAATTCCTTTGCGCTTGCCGTTGCACTTTTCCGGGGAGATATGCTATACTATGTGCGGAGAGAGACAAAAGAAACAGCTCCCATAAGACACAATCACGACGAGGTGACATCATGGAACAGCCGTTATTCACTACCATCAAGGTAAACAACGAAATTGAACTTTGCGAAATATCTGATCCCGAATGCAAACAGCTCATTGAACGGGAATTGCTGAAGGAACGGATTTCCTATTTTATCCGCTGGGTCAAACCCTCCATTTTCCGGCGCAACAAGAACAGCTGCATTATCTGCGTAAACGAAAACGCAAAGGATGCCGCCGAAAATGTAGTGCGCGCAGTTTGTGACGAAAAGGGATATACCGTGAGATTTCTCATGAAAAGATCCCAGAAGCAATATTTCTAAAGGTGGACAAAAGAAAAATGAACTCACATAATAAAGTTTTAAGAGAAGGTTTTAGAGACGGGATTCCCATCGGCTTGGGATATCTTGCCGTCTCTTTTTCTCTGGGCGTCGCCGCCCGCAATGCCGGGCTTTCCGCCTTTCAGGGCTTTCTTGTCAGTCTCCTGAATAACGCCTCTGCCGGAGAATATGCAGGCTTTACTGTAATTGCCGCGAACGGGGCATATTTTGAAATTTTCCTGATGACCCTGATTGCAAACGCACGTTATCTTTTGATGAGCTGTGCGCTCAGTCAGAAATTTTCCCCTGACACGCCCCTGATTCACCGAATCCTCGTCGGCTATGATGTCACGGATGAAATTTTCGGCATCACCATTGCCCGTCCCGGAATGCTGGATCCTTTTTATTCCTACGGAGCCATACTGATTGCCGCCCCTGCCTGGGCAGGCGGAACGGCTCTCGGCGTTATCGCAGGAAACCTGCTTCCCGCCCGGGCGGTCAGTGCATTGAGCGTCGCTTTATTCGGCATGTTCCTCGCTGTGATTATTCCCCCGGCTAGGAAAAACCGCGTCATTGCCCTCTTTGTGCTCATCAGCTTCGCCGCGAGCTTTGCCGCAACCTATCTTCCTCTGATCTCCCGGCTGTCTGACGGCACAAGAACCATCATACTGACAGTACTCATCTCAGCTATTGCTGCGATCCTGTTCCCTGTCAATGAAGAGGAGGAGGCTAAAAATGCATAATATCTATGTTTATATTGCCATCATGGCGGCTGTTACCCTCTGCATCCGCATCCTGCCGTTGACACTGATCCGGAAGCAGATAAAAAACAAATTTTTAAAGTCCTTTTTGTACTATGTTCCCTATGTCACTCTGGCTGTCATGACCTTTCCCGCCATCATGGATGCCACCCAATCTCCGATTGCAGGAATTGCCGCCCTTGTGGTCGGAATCGTCGCCGCATGGCTCGGCGCGGGACTGCTCCCGGTGTCTGTCCTCTGCTGTGCAGTGGTCTTCCTGCTGGAACTCTTTCTTGTCTAATGCCTTTGCCGGACTACACTGACGCCCGTAGGACCGAGTTCTTACGGATTGCGCGTCCTTGTCTGAATCCCTACGCTGCGTCTAGTCCGCATACTGGAGCATGCAGACCAGCGTACCGTCTTCCACCAGAATTTCCGCCTCCTGTCCGATAAATTCATTGCTGATTCCCAGCGGAAAATCATTGCGGACAGAGGCATGTTCAAGCTCATACTTCATCCCGCGGATCGTCACTCCCTTCGACTCCTCCACCATGGAAAAGAGCGAAAGCGTCCCCTTAAGGTTTCTCTTAAAATGTATCGCTTCATCCTTTATCACAAGCATCATTCCCGTACCGTCCACAAGATAACCCGATGCCCCCCTGTTCTTCAGATAAAGCAGGCACTGGATATTCGCCAGTGTGTGATCGAACCTTCCGCCTGTTCCCGCATAGATTCGGAACTCTGTGTAGCCCCTCTTCAAGCCCTCCTGCAGCGCCGCAAGTCCGTCCGTCTCATCCTTCTCACACTGCAGCCGAATCACGCGTTCCGGGATCTGTTGCTCCAGCTGCTCTACCGCTGCATATTCTTCCTCGCTCAGAGAATCAAAGTCCCCGAGAATCAGATCCGGCTCCACATTCAGCACCGCACAGTAATCCAAGCCGCCATCTACCGCGATAACAAGATCTTCTTCACCGATCGGAATTTCTCCCAAGGTCAGATCCCCGGCACAAATGACAATACATTTTCCTTCCATATTTACTCCATTTCTGCGCACGCTCTTTGCGCTCCTGTCCTTCCCTGTTCCACTTTCCAATAATATAACATAACAGGGCGACTGCATCCACTACAATCGCCCTGTTTTCTGAAATTTAATATAACAGTTCCGCCGTAAGACGGCAGAACCGGAGCTTTTACCTACAAATTAATAAGTGAAAAGCTGCGCCCAGTAGGGAGTCGCACCGTTAAGGTAATATCCCACACCGATCGAAGTGTATCTCGGATTTAAAATATTTGCCCTATGGCCTTCCGAATTCATCCATGCATTTACTACCTGCTCCGGTGTCCGCTGTCCCCACGCAATGTTCTCTCCTGCGCCCTGAAAGCTGATTCCATTCTCCTTCAACACGGTGGAAAATGAGCTTCCATTCGGTCTGGTATGAGAGAAGGACTGTACTGTCTCCTTTGCGCGCACCAGCGCCGCCTCATTCAGCTTCGTCGTCATTGTCAGCGCCGGAAGATTCACCTTGGCACGCTCCGCATTCACAAGCTCCACCACCTGCTCCGCAAAACTCAGTGCTTCGCTCTCCTCCTTGTCTGAAGAGCCGTCTTCCGGTACATCAGGCTTCTGCTCGGGATTCTGTTCAGGCTTGTCCTCGGGCTTTTCTTCCGGTGTCTCTTCCGGCTTCTCTACAGGCTTTTCTTCGGGTTTCTCCTCTGGCTTCTCTTCCGGTTTCTCCTCGGGCCTTTCTTCCGGTGTCTCTTCCGGCTTTTCCTCTGGCTTTTCTTCCGGCCGCTCCTCTGGTGTGTTTTCTCCACCCGGGCAGATAATCGGCTTAAGACAATCTTCTATAAATGAAGTATCAATGCCCCACTTCTGCAATCTTTCCAGAAGCTCCTGCACACTTCCGGCAGAATATTGTCCCTGCACACCTTCTGCCGCCTCCGGCAATTCGGGCTTACAACCAATACCTGTATTGTTTCCGGCATACGGTATATTAACCTGCAGACTTCCTCCGATCAATGTCGCTGCAATCAGCATAGACGGTAACATATTCATTTGTTTTCTCCTCCTTCTGTTTCCGTATAGTTTCTGTACCCTTTATGTAATGATATAAACTTGCAGGCATCTGTCCGGCGCCCGCAAATATATTACAAATTTGTTACATTTCAAATCCTATCATGGAAATAGAGGTTTTACAATGGAAGTTACTGGAAATATATTCTTTCAAATCCCTTGAGAATTCCCATTTTTCTCCTATTGCTCAATTATTACAAAATTGTTACAATCGTCTTGTCAGCTGATACAAATACAAACAAAAAAATAAGGAGGACAAAACTATGTGTTTCAAATTCAATAGCTGTTCCGAGTTATTTAATACTCTTTGCAGAATGTTTAACTTCGGTTGTTAATCTTTTACCCCAGTCGTCAGGCTGGGGTATTTTTCTGTCTGCACTCCCTTCTTACGTCTCCCATTCCTTCGCATCAAAGTAATCCCCTCTACCTGCACACAGTTGCAGACATTTACCGTGGTTGCATACACTGCTGCACTGTACGGAATCTCCTGCCTTCGCATCGCATAGTTTCTTTGCCGAATCCGCTGACTCCGCGGCGCTGTATGGAATCTCCTGTCTTCATGCCCACATAATCCCTTTTCCGAAATTGCTGGCTCTGCGGATCTCATATCCCCACGCCCATATAATGCCTGCTACATGCTAATTTAGTGCATCTTGAATTCCACAGGTACAAAACACAAAAATATACCTGCCGATATTTCATTTCCGCCGAATCCGCAGGTATAAAATTTCAAATCATACCTGCGGAATTGTGATTAATCAAAAAATAGCAGGTATTTTAATTGCAAATGTACCTACTATTTTTAAATATTACCCATATACGCATGTACAGTCCTCTGCCCCTTAAGGTAACGACCGCATTGAGTACATAGCATGTCTTCTCGCTGTTTTTTACCCGCGCCCCTGTGTGGGAGTGTCTCATGCCGAACTGGTGTCACCAGCAGCATTAAGTCATTGCTTTATACCGCCGCAATCTATTTGGCGCCAACTTTTTGTATCAAAGCTTCCTGTAGCACCTGCGAAAAATTGATATTCATAGCAGTTGCGGCTTCGTTCAACCATTCCGGAATAGTAAGTGTCTTCTTAACCGCCTTGGAGTTATGCTTCTTCTGGTAAGACAGAAGATCAAATTCAATTACTACACAAAATGCGTTCGGTTCTGCAGTTATTGCACTAGGCTTAGAGGGTTCAGGCAGCGGCTCGTTATTTTCTTCGCGGCTGACGATAGCTAGACCGAGCGCATCCATTGCCATTTCATAAGCATCCTGCATGTCGTCCCCTTGAGTGAAGCACTCCGGCAGATCAGGAAACGAAATCCAGAAACCTCCTTCCTCTGCCTCATGAAAGATTGCCGGATAAAATAATTTTTTCATATTCTACCTCCAATGAATGGTGACTGGATTATTTCAAGCCAGCCTGTTTAAGTATTGCCTGTTCCATGCCCTTTTTTAAAGGGAACAGCACTTCTTTTACGAAATACTGCTCCCATCTTCATTTCTTTTCCTTATCACCAGTCAGAATCCCAGTCGTCCCAGCTGTCGTTCCAGCTATCGCCATAATCCCAGTCGTCATCCCAGCTGTCGTTCCAGTCGTCTCCGTTATCCCAGCTCGTGTCACTTTCGGTGCTGTAGTACGGGGAATCTGCAAAGTTATCATAATCCGCCCCGCTGTCATAGCCATAGGAGTCATAATAATCGGCATAATCATGATCCATCCACGAAGAATACGGCGCCTCGATCCAGCTGTCGCCCGACCACTCATACCAGTCGTTGCTATAATAATAGGGTGTACCGTTATAATCGTAATAACCTCTGCCCGGGGCATTCGAGTCGAGGACAAAGGCAAGTATCATCGTACCGAGCGCCGGTGCAATACACATAAAACAGAACAGCCAGAACAGGGTTTTCCCGATTGAGCTTTTCTTCTTGGGGTATTTTCCCCCTGTGTTCGGCGTGTTGCTTCTCTTCGGTGCGGAAGGCGCGCTCTGATGTGCCTTCTGCTCTGCGACCCGCTCCTTCATCTTCATGTAAAGCTCATTGACCGCATACGCCTCGTCCGTGCCCTCATAGCGCACAGCGCGGGTTCCGTCCGCCTTGTTCTTATACACGATGAACTTTCCTGTCTTCTCGTCCTTATAGATGCCGAATGCCTTGGCGCCGCGATAGTCCTCGCCGATAAATGTACGCATCTCGCCAAGCGGCAGCTTCTTCTCCGCTGCCCATGCCTTCAGCTCCTCTATCGTCTTCGGTACATCGTTCGCCTGTCTCGTGTAATGCTGGTTCACACCGCCGCAGTTTGGACATGTCTGATCGTAATCGTTGATCCATTGCTCACACCAATCACATTTTATCTTCACGTTTTCCCCTCTTTTTCTGATTCCATTTTTTCCAGATAATTCTATCACAACATTTATTTAACGTCTATCCATATCTTTACTTTCTGCCACACAGATAAAAGGACAGCACCGAAGCAAACCACCCCGGTGCTGTCTGAAAACTCTATTTATTGCAGTTGATTGCATATGCCAGAAAACCGGCGCAGGTTCCGAATGCCGCGCCTGTCGCGCAGGTTCCGTCATTCTCATATACACTTTCGCACGCGATCCCGTTATCCATGGACATTCTCTCCAGCAGCATGAGCGCATGCTGCCTGTCGCCGCACAGCAGACTGTTCGCAAGGCTCAGAATCCATGGATGCGCTGCATGGGCGCAGCCGATTTCGTCAATATAACATCCCTCAAAGGAAAACTCATATTGCCTGCTGCGGATCAGGCTGACCGTGTTGAGATAAGTCTCATCCTCCCGGTCAACAAATCCGTAGTAAGCCAATAGCTGCAGGCTTCCGGGCGGCTCATCATAGATTTGTGACTTTCCATTTAAGTCAACAGCCCATGCAAAGACTTTTTTTCCATCGTTCTCGACCACGCAGTGCTCCAGCACCGCCCGCCAGATACTGTCCGCCTTTTGAAGCAGCAGCTCCGCTTCCGCATCCAGCCCTTCCGACCGGATTACCTTCCCAAGCCTCTCAAGCGTGACGCTAAGTAGTGCATTGTCATACGTCACATAGAAATATTCCGTTTCATCGTCCGAGGGAAGCAAAAAGGTTTCATAGAGCTCTATCCGGGGATGTTTGTACTGTTCCAGCCTTTTCAGGACGAGCCGGACTCCTTCCTCCACATACGGATGCCGCAGAATCTCTCTGTCGCCGGTCTCCGTACAATAGGTTGCCAATGCGTATAGGGGTGCCGCCAGTTCATCCATCTCGAACCCCGGCTCCAGAAGTGTCCCGTCGATATATCTGCTGTGCATACCGATATTGCGCCTCTGTCTTCCGAACACATATAACAAAAGCTCCCTCGCATACGCCGCATCCATTTCCAGAATACAGGGAAATGCCCAGAGCATCGCATCCCTGTCCCAGAAGGCCGCGCTGACATAATATCTGTCGCTGCGCGACGTAACCATTACCGCCTCCTCCGTGTCGATTGTCCTTCCCGAGGCATAGTAATAACAAAACAGAGCATTTGTGTCCGAAATCCTCTGAATCTCTTTCGGAAGTGCCTGCCCCTTCTTTCTGGAATCACAGAGCTGTTCCAGCTTTCGCACCGTCTGCCCGTATTCCCATTCCAGCCCGTGCCGCAGTAATTCCTTTGCCGAGGTAGATGCCGAGACCTCCTCATAGCCCAGACCCCAGATTCCGTCAAAGCTTATCTTTTCTCCGGCGGAAAGGCTCTGATTTTTATAGAAACAATATGCAATGTCCTCTCCGTTCTCCGAAATTTCCTCGATGATTGTCTCCCTTTCTTTGTCAAAGATCGGGGCAAGCGACAAAATATCGGTTTCCCCGACAAAGCTGAAAACAACGCTGTGATTCCAGTTGCTGCTCTTTACCTCTTTTGTCACCTTCATGCACCTGGATTCATTCATGATATGCTGCAGCCCGTGAATGCTGCCCTCCAGTCCAAGAGCGACATCCAGCTGCTCTGCCTTCCTATTCGATAAGGTCAGGGAATAGAAAAATCCCCGCTCCCCGGGCGGAGCAAAAATAACGCCCTCCACCAGCAGACTTTCGTTCTCAAACCGGAAGAACGGAAGCCAGTTGTGCTTTCTCTCCCAGACCGGACTGTTGATCTCCACCGCCTCCCCGTTACAGACACAGTAAGGACGCATCAGACCTTTCTCTTTTCCTCCGGCAATTTCCATGATTCCCTTATAGCCCATGTGCAGGACAGAAATTGCTTCTATTCCGGCATGTTCCCCGCCGATTCTGTCCAAAGTGACATACTCATTTCCTGTAGGAATATATTTCATAATCTTACCCCGCTCAAATCCGCTTACCTTCTCTTGATCCTCTGTGTGTCGTGTAAGCTGTTATAATACTCTGTCGGTGTCATTCCGACCATCCTCTTGAATACTCTGGAAAAATAATACTTATCCTCTATCCCGACGAGATAGGCAATCTCCGTGAAGGAAAGATTTGTCGTCCGGATCAGTTCCTTTGCCTGATTGATCCGAAGCATATTCAGGTAACTGAATATCGTCTGTCCGGTCATCTCAGAGAAGACCCGGTTAATATAATCAAAATTGACTTCAAACATCTCCTCCAGAGTTTTACTGGAAATCCGCGAAGAGTAATGGCTGTTAATCCAGCTCATGATCTGTTCCGCCTGATACTCCGATTTCCGCACATGCACGGAATTGTCAATCTTTCCCTGATAAAGAAGATATTCGTGACAGATCGTGAGCAGAAACGGTGGACATCCGTAGATGCGATCCGCTTATAATGCTCCTCTCTGCGATTATAGGTATCGATCGCCTGCCTGAAAAGCGGTCGGTAGTCCATGCTGTCAGGAATATGAAAGAATTTGGGCAGGCAGGCAATGGAATCGATCACATCCCCCTCGTCCAGATTATAGCTGAGCAGGGATTTCTTTCTCTTTTCGAGCATCTCCTCGATAAATCCATTCTCTCTTTCCTGTTCCACCCTGCTTATGCCATTGGTTTTCAGGTGAATATAATAATAGTCGCAGGCAGCCGCCTCATAGCCCTCATGGCTCCTACCCGGTTCCAGAATCAGAAAATCATTCTTTTTCAGATGATACCTGACCCCATCCTCGCACAAGAACATGTTTCCGTCCCGGATTACATAAATCAGGTACTCGTCTATGCAGCGATAAAAGTGTTTCCATGGTTGCTGATATTTTACTTTTCCGATCAGCCGGACTCTGGGCAGTTCCTCTGCGTCATAATAGAACATAGGCAACGACTCCTATTCAAAATCAATCCAGATGGTACTCCATACTTCAACTCTCTGGTTCTTCAGACAAAGATACTTTCCCTGTGCCCCCGTCTCAACCGAGAAATCCAGCTTTTTAGGCATTCCTCCGTCTGTATCGGGACTTGCCAAAAAGACATTCCTGATCCTCCGGTCAAGCAGCACGCGGATTCCGATATCTTCAATCGCAATTATAGCATTCGTCTTTTCTACATTCCACAGCGAATTTTCGCCCTTCAGATTAATCAGATGCAGAATGATCCTGTGATCCGTTATCCCCGCCTTCGTCCAGACCTTATCCGCTTCCGGTTTCACAGAAAACCCGGTCTGTTCCGAAGAAAAAAGAATATCCTCGTTAATCCCGCCGGTTGCCGTCATCGAAATGTCCGTAATTGTTTTCGCAAATAAAAGTTCTCCGTAACGCACGACAAAATCGCTGTATGCCTTTACTTTCGGAAGAAATTCATCCCGGAGCGTGGCATACTTATTGTAATAGCTGTCACAGAGGATTCCCTTGTTTTCTCCCAATGCGAGCTGATAGCCGCCAGAAGCATGGATGACAGCAAAGGTGAGCAAAAATGACTTTTCCGCACTCTCCGGATCGTTCTTCTCTGCAAACGGATGCATATAGGCAGCCAGAATGGTCTGTTTTCCCCCTGACAGCCTTCTTGCCTTGCTAATCAGCTGCACCAGATCAAGATATGTGTCATGCGGCGGCCATACCTCAATGTAGATGCTGTCCTGCGCGGAACCTGCCACGCTTTCCACCGGCCAGTCATTCACAGCATTAAAAATAACACCCGCTTCCGGGTCTTCCCGCCGGACTTCCCCGGCAGCCGAATTAATCAGGTCAGGAAAGTCCTTTTCCAGATTAATCGGTTCCCCGTCCAGCGTCCATGCCTTCTTTGGATATCCATAGGTATCCATATGGATTCCCTGAAACCCCAAAGTCTTTACGGCTCTTGCAAATTGTTCAAGAATATGTCCGCTCCAGCCGCACTCCCGGTTAATATTCATAAATACCAGCCAGTCAGCGAAGGTAATCGGCTCCTTCTCCTGTGTGTACATCGCCCATTCCCTCAACAGCCACGGCACATAGTCATCCAGAATATGAAAGACATCGACCAGCAGATAATTAATCAGTCCTCTGTCGCTGCTGTTAAACATGTATTGAAAGACCAGTCCGACAATCACCCATGAGGTAATCACCGGCAGATAAAAGCCCACCTTGAATAAGGTCTTTCCACATCTGAGGTTATTGATTAAAAATGCGAAAACGAGTCCGCTTATGATAATCGCCGGAGTCGTTACAACCGCATACAGCACATTGTTGCGAAGGGCATACCAGAATCTCCCCGAAGTATCCGCAAAGATGCTCTTATAATTCTGAAGTCCGACAAAGTTAATTTCCCCCTGCACGATCCGATATTCTGACAGAGAGATTCTGATAGTGAAAAGCATGGGATAAATGACGAAGAATGCAACCAGTATGAGCCCCGGCAGCACAAACGGCGCCGCCTTGCCCCAGTTCCGTATTCCTTTTCCCACTCTCTTTCCCAACGCACCCATAACAATTCCTCCTGCTTTTTACCGCTCTTCTTTTACCCTATTGAAGCTGTTCATCAATCAATGCCGCCGCATTGGTCAGTTCCGCCTGAACATCTGTTCCGTTGACAAAAATATTTGTCAGCGCATCACTCCAGATTTCACCGATTGCAGTATGGTTCGGGGACGGAATTCTCGCACTTGCCGACTCCATCTGTTTCATGTAAACAGACCATACAGGGTTTCCTGTTACAGCCTCATCCTCTACAAGCTCCTTCCGAACCGGCAGCTGTCCCGCATCCAGCATGGCAAGCTGAACCTCCTTTGAGGTCATAAACTTGGCAAACTCGTATGCCGCATCAGCGTGCTTGCTTGTCGAGAAAACAACAATGTTCTCACCGCCGACAACAGATGCAGACTTTCCATTATAGCTGGGGATTACTTCAGGATAAATATTCTCGCCTGCCTTGTCTTCATAGGAACCGAAATACCATGGGCCTTCAAAGAACATGGCATATTCCCCGGTGCTGATTCCGTCCCACGCATCGGATGTACCATCCACATCACGGATCGTGAGCACCTTGCTGTCATGCAGTTCAATAAGCTTGTTCATTGCAGCAACACTCTCCGCGCCGTCAAGATAACCGCCTGCCTTCGTATAGTCATCGTTTGTCAGGGTTCCTCCCAGCAGCCAGAAATAAGGATACAGATCCCAGTCGCCGACACCGGATACACTGATGCTGTAGGAACCTCTTGTCTGCGCCGCGGAAATTAATTATAGCATAAGAAAAAGCCGCCAAAATACACCCAAACGCTATTGTTTGTATTTTAGCGACTTTTTAGATTCTGTTTTTATTTTTTATGCCTGCTGGTTAAAGGAACCGATCAGCTGTCTGTACTGTTCTCCCAGTCTCGCAATCGCCGGGGGAAGCTGTGCCTTCTCGTCGTCCGACATCTGTACAATCCTGGGCAGGCTCAACAGGTTACGGCAGCTCTCCATGCAGACCTTTTTTGCAGCCTCCGCGTGCTCGCCGTAATAGTCCGCGTCTGCCGATACATTGACATAGTTGGCGCCGTAGCTGTTCAGCAGGCACTGCAAAATATAGTTTACACATTTTTCCCGCTTTCCCTCAAATACCTTCGCGTTCTCAAGAATGGAGATCATTTTCCGTACATAGTCCTGCCCCTGCGGAGCCTCTATGTATTTCTGGAAATTGGCGAACATTTTGTCATGCACCTGTTCAATACCTCCTCCGCTGACATAGGCTCCCATGCCGCAGGATACCCTGGAGAACTTTGAACTCATCGCCTCAAAATCTACGCCCGCATCCTGCATATTACGGAACATCTGCACATAATCCTTCGGAATATCAAGGAAAAACTGACCGCGGAGCTTTTTATCTCTCTTTGCGGCTTCCTTGGAGCTCTCCCGGATCTGGAATGCCTGCAGGGCGCTTGATTCCCCGTTTTTTTCAAATTCATAGTCTGACAGTTCAATCAGACCTTTGACCTGAAATTTCTCTCCGGCACGCAGCTCTTCATGGATTTCATCATGAAACAGCGACTTAAGGCTCTGATACTCTGCCTCCGACCCGATTTCTTTGTCGAGCGCCGGCTCCGGCATACTGTTCTGTACCGCTTCGTTGAAGGTCAATATTCCCTGCTGCTTTGCCTCCATCAGCGCTTCCTGCCGTAATTCCTCTTCCTTCTGTTCCAACTCGCGAAGCTGATTTTTCAATATTTCCCGCGTTGCAGGCTCTCCGTTTATCATTGCATCAAGGAAACCCTTTTCATTCGTATATTGTGCATTAGACCCCGCGATTGTGAGCCCCTTGGATGCCAGCATACAGATCCACAAATTGGAAAAGCTCCCACAGATGTCCGCCACACGGTATTTCAACAGCTTCCGCTCCACCGCCGGCAGATTTTCAAAAAAGGGCGCATTGATTGGATCCCTCTCTACATTCTCAAAGTAGGTCATTTTTGCAACGATATCGTACAATTCGACCGCATGTCTCTCCATGTAAGTCTCCGTCAGCATATCCGGGCTGAGTCTGATATTGAGCAGTTCATTCTTCATCCGCTCCAGATGCGGCAGACGCCGCTGCAGATCACCGGAGCAGTAATCCTGCAGAAATGTCTCATCCTTTTGTTTCCGCTCCGCCTCCTGCTCATTCAGTGGATTCCCCTCCTCATTGGTCTTATAGCCTGTGATAAAGGTATTGAGGACTTTTACCTCAACTTTTACGTTCCTGCGATCCGCCTCGTCCCTGAGCGAGGTCATTCTCGCCTGCTCTACTTCCCTCTCCACGGTTAATTCGTCCAGCTGCTGCTTAATAGCGGCAGAAACATGATCCGCATGCTCGCCGTACTGCTCCTTAAGCCTTTGATCTTCTTTTTTCTGTCTCCGCCTCTGCTTAAAGGACTGACCTCCCGGCACGGGCTGCTGCATCGGCTCCGCCCTCCTCTGCAGTACCTGAGGAATCGTCGGGAGGAAGAAGATGAGCCTGTACAGGCGCCGCTGCCGCCGCATCCTCCCCGGCATTCCGCGTCGTGGTCGTGGTATGCATCTGCTCCCCTGTCTTTGTCCTGTTCAATGTTTTATTCGTGTCACACATAGCCTCCCCTGTCCTTTCCTATCTTGCACGCAGATAATAAGTATGCGAAACCGCCTTCGCATTCGGAAATACCTTATGAATCAGATTTCTTGACGTCTCATTGATTGCCTGCATATAAAATTCCGTATCCTCAGGATATTTCTTCCGGCAGAGCGTCATCGCCGTAAAGATCATTTCCGCAAGCGCTATGGGATTTTTTTCAAAAGAACATAGCGCACACAGAGTCAGTCTCCCCCCGAGCGAATGATCGAAGAGCAGATAGGCTGTAATCCTGTTCTCACGCTCATAGACAACACTGATCTGTCTGTCGATGGAAGCTGCGAAAAAGCCCCCCTCCGGGACAGGGACATCGCTGTCATATGCCCTTTTGCTGAGCGCCCTGACCATGCGCTCCTGACATTCCTCCAGACGGCGCACATGTGCAGAGCTTCTCTCTCTGTTATAGTCAGACCTTAAGGTTTCGCCCAGAGAAATCTCATAGATTTCTCCCTGCGGCTGCTCCTCCCGCTGAAAGAACCAGAATTCAAGAAATTCCGTCAGCGCATCCGCCTCTGCATCTGCCCCTGTGAAGGAGACCTCAATTCCGATCCCCTCTTCCCTGCATGTCTCCACAAGCTCACCGATCAGCAGATTTCCGTAGCCGCATCTCCTGTACGCCGGGGACACAAACAGTGAGATCAGCCGGAAGCAGCCTCCCATCATATATCCCACAAGCGCGCCGCACGCGGTTTTCGTCCGCTCCTCTGTCACGCCGACCGCATAGACCGGGGCACCCTCCTTTATCAGATCTACCGCCGTCTGCGTCATCAACGGCTCAAACCATTCCAGATTTTCCGTTGTAATTGCTCCTCGCATTGTCACTCTCCCTCCCATCTACATTTCAAAATACGCCGTGCGCATCGGTATGCGCCTGCACGTTCCAAGCAGCTTCTCCATCAGGCGCCGTGAGGAATCCGTGAGAACCGGAATCTCAATCTCCGTCCCCTCGCCGTACCGTTCCACCGCCTTCTGCACGCAGGTCTGTAACATTTTAATGCCCTCGCCTGCCGGTCCCGGCTTAATAAAGAACTGGGAAAGGCTGATTCGTCTTCCATGCTCCGTAAAGAATGCGCATGCCGCCATCTCCCTTCTCGCATCAAAGACTGCGTAGCTGATCTCCTGACAGGCATTCTCCAGCTCCGCTTCCGCCATATAGGCTACACCTGCCTCGGAAAGAGTCTGAAAAATTTTCTTCTTTTCCAGCGCAGAAAGCTCCGGTACGGAGACCATGCGGTAATCCGCCGGCAGACTCGCACGGAAGCCGTTCAATGGGGCGTTGCACAGCTCCTTCACAGTCGTCAGGAAGGCTCCTGCCAGCTCCTCTTCCTCGAACACAAAGCCCGCCTGCTCCAGAAACTCTGTCACTCCCTCGGCATCCTTCTCCCCGACGTATCTGCAATAATGCACCATTCCGTCCGTCGCCTCAAAGACATTCTCCATCATTTCCAGAAACAGCGTCCCAGCGATGCCCTTTCTGCGGTATTCGGGAACAACATAGAGACTGAGCATATCCATCATGCCCTCCCGGTCGTCCTCCATGAGCTTCATACAGATCGCTCCACAGGCAATATTCTCTTCCACCGCAATCATACCTATCGCAGTGCCTGCCGCCAGCTCTGCCACCGCCTCCTGCGTGAACAGGGGTGAAAACTTCGCGATCTGCGGAGCCTCCACGCGATAAAGCTCCAGTTCAGGCAATTTATCCATTTCGTTCTGCGTCATCTTATCTCCATTTCTGCGCGTTCATCCACGCATTCCATTTCTACTGCATTCCGAGGCGGTTTTTCAGCTGTTCGAGTCCTTCCGCAGAAAGCTTCTGTCCGGCGAGAATTCTCATTACCTCGGCATTTTTATCGTGAGTTTCCCACCGGATATTTCTATTCTTCCGCCGCCTTTACTCATATCATTTTCCGCATAAACGCCCTTTGCTTCTTGCGGTCGCGCAAAATTCACCGTGCAAGTATGTTCTATATTTTTTGTGCCCGTTCCCGAAAGTTTAATATCGCCGTTTTCAGAATAAATTCCGTACACAACCTTATCAGGGAAGTAAAAGTCGGTATTTTTGTACTTGCTGCGGCATTTGATATCTACGTTTGCTTTATCGGCAACGGTGATATCTTTAGTGGCAAACATACCGCAAGAAAAACCGTTTGAAGTCAAATTTACGTTGACGTTTATCTCCCCGTTGATTGTCAGGTTTTTGGCGTATAAGCCGTAAAGCGCTTTGCCGTATTCGGTGGTGATTTCGTCGCCCGCACCGCTTATATTCATATTGATATCGAGCGTACCGTTGCCCGTAACGGTAAGATTGCCTGCGGCATACACGCCGTATCGATTCTCTGTTACGGTGCTGTCGTTCAGCGTAATAACGTTCGTGCTTCCGCTATCGAGTCTTATCGTAACGTCGTTTTCACCGTCGAACCTGATTTCGCCGCCGTTATATCC
>OQWA01000089.1_pt1 | contig 21309 bp, 21 predicted proteins | sample 1691581 | NCBI WGS metagenome assembly OQWA01 (sample SAMN03418264, study PRJEB22391) | human gut metagenome | biome: human-gut; feature: organic feature; material: feces | host: Homo sapiens | place: Tanzania | collected 2013-01
AGCGGCGGAGAGCTTTGACGAAAACTCGTATCTTGAAAAGAAAAAGTAAAGAAAATAAAGCACACTTAAAATGCACACCATATACGCCATATAATAGTTCGTTATCATGGTGTAAGTGAGAGCGAAAATAAACAGCGACGGCTTTTTTTTCTGAATTATGTTTTCGATTCCGAGAATGACAAGCGGGAACACAGCCATAGCGTCAATCCACATTATGTTCCATGAATATGCCGCAAAGTAACTGCAAAATGCATACATGGGTCCGAAAACAATGCTGTATTTATTGAGCGAACGGTTCGTTTTATTTATATAGTATGTGAAAGCTGCCGATGAGCACATAGCCTTAAGGAGAAACATAAGCGCAATCGCATCGGGCATATTCTTGTGTCCCATGATGAGCATAATCACGGCAAACGGGCTGCAGCAATAGTTATAAAAGTTGCCGAGGAAGCCTCCGCCCAAGCCGGAACGCCATGAATACAAAAGGCTGTAGCCGTTTACTATCCTGTCGTACAGCTCACTGTAAAGAGGTCCGTACTGATGATAGAGATCCATTCTCAAAACGGTATTAGTGTCTTTATAGAACGGAATAACCTTATGACATAAAAACATAAAGAGCATTATTCCGCACGAAACAAGAGCGGAATAAAAACAGTATCTGCGAAGCGTCGCTTTTTCGGAGTCGGCACCTCTGTTCTTTTTCAGCAAAGGACTCATTACAAAATCTTCCTTTCAAAGTTGTCCGAATTATTTTATCATAAGATTAAAAATTTTTCAAGCATCTTGCATTATCGTCGAAAATAATATACAATCTTTCGGTAGTATTCGGGAGAGAAACAAATATGAGAACATTAAAAAAAGTTACAGTCAGCAAAAAAGCGGAAAATGCCGTCAGAAACGGACATCCTTGGGTATACGGCGAAGAAATAACACACACCGACGGCAATATTGCGGGCGGTGAGATCGTTGATGTTTTTTCGTCAAAAAACAGATATCTCGGTTCCGGGTTTTACAATCCCGCTTCAAAAATAACGGTGAGGATCATTTCAACGAATGCAAACGACAAATTCGACGCTGAGTTTTTCAAAAGACGATTCAAATATGCCGTAGACTACAGAAAAACATGTCTCGGCGGCAATATCGACTGCTGCAGGCTTGTCTTCGGCGATTCGGACTTTTTCCCCGGACTTATTGTCGACAAATTCGGTTCGTGCCTTGTCACGCAGATAATGTCACTCGGAATCGAGAGCCGCAAAGATATCCTGTTCCCCGCTCTCATCGATCTTCTGCGCGCGGACGGCGAAAAAATCGACGTGCTGTATGAACGCAACGATGCGGCGGTAAGAACAAAAGAGGGATTGGAACTCTATAAAGGGTATTACACCTATGAAGGACTGCTCTCCGAGAAAGAACGCGGTTCTTCCGAAACCGAAATAACCGAGAACGGCGTCAAATATATTATTGACTACATAAAGGGTCAAAAAACAGGTTTTTTTCTCGATCAACGCTTCAACCGTATTTGTGCGGCATCGGTCGCCGAGGGAAAAACGGTGCTTGACTGCTTCACCCACACAGGTGCATTTGCGTTCAACTGCGCAAAAGGCGGCGCAAAGCATGTGACGGCGGTGGATATATCACAGGAGGCAATAAACGAATCCAAACGCAACTGCGAATTAAACGGCTTTAAAAATGTCGATTTTTTGTGCGAAGACGTTTTCAAGCTGCTTACCCGCCTTTACAATGAAAACGACAAAACATATGACTATATAATTTTAGACCCGCCGGCTTTTACGAAAAGCCGCTCAACCGTCACTGCCGCGTACAACGGCTATAAGGAAATAAATCTCAAAGCAATGCGCCTTTTGCCGCGCGGCGGCTGGCTTGCCACCTGCTCATGCTCGCACTTTATGACAGACAGTCTGTTCAGAAAAATGCTGCTTGATGCCGCGAACGACGCGAATGTATCCGTTCGAGTCGCGGAATACCGCCAGCAGGCGTGCGACCACCCGGTGCTCCTGTCCGTACCCGAAACACAGTATCTTAAATTCTACCTTGTACAGATAGTCTGATTCGGGAGATAGGCTTCAAGACGGTAAATCCTGTATCCCTGATCCGAAAACTTTTTTTCATATTCGGTAACGATGTTTCCCTCGAAATCGCTTTTATGCAGATCGAGGGAAACATTTTTCATAACGAAACCCGCAAGGGAAAACTGCTCTATCGAATACTCAAAAAAGTGCATATTATCTGTTTTTTGGTATATTTCGGCTCCCGGAGCAAGTATGTTTTTGTAAATATTCAGAAACACAATATTCGTAAGCCGCTTGTTTTCATATGCTTTTTTCGGGAACGGACACGAAAAATTGAGATAAATTCGTACGACGCTGTGCGGCTTAAAATACTTTTCAAGTACTTTTGCGTTACAGTGAACAAAAAGGATATTTTTTACACCCGCATCCAAAGCCTTAAGGCAAGCCGTGCATATAACGCTTCTGTTCACCTCAACCGCAACAAAGTTTATCTCGGGATTCCGCTTCGCTTCCTCACAAATAAACTGCCCCTTTCCGCAGCCGATCTCAAGATAAACGGGATTGCTGTTTCCGAAATATGCGTCTAAATCAATATATTCCTTCTTTTTTACAGCCTCGCGCGTGTCCTCTGCCACAGGCGGCATATCAATAAGATTTGTACACTGTGTGAGTTTTTGCTCCAGGTTTTTTTTCTTTCTCATTCTCATTTGTCACCAAACTCCCCTGCGGAAAAATATTGTTCTATATCATGTCTTTTTGCCGCAAACCGACCTTGCAGCATATCGTCCTTACCGCCGCCGCCTTGCTCAGTCCTTTGTATACGAGCGCGCAGACAGTGCCGCACAATATGCGCGGAAGCACCGATACGAGCGGGTTTATCGCAACCGCGTACATGGGAATACTGCCCGAATAAATAAGCGCGATAAACAAACTTACAAGCCCGAATACGCCGCCCGAGATCGCGCCGAATTTCACGCCGTAAACCTGTCCGCAGACGAAGACGGGAATAAGCCCCAGCGCAAAACTTATCGGCAGCCCGAATTTTTGTATGATTTCCGCAAGAGCCTGCAACACGACGACAAGGGCAAGCGTTATCCCAAGCGTCGCGATTTCTTTGTTTTTCTTGTGATTTTCAACGTTGTTCATAAACGTTATTATACAAATATTTTCAAAAAAGAAAAGCAAAAGCGCTTATAATTTATTCAAACGTCGACGTGGAGTTCAGTAAAAACGCTTTCAACTTCTCGGTTTTGGGATTATCAAAGATTTCGTCGGGTGTGCCGTATTCGGCGACTTCGCCGTCCGCCATAAACACGACGCGGTCGGCAACCTTTCTTGCAAAGTCCATTTCGTGCGTTACGATAATCATTGTGCTGTCGCCTTTAAGCCCCTTTATGACTTTCAGGACTTCGCCCGTAAGTTCGGGATCGAGCGCGGACGTCGGCTCGTCAAAGCACAAGATATCGGGGGAGAGCGCAAGGGCTCTTGCGATTGCGACGCGCTGCTGTTGACCGCCCGAAAGTTCGCAAGGGTATGCCGCGCACCTGTCCAGAAGACCGACCTTTGAAAGAGTCTCTTTTGCGCGGGCGTCAATTTCCGAAAACTCGGCTTCTTTAAGTTGCTTTTTTTGCAAACTCAATGCTTTACCGCGCACTTTTTGCTGTTTTAACTCCTTGATTTGCTGTTTTATCTTGTCTTTTGCCAGCAGTTCCGCAGATATTTTCACGTTCTTCAAAACGTTCATATGCGGGAACAAATTGAACTGCTGGAACACAAGTCCGAAGTGCAGCCTCTTTTTCCGAAGGTCGTTGTATTTTTCGTTTTTGTCGCTTGCGCCGTCGAAAAGAGTTTCGCCGTCAACGATGATTTGTCCGTCGTCGGCGGTCTCCAAAAAGTTCAAGCACCGAAGGAGCGTCGTCTTTCCGCTGCCCGACGAGCCGATAATCACCACGACTTCGCCTTTGTCCATTTCAAAATTTATGCCTTTCAGCACTTCCTGCGCACCGAACGATTTTTTCAAATTTATAACTTCCAGAATTGCCATTTTTTATACCTTATAATAGTCCAGCTTCTTTTCGATGTAGCGGAAAAGAAGAGTGAGCAGTCCGCTGAATACGAGATAAAATACGCCCGCATAGAAAAGCGGCCACAACACGACGTAATTGTTGACGATTTGCTCGCTGAATTTGATGAGTTCCACAACGCCGATGACGCGCGCAAGCGACGTGTCCTTGACAAGCGTGATTATTTCGTTGGACATCGGGGGCATAATGCGCTTCACGACCTGCGGCAGGGTTACGTAAAAGAATGCCTGCGATTTCTTCATGCCTAAGACCGCCGCCGCTTCCGTTTGTCCGCGCGGTATCGACTGGATCCCGCCGCGATAAATTTCCGAAAAGTAGCAGGCGTAGTTTATCACAAATGCCACGAGTACCGCCGTAAATCGCGATTGCATCGGATAATCGAACAAAAGCCCCGGCACGTAAAATACCACGATGATTTGAAGCATAAGCGGCGTGCCGCGTATAATCCATACGATAAGTTTTGAAAGATATTGAAGCGGTTTGAACTTCGACATCGAGCCGAAGCAGACGATAAGCCCCAAAGGCACGGACAGGACAAGCGTCAGAATAAACAAAAGACACGTCGTCCCGAACCCCGTGAAAAGTTGCCTCGTCACTTCCGAAAATGAAATTGTTGCTGCCGATAAAACCATATTTATAAGTCCGTAAGAAAGGTAGATTTCGCCGTTTGCACGGCGAAATCGAAAAAGTATTTTTTTGTTTAATTATTTTATGCCGAGAATTTCTTTTGCGGCGTCTTCGCCTGCCGAGCCGTCTTCCGCCACGATGCGCGCTTTTTTCAAAGCGTCGTAGGAGTTGTATTTATCCTTGTCGGCTTTTCTGACGACGGCGCATTGTTTGTTTTCAAGGTAGTTCATCGTTATCGACCATTGTGCGGCACGTGCCGGCGTTACGGTCAGACCGTTCCATACGCAGTCGATGGTTTTTGCTTCCATTTCGGATTCCTTGTTGCTCCATTCGATAAGTTTGAATTCGACCGTGATTGTTTTTTTGACTTTCTTGCTGATTTTTGCAAAGACCGCATTTGCAAGGTCGGTGTCGAAACCGCCCGTCGTTTTGTCGCCTTCGCCGAGAGCCATGGGCGCGTTCAAGGTGAATCCGATGACGATTTTGCCTTTGCTTGTGATATAGTCAAGTTCCGTATTGTCCGCTTCGCCCGTGGGAGCGGTGTAGGTCAGGTCAAGCGTTGCGCCGTCGATGCCGTATGTTTTGGCGATTGCTTTGTAGTCGGCGTCTTTAAGTTCAACAAGAACTTGATTGACAAGGTCGGTGAGCGCGTTGTATTTGCCGTCGGCTGCCTTTCTGAAAGCGATGCCGTAGTATTCCTTTTCAAATTCCACGTCGGCGATCGTCAGATTTTTCGCCATTGCGGAGTCGACGCTCAGAAGATAGTTCGCCATCGTGTAGTCCATTATGCCAACGTCGGCGGTTTTGGCGTTGAGTTCCTTGAATACGTCTGCCTGCGCCGAGAGCGCGGTGTAGCCGGGTTTTGTTTCCTTGTTGCAGGCTGCAAGCGCAAACGCCATCACGAAAACTATTGAAATAATCGAAACGATAACGGTGATTTTCTTTTTCATATTTTTACCTCGGTTTAACGCGTTAGTAATTTAGCGCAATAAAGTGTTATGAATGGATAATACCATATAAAAAAGGTTTTGTAAAGCAAAAAACAAACATTTTCAAAAATTTTTTTGCTTATATAATAATAAAAATAGTTATATATGATAAAAACAAAATAATAAGCCGTTTGCGCCTTTTTCTCCACGCAAGTACAAAAGTATCTTGCGTGGGTTTTATAACAAGGTAACCCTTCCGGGAGATTGCCACAGCACCGCAAAGCGGTGCTTCGCAATGACATTAAGTACTTCGTACGGAAAGGAATAGGAGTTTGTTTGCAAACAATGATGACAGGATATAAGCACGCTCTTTATACCTTTTCGTGCAACGCACTTTATGTCATTCTGAGGAGCGAAGCGACGTGAGAATCTCCCGGAAGGGACACAATGTGGAAAAGCAAATAAAAACGGACGCAGGGTTGCGTCCGTCTTGTGCGACATAACTCTTATTTGTGGTTGCCGTTAAGCAGTGCGAAGTTCTGTTTGTTCGCCTTATAAAGGTTTTTGAACACTTCAAAGCCCTTATCGTAAACTTCCGCTTTCAGCTTCAAATTGGGCTTAAACGTCTTTTTTGCGGGGATAAAGTCCTTAACTTTGTCAAACGAAGGAATAAGGTTAAGCCCGATTGCAACGCATACCGCCGCGCCGACCGCGCCCACGTTTTGCGGACTGTCAACCGTTTCGATAGTGTGTCCAGTGATATCGGCAAGGAGCTGGCAGGTAAAGTCGTTCAGCGCGCCGCCACCGACAAAACGAATGACGTCTGACGTTTTGACTTTCCTTTCGCTTGCTTCCAGCATCCAGCGTTTGTGATAGCATACGCCTTCCAGCACCGCGCGGATAAGTTCGGTTTTTCCGGTGTCAAGCGAAATATTGAAGAACATACCGCGTGCGTTCGGATCCTCAAACGGGCAACGGTTGCCGTGCAGCCAGGGCGTGAAAATTACGCCGCCCGAGCCTGCGGGGATATCGTCGACGACGGTTGTCATATATTGATACAGGTTGAGATATTTGGATTCAAAATCTTCCGCGACGTGTTTTTTCTGAATGTAAATGCCGACTTCGTCCAGGGCGATATGGTCTTTCACCCATTCCAGACACTTGCCCGAGGTTTCAAGTTCCGCAAAGTAGTTGAATTTGCCGGGTTGCGCCGCGACGGTTGCCGCAATCATTGTGGTTACGTCCACGGCGGATTTGTCGGTAACGGTCGAAACCCAGCCCGAAGTGCCGCTGTAAATGTGAGTTTCGCCAAGTTCCGTGCTGCCCGCGCCGACGCCGATAAGAGAAGCGTCCATACCGCCGCCGAAGACTTTGATGCCTTTGACAAGCCCGAGTTCTTTCGCGGCTTTTTCGGTGATTTCGCCCGCGCAGTCGGACGACGCGATAAGTTTTGGCAGGTGGTCGTAATTCACGCCGCACATTTTGCACATTTTTTTGCTGATGCACTTGTTTTTAAGGTCAAGTAAAAGCGTGCCGAACGCGCTGTCGTACGTCATGACGAATTCGCCGGTCAGACGGCAGATGAGATACTCTTTCACGTCCAGCCATTTGTAAACGCGCTTAAAGTTTTCGGGCTCGTTATTTTTCACCCAGTTATATTTCCAGACGGGGTCTTTGACGCTGACGGGTGCCGCGCCCGTTATCATAAGCGCGGGGATAAGTTTGAAAATATTTGCGCCTGCGATTTGAAGCCCATAGGAAATGCCTTCCTTGATTTCCTTTCTTGCGCGCTGATCCATATAAGAAAAGGCTCTGCGGATTGCGACGCCGTCTTTGTCAACAAGGACAAGCCCCTGCGCCTGCGAGCAGAAAGAAACGCCTGCGATTTTGTCGGGGGAAATGCCGGATTTTTCAAGTACGACGCGCGTTGTGGAGCACATTGCCGCCCACCATTCGTCGGGATCCTGTTCCGCGCCGCCGTCGTCGTAAACGTAAAGTTTGTAACTTTCGGTTGCTGACGCCAGAATTTTGAAGTCTTTATCGATTTCGAAAATACAAGTTTTGATGCCTGTCGTGCCTACGTCGTAGGCCATAATATATTTTGACATAAGTGTCACCCTAAAAATTTTTATACCAAAATTATACCATAGTGCATTTTTAATGTAAACAACTTTTTTACAAAGAGATAAAAAAGTATAATAATATCAAACCTGTGTCAGTATGACACACAATAGCATGCAAAACCGGCTCAAAAACTCAAAAAAGTCGGCATAAGTGTCAAAATGACAGTTATGCCGACAGTAAAAACGCAAGTGTTTTAATTATTCGATTGAAGTTGTTTGCGATAACAATCGTTTTCGATGGAGCAGCCGCCGCATTTCGTGCAGCCTTCCTGTTTTTTGAAGTCCAGATTGTATTTCACGAGAAGGCCTGACAAATGCGTCGCGATTTCGATAAGATCCTGCGTTTTGCACCTTGTCGAAATGTCGACGGGCGCGTTGTCAAGCGGGCGAATGGGCATAACCGTCGGGAACACGCCGATTTTTGCCATTTTTTCACATTCTGCCATAATGTCTTCTTTCGGCTGGATTCCCGCAATCAGCACGGAAGATACCTGTCCCCATCCGAAAACTCCCACCGCTTTTTCAAACGCCTTGTAATAATGCTCGTACGATATTTTCGATTTTCCCGGGCAAATCTTTTTCCTTAATTCGTCGTTTGCGACTTCCAGATTCATTATCGCGACGTCCGCGCCCGCATTTTTCAGCGCTGCGATTTTTTCAAGGTCGGACGGCGGGGCAAACTCGATTGCGATTTTCGCGTCCGAAAACGCACGGATTTTTTTGACAAGGTCAATCCAGTAATCCGCCATGACGTCCGGGTTTTTATAAGTACCGCCCGAAAAGTTGAGCATATTGTCTTTTGACAGTTCAAAAAGTTTTTTTATGGAATCTGCAAGGATGTCGGCGTCAAGCGGAGTTTCGCGCTCTTTCACGATACTGCAGAACCTGCATTTTTCGTTTTCCCTGTCATAACAGCAATTACTGTTCGGCCAGATCGTAACGCAACCCTTGGAGTGAAGCCTTGCAAAGTCATCCACGACCGTGCCGGTGTGTGGGAGCGCTCCGAAAAACGAAACGGGGAAACTGTTTTTTCCGTCCGTTATAAAAAAATTGCCGTCCTTTTCGTCCAGAAGATAGGGCGATTCGTGCGCGAAGTCGTCGGCGATACTGACGTTGCAATTCGTTTCCGAAAACCTTACGTTCAGGCTGTGCATTATTCCTTTTGTGAAAAAGTCGGGAAATTCCTTATATAATATGGCTTTTGCGTTGTCGCTTGCGCGCATACCTTTGGTCAGGAGTTCCGCCTTATAAAAAATTTGGTCGTTGATATTCATAGGTACCTCAATCGTATTTTATAATATCTTTTCTTTTTTCGCAACCTCAGTGGAAAAATCGCAATCCGAAAATCATAAAAAAATCCAAAAAACCCCTTTTACACGGCGGAATTTAGGTAATTTTAGGGTTTAAAAAATAAAATTAAGAAAAACAGTTCATTTTGATAGGCAAATTATCAACAATGTTTTTATGAAAAAGGAGGAAATATGGGAGCGAAAGAAAGAAACAAAAATTACGTGCTTGAAAAGGCAAAAGAAGTATTTTTGGAACGCGGAATCACGGGCGTTTCGATGGCGGACATTGCAAAAGAAGCCGATTTCGGCGTGGCGTCGGTTTATCGCTACTTCGGAAACAGGAATGCGTTGATTATGGAATGCGCCGTGTCAATATGGCAGGACAAACGCGATAAATTGCGCGTCGTTTATGAAAAAAATCTGTCGGAAAGCGGATATGACCAGATCGTCGTGCTTACAAAGTATTTTTCGTGGCTTGTCGTGAACGAAAAGTCGTTTTCAAAGTTTTTGCTGTCGCTCGATTCGTTTCTGATGTCGGAAGACGCGACGCGGGAAGAGAGAAAGGAATACGACGCGATACTGCTTGAAATTTACAAAATGTTTGAGAGCGCGTACAAGACGGGACTTTCCGACAATACGGTCAGGGATATCGGCAGTTTTCAGGATTTTTATTTTGCGGCGACGCAGTCGCTTATCAGCCTGTCGCAAAGGCTCACGATGCGTGGCAACGTCGGCTTTGACGACGTATCGTTGCACGATAAGGTGAAACTTCTCGTGAGTATGTTCACAACGTATTTATCAAACGAAAAATAACTTTACCGGTTAAAATTTGACGATAAAACGCAAAAACCGCCAAAACGGCGGTTTTTTGTTTTAAGAAAAAAATTTTTGGTGTTACAGCCCGATGAAAATCGACGAATTTCTGAGACTTACGTCTTTGATTTTATCGTTGATACTTAACGCGTGTTTGTCAAGATTTTGCCCGTCTTCGTCGGATATTTTTTGTGCGCGGAACTCGGCAATAATTTTCCCCGAAACGTCAGCAATAATTTCATTTTTGAGTTTTGCCTCGCTTGTCGAATTTCCGCATTCGGTAAGGAACGACAACGCCGTTTCGACGTCGGACAGAATGGTGAGTTCGCGCATGCCGCGGTATGCCCATTTGTAAAAAGGCTCGTAAACGTTGTTCAGCAAATACACGCACGAAATCGCGCTTTTTACAAATTCGAAAATCGCAAGTTGCGCCGCGCCTGTCTCTTTTCTTGCGATAAGGCGGGGGTAGTTGTATTGTCCGGATTGGCTCATAGAAAGCGCGTGCGCCGCGATTTTTTTCAGACGAACGTCCTCGGGGAAGCCTTTTTGCAAAACTTCGCGAATCCTTGAAAACTCGGCGCAGTTATTTATAAACGTCTTGCCCGATACGGCGGTGCGTAGGGCGTATGGCGGGATTTTCAGCCAGTCGAAAGCCGTTTCGGGCGCGGAACTTCTGCCGATAATACTTTCGTAAAAGTCTTTGCACGAAAAAACGCCGTGGCGACTGCCGCCCGCGGGCGAAAATTTCTGACGGGAAAACCCGGAAAACTCGTCGGGAAGTTTGTTGTACGCGCGGGTTAAGTCGAACCCGTATTTTTCGTAATCCGCGTCGCTTAAAAAAATGCAGAATCCCGGCTCGAAGTCGTGATCTTTTGAAACGTCGTCGTCGAAAAACAGACACTCGCTGCCTTGACCGACAAGCCCTGCGGACAACGTCGGCAAAAGAAAAGCGAAGTCTTTTTCAAGCATCGGCATTCCGAATTTTTCAAAATATTTTTCAGACAACTCAACGCCTTTCATAAATGCTCCTTGCGCGCGCCGAAAGGTCTTGTGCGTCAATAAATCTTCCTGCGTCGGAAAAGGCGGACGCGCATTTTTCGCACACAAAGGCGTAATATCCGTCGCGCGTTACGCTTTCGTCGTTTAAGAGAGACAGAGCGTTGTCAAGAGCCTTGTCGACGTTTTCGTCGTCAAAGGGATCTTTTCTCAGAAAAGTTGTCGAAAGGTTTGTGTACGTCACCGCTTCGTCCAACTTGTTCCCGCTCTTTTTCGCAATCCCAAGTGCCTTTTCAAAATACGATATTGCGGTGTCGTAATCGCCCAAATCGGCATATGACAGTGCGGAATTGTTGTATAAACCACCGAATAGCGCATTATCCGCGTCAAGGTTTTTTGAAAAAACCTTGTTTACTTCGTCGTAAATTTTAAGCGCGCCTTTCGCGTCGCCAAAGGCTTTTTTGTTGGTTGCGACGTTCAGTAAAAACGTTGCGCCGCTTGTTGTTTCCGCCATATCCGTCTCGTCGATAAGCCGCAAAATTTCGGCGCAATATTTCTCGCTGTCTTCCTTGTTTCCCGTTTTTCTGAAAACCCCGGTGAGTTCGCTCGTCACGACGAGTTCGCCCCGTTTATCGTTCAAGGCTTTTGCCTCGTCAAGCCAGTATCTCAAAAGTTTTTCGGCGGACGCAAGATCGTTTCGTGACAAAAACTCGTCTTCCTTTTCGATAATGCGTTCGACGGGAATCGCCTTGTGAGTTTCGGTTTCGGGATAATAAAACTCTTTGCCGCCGCACGTCGCGCAGGCAGGCTCCTTATAATCGAATTCGTCGATGCCCATAGTTTCTCCTTCCCGCGCGACGGCGTGATTGTCGCGCGTTTGACCTGATTCAAGAATAACACAAAATTCACGCCTTGACAACGGACGGCGCAAAGGTTATATTATTACTATTGATATTTATAAATAACATAAGGCGGTATGTTGAAAAAATGATAAGAAGAATCGAGTCGGCGGACAGGGCGGATTATATAAAGTTCGCAAAAGAGTTTTATACGTCGGACGCCGTCACGCACGACGTTCCCGAAGAATACCTGACGCTGACCTTTGAAACGCTTGTCGAAGGCAACCCGTTTTCGGACGGCTATATGATTGAAAGCGACGGCGAAAACGTCGGATACGCTCTCGTTGCGAAAACGTTTTCGCAGGAAGCGGGCGGCATGGTTGCGTGGTTTGAAGAATTGTATCTTTCGGAAAAGGCGCGCGGAAAAGGACTCGGCACGCTTGCGTTAATGTATCTTGAAGGTAAGTACGTTTCGGAAGGGTACAAGAGAATAAGGCTTGAATACACGGCGGAAAACGAGCGCGCGGCGAAACTTTATCGACATCTCGGGTTCAAGACGCTTGATTATCTGCAAATGCTGAAAGATTTCAAATAAAAAAAGAAAAGGGAAAAAGGGAAAAATGGGGAAAATTATCGTAATCGGCGCGGGACAAGGCGGACTTGTCGCGGCAAAGCATCTTAAAAAATTCGGGCACGACGTGGTTGTGTACGAGGCGGAAAGCCGCGAAAACGCGGCGCATCCCTGGCGCGACGATATAAGGCGCGCCGTTTTCGAAGAAGCGGGATTAACGCCGATTCCCGTTTCCGACTGCGTCCAGAAAAACAAATGGAAATTCGTGTCGCCCGACGAAAAGTCGACGCTCAGAGTGCCGATGACGCCGCCGCTTGAAGAAATCGCAATCGACAGACGATATCTTCTTGAATACCTGCTGAAAGAATGCGAAGGCGTCGAAGTGCATTTTAACAGCCCTGTCGAAAGCCTTATCGCGGACGGCGATAAAGTCGCGGGAGTCAGGGTAAACGGCAAAGACGTCTGCGCGGATATGGTCATCGACGCGTCGGGTTACAACTCGAAATTTCGCCGGGAAGTCCCGAAAAAGTTCGGTATTCCGGAGCCGGAATCCGACGACAAATTTTGTGCGTTTCGGGGATATTATCGCGCCGATCTCAACAAAAATCTGCCGAATCCGCCGTGCACACTTTACATAAAACACCTTGGCGGTGTCGGCATCAGCTGGTGCAATCTGTCGCAGGACAACGTTGCGGACGTGCTTGTCGGGCGCGTCGGTAGCCTTTCCGACGAAGAACTCGAAGCGGCGAAAACAAGCCTTCTTAAAAATCACGATTTCAATACCGGGGAGCCGATCGTGGAGCGGCGCGTTGATATTTCGTTGCGTTATCCCGCGGGCGTGCTTGTCGCAGACGGATACGCAATCGTCGGCGACAGCGCGTATATGACGATGCCCATGATGGGCAGCGGTATCGAAAGCGCGATGAAAGCAGGCAGAATGCTTGCCGAAACAATCGGGACGGACTGCGACTTTTCGGCAAAGAGTCTGTATCCGTATCAACTCGGATTTTATAAGCAGTTCGGTTTTTTGTACGTTTTCGTGGACGTCCTGAAACGCTGGGCGCTCAACCTGCCCGAAAAAGACGTGAACTGGGCGTTTTCAAGCGGTCTCGTTACCGACGACGATATGGCGCTGCTCAGCACCGACGAAAACGCAAAAGGGTTGTCTTTTTTGACTATCCTTAAAAAAATCGGAATCCTTTTCAAAAACTTTTCGCTTGTCTGCCGCGCCGTGAAATATGCGGTGCGCGGGCTTAACGCGATGGCGGTCGCAAAGCGTATCCCCAAAAAATACGACGCGGAAAAGGTCAGAAAGTGGTCGGAAAAACTCGACAAAAAGGTCAGAGGAAAGAAAAAGAGATAAATCCGCCGTGAAAACGAAAGAAATAACCATCAAAATATTGTTTTTGGCAATCGTGTGTGCGCTGATATCGGCGACGATGTTTTCAATGAAACCGCCGCGCGCCGTTTCGTACGCCGAAACGGGAAATTGCCAGCACGAATACGACGACGATTATTGTGACGACGAATGCAATCTTTGTGGCGAAAAGCGCACGCCGAAGCATTGGTTCGGCGAATGGACTGTCGTAAAAGAAGCCACCAACGACGAAGAAGGGCTGAAAGAGCGAACGTGCTACAGGTGCCACGTAAAGCAGCAGGCGATTTTGCAAAAGACCGCCGTCCCCGAACCGCAAAAAGAAAAAATCCTTTCAAAATCGGATATCGCGGGGATTGTCGTCGGAAACGTTGCGGCAGGGGGACTCGTCGCATTTATCGGGGCGACGCTGATAAAAAAGAGACGCAAAAAATAAGGCGCGCGAAAGTGCGTTTTTATTTTTAATAAAATGTTGAAAATCGTCACTCGAAACGGTTGACAATACAACGGTTTAAGATTATATTTTTGTCGCTATGGAAAACGAAAACGAGCAACTTGTCGTGCCGCCCGAAAGCGAACGGGAAAAAACAGAAGAAGAAGGGCAGGCGACAAGCGCAGAAAACGAAATAGTAAGCGTCGAAAACGCAGAAACGTCAGGCATCGCCGCAAAGATTTCCGCGACCGACAACGCAGAGGATTTGCCGAAAAAGAAAGGTCAGCGCGATATGACGGAAGGCGTCATTTGGAAACAAATTCTGGCGTTTGCGCTGCCGATACTTTTGTCCAACGTCATACAGCGGTTGTATAACGCGGTCGACTCTATCGTCGTAGGGCGGTTTGTCGGGCACGAAGCGCTTGCGGCAGTCGGCAGCAACAACAGTATAATCAACGTTTTCGTGTCGCTGTTTTTGGGAATATCCGTGGGCGCGGGCGTTGTCGTCGCGCAATACTACGGCGCAAAGGACGATGAAAAACTCAAAAAATCCGTGCAGACCTGTGCGTTTCTGGCGATTGTTTCGGGCATAGTGCTGACAATCGGCGGATACTTTCTTGCGGAGCCCATATTAAAACTCGTTCACACCCCCGAAAACGTAATGGCGCTGAGTCGCGAATATTTGCAGATTTATTTCTTGGGAGTTCTCGGCGCACTTATATACAATATGGGGTCGGGCGTGATACTCGCGGTCGGCGACAGCAAGCGGCCGTTTTTGTATTTGCTGTTCGCGTGCTGCTTGAATATCGTGCTGGACGTAGTGTTCGTAAAGACGCTCGGCATGGGCGTTGCGGGCGCGGCGTGGGCGACTCTTATTTCGCAATACGTATCGGCGATTTTGGTCACGTTAAGGCTTCTTCTGACAAAACAGAACTATAAACTGTCGTTTCGGCATTTTAAGATTGACAAGCCGATTCTCAAAAACATATTCAAAGTCGGTCTTCCCGCAGGGTTGCAGTCAAGCATGTACAGCGTCGGAAACCTGCTTATTCAGTCAAGTCTGAACACCTTCGGCTCGGTCGTTATGGCGGGCTGGGTTGCCGCGATGAAAGTGGACGATTTCACCTATGCCCCCATTTGTTCTTACGGCATGGCGATGAACAGTTTCGTCGGGCAGAACGCCGGAGCAAAGCGCATGGACCGCGTGAAGAAAGGCTTTTACACCGCGCTTATTATGAGCGTCGTTACGGCGGTCGTAATCATTGTCCCCGTGCTGATTTTAAGGGGCGACGTCGTTCGCATATTCAATAAGGAAGCGGACGTCGTGAGCGTAGGCTCGGACATCATTCTGCACATCTGCCCGTTTTACGTGATTTTCGGCATGTGCGAAGTTTTCTCGGGCACGCTGAAAGGGCTTTCAAAGTCGCTGACGGCGTTTATAATCACTTTTGTCGGTATACTCTTGACAAGGATAATCTGGCTTTACACGGCGGTGCTTATGACGCACAATCTCACGGTATTGTTTATGATTTACCCGATAAGCTGGGTTGTGACCGCCGCGATATACTTCATATACCTTGCCGTCAAAAAATGGGACGGAATGCTCGATATGACCGCGGAAGACAGGTTTATCGAAAAACTCAGACATATCGGCAAAAAGAAAACCGCGTGAAAACACAAAAAGAAATATCGTTTGTTTTATAAAACATATAATATAACAAATATATAGACGGCTATACAGACGGCGAAAAAACTAAAAAATCGTAAAAACATTTTGAAAACCCCTTGACAAACGTATAAAGGGGTTTTATAATTACAAACAGTTGAACAGTTATTCAAATGTTTGACAAAAGGAAAAGAAAAATGAACGAAACAAAAATCGAAAAAAACGAATTTTGCGAAGAAGTGCACGCGCACGACGAAACGGTGCAGAAGGTCAAAGCAAGCCTTTCCGACGCCGATTTATTGTTTGACGTTGCGGAACTTTTCAAAATCTTCGGCGACAGCACCCGCGTCAATATCCTTGCGACGCTTTCAAAAAACGAACTGTGCGTATGCGACGTCGCGGCGGTACTTAATATGACGGTCAGCGCGGTATCGCATCAACTCAGGATTCTTCGCCACAACAAACTCGTGAAGGCGAGAAGAAGCGGCAAAGAAGTGTTTTATTCGCTTGCGGACAACCACGTCGTGAAGATTCTGGAACTTGCAATCGACCACGTAAAAGAGTAAAAAATCAAAGAGGTAACAAATATGAAAAAGACGGTAACCATTAAAGACATCGACTGTGCAAACTGCGCCGCGAAAATCGAACGCGACGTGCAAAAAATCAACGGCGTTAAAAGCGCAAGCCTGAATTTCTTCGGACAGCGTCTGCAATTCGAATGTGACGAAGAAGATTACGAAAGAATCGCAAAAGAAATCGTGCATTGTGCAAAGAAAGTCGAACCGGATTGCGTAATCTTGGGTTTATAATACAAAAATGAAAGATAAAGATAAGAAAAAGTTAACAAAAAACCAAATAAGGCTCATACGTTTTTGTGTGTGCCTTGCCGCGTTTATCGTGCTTTACGCCGTCGGCAAGACCGTCGGTATGCCGTGGTACGTGGGACTTGCGACGTATCTTGTCGTGTACTTCGCGATAGGCTACGACGTGCTGTACCGCGCCGCGAGAAACATCGTGCACGGGCAGGTTTTCGACGAAAACTTTTTAATGTGCGTGGCGACGGTCGGCGCGTTTGCAATCGGCGAATATCCCGAAGCCGCGGCGGTCATGCTTTTTTATCAGCTTGGCGAACTGTTTCAGGATTACGCCGTCGGAAAGAGCAGGAAATCCATTGCGTCTCTTATGGATATCCGCCCCGATAAGGCTGTAATATTTAAGGACGGACAGGAAACCGAAGTCGCGCCCGAAGAAGTTAAAATCGGCGACGTTATCGTCGTGAAAGCCGGCGAAAAAATCCCCGTTGACGGTGTGGTGATAAAGGGAGAAGGAAGTCTCGATACGTCCGCGCTCACCGGCGAAAGCGTGCCGCAAACCGTGTCTGAAAACAGCATTGTTTTAAGCGGCGCCATCAACCTTTCCAGCGTTTTGTATATCCGCGCCGAGAAAGAGTTTTACGACAGCACCGTCGCAAAAATTCTCGACATGGTGGAAAACGCTTCCGCAAAGAAAGCGAAAGCCGAAAACTTTATCACAAGATTTGCAAGATATTACACCCCCGCGGTCGTTATCACGGCGGTTGTACTTGCGATTCTGCCCCCGCTCGTCATCGATATGAGAAGCGGCGCGGTCTGGATCTCGTGGCTCAATCGCGCGCTTACGTTCCTTGTCATCAGTTGTCCGTGCGCGCTTGTCATCAGCGTTCCGATGTCGTTTTTCGGCGGTATCGGCTGCGCGTCCAGAAAGGGTATACTTTTCAAGGGAACGAGTTATCTGGAACTTATCGACAAGGCAAATATATTCGTGTTTGATAAAACCGGCACGTTGACGAAAGGTACTTTCGACGTCAAAAAGGTTATCCCCGCGGAAAACCGCGACGAAATCCTGCGCGTTGCGTGCATCGCCGAAAGCGGCAGCCTGCACCCCATCGCAAAAAGCATTTACAAAGCGTACGGAAAGTCCGTCGACAGTTCCGAATATCAAATCACGGAACGCTCGGGACGCGGTATGGAAGCGACGGGACCCGAAGGGCGCATACTTTGCGGCAGCGGCAGATTGCTTGTCGAAAACGGCGTTGCGATTATCCCCGTCGAAGAAGTCGGAAGCGTGGTGTACGTCGCAAAAGACGGTCAATATCTCGGCGCGATTCTGATTGCGGATACCGTCCGCGACGACGCGAAAGAAGTCATAAAAGAACTGAAAGCGCAGGGCGCAAAAACCGTCATGCTTACGGGCGATAACGAAAAATACGCCCGCGCGGTTGCCGAAGAAGTCGGCATCGACGATTTCAAATTTGGTCTTCTTCCCGCGGACAAAGTCGTCGAAATGGAAGCAATCATGGAAAACAAGGGCAAAAAAGACAAGGTCGTGTACGTCGGCGACGGCGTCAACGACGCCCCCGTTCTTATGCGCGCAGACGTCGGCGTTTCGATGGGCGGCGTAGGCAGCGACAGCGCGGTCGAAGCGTCGGATATGGTGCTTATGCACGACAACCTTACAGGGCTTGTTTCGGCGCGGAAAATCAGCAAAAAAACCCTTAAACTCGCATACGAAAACATCGTGTTCATATTGCTTGTCAAAGCCGTCGTGCTTATTCTCGGCGCGCTGGGCATAGCGAGTATGTGGCTTGCGGTGTTTGCGGACGTGGGTGTGGCGGTGTTGGCTACTCTCAATTCTATGCGCGCCCTTACTAGTAAAAAGTCATAATTTTGCGCCTTTTCGGCGTTTTGACGGAACCCTGCTCAGTTACGTACGACAAAGTACGCGCCTTCGCACGAACCCGTCAAGAACCCCGAAAATCCATCAAAATTCTGACTTTTAGGGTAGTTTATATTTATCAAATTCTCGGCTTTCAAAGGAAGTGTTGTTATTGGAAAATATTGAACAAAAGTTGGAAAATATTGTCAAAACAAGGAAAATTCCGCCGTGGGCGGATTTTTTAATGGGAAAAAATTGCATTAAAAAAGGCACGCGGTTTGCGTGCCGATTTCGCTTTTATTCTTTATAAAGTGTTGTTGCCAAAAACGTTTTCCTCGTCGGACGAAATGCTGAAAGCAGGGCGGGCGGGATCGTTTCCGTTGTAGTACGCGCGTCTTACGTCGTCATAGAATTTCACCGTCGAAGTCATAACGTACGGCGTCAGCCAGATATAAAGGATACCGAACGTGAACGCGCCCAGAATAAACCAGCCGACGAAACTCAGATACATCAGGAAAAGTTTGCCCTTATAGCCTTTCATAATGGCCTCGCTCTTTTTGAGAGTCTGCCATACGGAAAGGTCGGGCTCGTCGCGAAGGACGTAAGGGTACATCGAATACGCAAGCCCTTTGATAATGCCCGGGACGACAAGAAGTATCGCCCAAAGCGCGCACAGAATCGTGTTCAGCACGACGACGCCGACTTGTTTGAAAAACATCTTCGCGGAATTGAAGCCGCCGAAAAGCACTTTCCATTTATTGACGTCTTCGCCGCGCGACCAGGCAAGCACGTTTTGAGCAACGCCGATATTCAAGGGGATAAGAACAATCGTAATAAGCACGTTCAGAACGTAATACCAGCCGAAAACGCTTGACGAAATCTCCTTTGGGATATTGTCGGGATTGCCTGCGATTATGTCGGAAAGATTTGACAATCTGTCGCCGAAAATCCATTGCGGCAGCGAGTTTGCCAAAGACTCGATAATGCCGACGATAAGAAGTACCGACCAGAACATCCAGAGCCTTCCGCGAATGAAATCGCGCGCGTTTGATTTTATTACTTTGTTATCAAGCGGTGTGTAAAAATTATCCATATTTTTATTATAACAAAATCCGAATACATATTCAAGAGTTTGAAAAAAAATCTTGTAATAGATTATATGATATGTTATAATACCTAATGACTCCATACGGAAATTTTGACTTTTGGGAGAATATAATGAAAATCAGCGAACTTGTTAAAATTGTCGACGCCACGGTGTACGCACCTTCAAATAAAGACGTCGAAGGCGAAATCATGGGTGCGTTTGCATCCGATATGATGAGCGACGTCCTTGCGTTTGCGAAAAATCAGGACGTACTTATTTCGGGGCTTTGCAACCCCCAGACCGTACGCACGGCGGTAATGCTGGATATGAAATGCATATTGCTTGTACGCGGCAAGATTCCAACCCCCGACATGATTACGCTTGCCCGCACAAACGACATCGTGCTTTTGTCCACGATGTATAAAATGTATACCACCTGCGGTATCCTTTACGAAAAAGGGCTGGGCTCAGGTGAATATCACGAATAATGAACTGTATCCACGTTGAGTTCGAAGTGCCCGGCAACAATTTTTTGTCGGCAGGGAGCGCAAGCGACTCGGTAAAAAGCACGCTTAAAAAACTCGGAGTGCCCGCGCCTGCGATAAGGCGAGTGGCGATTGCGATGTACGAGGCGGAAATCAATATGGTGATTCACGCCGGCGGGGGAAGGTGCTATGCCGACATTTTCGACGACCACATAAGAATAGTTATGAAAGACGAAGGCAACGGTATTGCCGACGTCGATCTTGCAATGCAGGAAGGCTATTCCACTGCGACCGACGACGTCAGAAATCTGGGTTTCGGCGCGGGAATGGGGCTTCCGAATATCAAAACGTATTCCGACAGATTGAAAATCGACACCGAAGTCGGCGTCGGCACGACGCTTACCATCGAAATCGACTTCGATTGACAAAATCGGTAGTTTAAGAGGGAAAAATGAACGAAGAAGTTAAATCTATGCTGAATACCGTTATGCTCGATCCCGACAAATGCAAGGGATGCATAACCTGTATGAAACGATGTCCGACCGAGGCAATCCGCGTGAGAAACGGCAAGGCGAAAGTCTTGTACGAACGGTGCGTTGCGTGCGGCGAGTGCGTAAGGCTGTGTCCGCATCAGGCAAAACTCGCAAGCTTTGACTCGTTCGACGTGATCAACAATTATAAATACAAAATCGCCGTGGTTGCGCCCGCTCTTTACGGGCAGTTCAACAACCTTGACGATATAAACATTATACTGAACGGGCTTTTGCAAATCGGTTTCGACGACGTGTTTGAAGTAAGCCGCGCGGCGGAACTCGTAACGGCTGCAACGAAAAAGTATATGAAACATCACAAGTACCAGCAACGCCCGATAATTTCGACGGCGTGTCCCGCGGTGCTCGAACTCATACTTGTCAGATTCCACTCGCTCGCCGACAGGTTGCTGCCGATGAAAGCGCCCGTGGACATCGCCATAAACCTTGCAAGGGAAGAGGCGGTGAAAAAGGGCGTAAAAAAAGAAGATATCGGCGTGTTTTTCATCTCGCCTTGTCCTGCGAAAGTGTTTGCGCTGAAAACGGGAATGGGGCTTGAAAAACCCGAAGCCGACGGCGTTCTTTCGATTGCGGAAGTGTACAAAAAACTGTTGCCGGCAATGAAAAGCCTGACCGAGGTGAAACCGCTTGCAAAATCGGGAAGCCTGGGGCTTTCGTGGGCGTCGAGCGGCGGCGAAGCGGCAGGCGGCAAGGCGGAATACGTCTTTGACCTCCGGC
>OQWA01000094.1_pt1 | contig 20985 bp, 32 predicted proteins | sample 1691581 | NCBI WGS metagenome assembly OQWA01 (sample SAMN03418264, study PRJEB22391) | human gut metagenome | biome: human-gut; feature: organic feature; material: feces | host: Homo sapiens | place: Tanzania | collected 2013-01
CTTCCGGCGGACATCCGGAGTGGCACATAAGAGGCGACGCTCTGGAAGCCCTGAAAGGCGGGATCATCCTCACCGACGACTGGGTAATGCACGATATAGGCAAGTGGGATATGCTGATAGCACACCCGCCGTGTACGTATCTTAGCAACGCTGGTGCCTGCCGCCTTTTCAAGAAAATCGACGGGGTATCATGGATAAATGCCGATCGCTTTTACAAAGGGCTTGAAGCAAAGGAGTTTTTTCTGAAATTTCTCCATGCAGAAATTCCCCGTATAGCGATCGAAAATCCGGTGCCTTCAAGGGTTTTCTGCCTTCCGCAGTACACACAGATCATACAGCCGTACTTCTTCGGTGATCCTTACGAAAAGAAGACTTGTCTGTGGCTGAAAGGTATTCCGCCGCTGGAAGAAACTGAACGCACCCCCCCCCGATTCCATTGGATCTCTGCCGGGAGTTTCAAAGCGGACGGGACAAGAAGAGATTCTGTCGGGGTGACACACAATCAAAAGCTGCGGAGCAAAACCTTTCCCGCCGTTGCAAAGGCAATGGCAGAACAGTGGGGATGATATGACCTTCACCAAAGCCCTACACCAGCAGGGCAAGCTCACCCGCATACACCCGGAGCGGAAAATAAAGCACAACCCCGACCCCCTCCACCCGGACGAGATCGAGATGTGTCTGACCTGCGAAAAGAAAACCTGTCGCGGATGCGAAAGCAAATTCAGAGAAATGAGGAAAACAACATGAAATGGAACGTAAGCGTCGGCGTGATGCTGTCGATTGAATATGACGACATCGAAGCCGAAACCGAAGATGAGGCAAAAGAAATTGCCAAAGAACGCGCAGAGGAAGACGTTGATTTTAACAACGCAAGCCTCGATCACCTGACAGTTTATTGCGCTTATAACGACGAGGAGGAATAACAAATGAACCACGAACAAACCATCACATGGTACGAAAGAGACACGCACGGAAGATTCAAAGAACTTCCCGAATACGGTGAATCCATTCTCATTGCAACTTTTGAAGGTGTGTCATATGACGAATACCAAGATTTCGGAAGTGACGGCGAGTACTTAATTATTTCAGGAAGGAACATTACAGACATTCTCGCGTGGGCATATATGCCCGAATATAAGCCCGGAACACTTATTTCGGAATCCATAGAAAGAAATAAATCCAAGTGCTATGCACATTTTACGCGAGTTCGTGAATCAGACGGGATTGTTGAAATAACAAAATGCAAAAATTGTTTATATTACCAAGACAACAACGGAGGATATCCAAGCGAGGGTTGCAAATGGAACAAAGACGAAACACCCGACCCGGATGACTACTGCTCGTGCGGAGAAAGGATGCCGTAATGACCCTCTCCCGCAAAACCCGGCAGGAAATGCACGACAATGCGCTTGTTGATACGGCAGTCTCGATGTGCTTCCTCGCCGCCGGACTTGTCTTAAACGGCGAGTTCGGCTTCGGCGAGAAGCGCATGGAAAGGTTCTCAAAGGAGTTCACACAGACAATAATCGACTACCGCAACCGCTACGGCGAGGTCGCGCTCGAAGCCCTTGAAAAACACGCAAAAGATAAAGGAATTGAGGTAAACTGGAAATGAGAAGAGACGCAAACCCATTCACAACAGAAGAACCGGAGGAATTCAACAATGCACCCAACACTTAAAACCGCCCTCGATACCTTCGGGGCATACGCTCAGACCGTCGTCGCAATAGAGGAGCTGTCCGAGCTTCAGAAGGAGCTTTGCAAAGCCATCCGCTCCGGCATCGGCGACCCGGAAAACCGCGACCACATAGCAGAGGAGATCGCCGACGTGTATATCATGCTTGAGCAGATGGAAAACCTCTTTGACGTGTCAGAAGACGTGCCGCTTTACAGGATAGCAAAAATCGACCGCCTCGGAAAGAGACTGAAGGAGAAAACGTAATGATCTGCCCATACTGCAACAGCAAATCCACAGTCTGTCACGAAACGCGGAGCAACAACGACGACAACGAAAATTACAGAAAGCGCAAATGCCATGACTGCGGACAAGACTTCTACACCGTTGAGTTCGTCGCCGAGGAAAATGAATCTTTCATAAAAGCATGGCGAAAAGCCGGGAGGAAAAGCAAATGATACACGAATATATAGACCGCTTCAAACTGCTTGATGATCTTAACGAGACAAAGCTTTATAAATTATCGGGGCAGTTTGAAAAGAAAATCCGCGATCAACCCGCTGCCGATGTGGATGAAGTCAAACATGGAAGGTGGCAAGAAATCAGAAACGCATTCGGAGAAATTGAAGGATGGATTCATTCAGATTGCGGGCGAGAAGTAAAAAGCATGGAAAATTATTGTCCAAAATGCGGCGCGAAGATGGATGCAGAAAAGAAACCGAAAAACAGGAGAAGCAAATGACCGACTACAGCGAAGAATTCGACCGACTCCGCAGAAACCGCGTTGAGCTGTCGTATATAAAGTACGGCTCCGCAAGGATAAATTTCGGCGGCGGCAGAGTGGACGCTCTCAAAACCGCCGAGGATTGCCTTGAAGCCTTCAAGCGGGACAAAAATACCGAACATCTCGTCGATGCCGCGAACTATCTGATGTTCCGGTTTATGTACCCCTACCCCGGAGAACACTTCCGCGCCACCGACAGCAGCGAAAGCGTAAAACCCGTCGGAATACCGATAAATATGGAGGAATCAATATGATTGAAGTTTCGTGTATAAACCACAATTGCAGATTTTGCGATGTCAACGCAGGAGAATGCAGGTGTCCGTATCTCGAAATCGACGACGATCTGACCTGCGAATCGTTCGAGGAGATTACGGACGAAGTATGGGGAAAAGAACCGATACAGTTCTGGATTGCGGTAACGCAGGACGGAGAACCTCACCGCAAACTCGTCCGGGGCAGAAAGGTAACCGTCTGCGGAGAAGTTTTCTATACAACGTTTGATCTGAGATATGAGGACAAAAACATCCTTCTGACCGACCCGAGAACCGGGTATCTCGTGGCATCGCCCGAAGCGGTTGAAAAGAACATTGAAAAAGTCCGCGAAGCGCGTGAGAAGGTTCCCGACGTAATGACCTGTCCCATAAAGGAGGACGAACCATGACCCTTAAAAACAAAATCCTGAAAGCCCTCGGCAGAGAAGAGGTGCAATGGTACAATGAATTCGGTGTCCTCGCTCCCTTCTGCCCGTATTGCGGCGAACCCGCCTACGACAGGCACAGGTGCGCTTTCTGCGGCAGAAAATATATCTGGAGGGATTCGCCCCACCCGCCGACAATCGCTGAATACGGCGATTATACAGCGGCTCAGACCGGCGGCTCCATCCTCATCTTCAAGGGAGACCGGCTGGTATATCACGCATCGTATACCGGCGACCCCATGACGGAGGACGAGCTGAAAGACCATATAGCCTTTGTCTTCGGACTGGGTATGACAGATGACTGACAGGAGGTAAAAATGCGGACACGGGACAAGAGATATAAAGACTATGAAATCACAAGGGAAAATCGGGACTTTCTCCTTGCACTTTGCCGGATGGAAAAGCCGGAGGTACAGGGGCTGCTGCGGCAATCGTGCGAAGAATCGAACGACCAGATAGCGGAGCTGCTTTATCAAAATCTTTCTCGTGGCGATTCTTACGACAAGATCGAACGCATACCTTACGCGCAGACGGACTTCTACGCATACAGAAAAAAGGCTCTCGCGATTTTCCGGGATAAGTATATCGTCTGGCTCGGAAAAGGGAAATGAAAACAGGGGAGCTGTTACGGCTCCCCTTAAATGCGTATTTGACGCAAAGCTCATACTGCTATACAATGGAGGTACACATGGAAATCAAAACACTTAAAATCGGAGATATACACCCATACGAAAAGAATCCGCGAAAGAACGACAAATCCGTCGCGGCGGTGGCAAGGTCGATTGAGGAGTTCGGATGGCAGCAGCCCATTGTGGTTGATATAAATCACGAGATTATCTGCGGGCATACAAGATATAAAGCCGCAAAGAAGCTCGGCATGAAGGAAGTGCCGTGTGTTATCGCGGAAAATCTCACCGAGGAGCAGATAAAGGCATACCGTCTCGCGGATAACAAGGTCAGCGAGAGTTCCGAGTGGGATTTGCCGGTTCTCAGTGAAGAGCTTGCAGGCATCATCGATATCGATATGTCGGATTTCGGTTTTACTCTTGAAGTGCCGGAGGAGATCGAGCCGCCGGACTACAAAGCCGAAACGCAGAGCATGAAAGAGGATATCCTCAATCTCGGATATGCGCAGTTTCCCGGTGTGGGCAAGTACGATATCCCCGAAATCACCCCGGTGTATAATCTGCCGGAGATAGAGGAGTGGATCGGCTTCAATTATGTGCTGAGCGAAAAGAACCCGGAGGTAAAGGGCGTTCACTTTTTCGTGGATGATTATCAGTTTGAGCGCGTCTGGAACAGCCCCCGCGTATGGGCAAAAAAGCTCTCAAGGTTCGCGGCGGTCATGTCTCCGGACTTCTCTCCGTATGGAGATATGCCGCTTATAACGCAGATGTACAACCATTACAGAAAGCATTGGTGTGCGGCATTCTGGCAGAGCGAGGGGATAACGGTTATCCCGACGATCAGAAGCTCGACCGACACACGAAGCCTTGAGTGGTATCTCGACGGTGAGCCAAGAGGCGGGATAGTCGCGTACAGCTCTATGTGGGTACGCACCGACCGGAAGGATATATATCAGGCGGCTGAAGCAGAGTATTCCGGTATGATGCAGACGCTGAAGCCGTCACAGGTCATCGTGTACGGCAAGAAGTTTGATTTTATGGGCGACGAAGTCACAACCATAGAAAAATTTACGGATAAGAGGTGGAGTTAACGTGCCAAAAGGAAACAGAGGCGGGAAAGGCGCAGTGAGACCGTCAGCGGACGGGGTTATTACGGCGACGAAAAAACGCAATTCATTTCGAGGGCGATCTATTATGGTTTATATGATGATGAAGATATAGACGGGACGGAGGTGTGGGAAGCGGTTAGCGATGGTAAAGGGACGCTATATTTTCACCCGGCTAAACCGGTAAGCGAAAAAGAGTATGATTATGAGACGAGTTCGGGGCACCATACGGGATACGAATATTCTTTACAGGCAGGATGGGTAAGCAGAAGACTGACGCCCGCACCCGGAGTGGTGAGAGATTCGGCTACGAATGATTATGGTGAGCTTTTTGGGCTTGATCTCACAAAAGCAAAAAAGGTGGTAATAAAAGAGAACTCTTACAAGCTTAGAAAAGCGATTGAAGCAAGGATGGATCGGGCAGGATTGGTCTGGTCATATGAAGACAAAGCGTTTGTAAGCATGAGGGGATATTATTATAGTTATAAGCAGGACAAGTGGCTGCCTTCAAAGTACGAGCAGACATATAGAAATTACACGTAAGAGGGTGAGGTGAACACATGGCAGACGGCGCAAAGTTCGGCATACCGTTTTCGGAAAGAAGCGCCGAGGAAGCGCGGGAACTCGGGAGCATCGGCGGAAAGAAGTCCGTAAAGGTTCGCCGGGAGAAAAAAGCAATATCACAGCTTGCCTCTGCCATGATTTACTCACAGCTCGACGGCAAGGGCAAAGATGCGATCAAGAAGCAGTTTGGCGGGCTTGTGAGCGATGATGTTACCGTTGCCTCGGCTATGATAGCGGGGCAGATACAGGCGGCAATGAAGGGCGACAGCAGGGCTTTCAGCACGGTCGCGGCGCTTATCGAAAAGCAGGAAGAAAAAGAAGCCAAGGCAGAGGAAAAGCGGCAGTCGCTCATCAACCGCGTATACCATATGGACTTGTACGAAGTGCCGGACGCTTTTCACAGTACGCTCCGGGCAGTGCGGGATCAGAAATATCTTGAGTATGTCTTTTCCGGCGGCAGAGGCTCAACAAAGTCGTCCACCATCGCGCAGATTGTGGTCGAAATCATGAAAAACTATCGGGATATACACTGTGTAGTGTGCCGAAAGGTCGGAAACACTCTCAAGGATTCCGTGTACAGTAAGATAAAATGGGCGATTGAAAAGCAGGGACTAACGGCAGAGTTCACGGTACACAAAAGCCCGCTTGAGATAACGCTGAAGGCAACCGGGCAGAAGATATACTTCCGTGGTGCCGATGAGCCGGAAAAGATAAAGTCTATCTCTCCGGAGTTCGGATATCTCGGCATCCTGTGGTTTGAGGAGCTTGACCAGTTCTGCGGGCAGGAGGAGATACGAAACATCACGCAGTCGGTCATCCGAGGCGGTGAGCACGCGTGGATTTTCAAGAGCTTCAACCCGCCGAAGTCAAAGGTAAACTGGGCTAACCAGTACATACTTGAGCCGAAGGACAACCGGATCGTGCATAAGTCCACATATCAGGACGTCCCGGTTGAGTGGCTCGGACAGCCCTTTATCGATGAAGCGGAGCATCTGAAGGAGATAAACCCGTCAGCTTATGAGCATGAGTATCTCGGCATTCCCAACGGGAGCGGAGGAAATGTTTTCGATCTTGTTGAGGTGCGCGAGATTACCGACGAGGAGATATCCCGCATGGACAGGATATATCAGGGCGTGGACTTCGGATGGTATCCTGATCAGTTTGCTTTTCTCCGGACGCACTACGATGCCGCGCGTGAGAAGATATATCTCATGGACGAGCTGTATGTGAACAAGCAGAGCAATGCCGAGACCGGAAAGTGGATCATCGACAAAGGTTACAGCGATTTTGCCATCACGTGCGACAGCGCAGAGCCGAAGTCGGTCAACGATTACCGGGACATGGGGCTTAAAGCGCGCGGAGCGATAAAGGGCGCGGGTTCGGTGGAGTACGGCTTCAAGTGGCTGCAATGCCGGACGATTGTTATCGACCCGAAGCGCACACCGAACGCATACAACGAGATCACAAAGTATGAGTATGAGCGGGACAAAGAAGGAAATGTAATCAGCGGATATCCGGACGGCAACGACCATGCGATTTCCGCACTCAGATACGCATACGAAAGTCTATTCAACAAGCGGGGGATAAACGCATAATATGGGACTTATTTCATGGATAAAAGGATGGTTTAACAGAATGCTTTTAATCGACAGCCGAATCAAAGACGAGTTTGACGTGGAGCCTATATCATCCACCGCGATGGACAAGTACATCAAGCGGTGCATGGATATATACAGCGGTATGCCTGACTGGGTAGACCCCGACGGGCATATCAAGACCGTAAACGTTGCGAAAAGCGTATGCTCCGAGGTCGCGCGGCTTACTACCCTTGCTATCGGTATAAAGATAGACGGGAGCGCACGCGCAAAGTGGCTTCAGGAGCAGATAGACGCAGCATATTCAAGCTTCAGGGACTGGACGGAGTACGGATGCGCGGCGGGGAATATGATCCTCAAGCCCAACGGCGAGGGGATAGATTTCGTCATGCCGGACAGATACAAGATTGTTGACATGGCAAACGGAGTTATCACCGGGATTGTGTTCATCGACCGGCAGAAGTATGAGAAAAAGTGGTACACCCGGCTTGAGTATCACCGCTTCACCGGCACGGGGGACAACCGTAGGTATGAGATATCCAACCGGTGCTTCAAGGGAGAGAGCGAAAACGACAACGGACGCGCCGTACCGATAGCCGAGACCCCGTGGAGCGGCTTGCAGGAGGATATAGTCGCCGTCAATGTCGATAAGCCCCTGTTCGGAGTTTTCCGCACACCGAGCGCAAACAACGTCGATATCGGCTCCCCGCTGGGATTGCCGGTCTTTGCGGAGGCGACCGAAGAACTCCGGGATTTTGATATAGCATACAGCCGCAACGCGAAGGAAATCCTCGACAGCAAGCGTCTTGTGCTCCTCGACAGCGACCGCCTTCTCAGCACACCCGGCGCACGTCTCAGCCAGAAGAACGCCGACGCGCTTTCCCGTGATATGGGGCTTCCGGACTATATAAAGACTGTCGAAGGCGACGGCAACAGCGAGATATATCACGAGATCAACCCGTCCCTCAATACCGAGATGCGCAAGAGCGGCATGGACTTCCTTCTTTCGCAGATCGGGTACAAGTGCGGCTTCTCCAATGGGTACTTCGTTTTCAATGAGAAGTCCGGCATGGTCACGGCGACGCAGGTCGAATCGGATGACCGCCGCACGATACAGCTCATCAAGGATATGAGGGATAAGCTTCAGGCTTGCCTTGACGGTGTGATATACGCGCTCGACAAGTTCGCTGATGCATACAATCTCGCCCCGGCGGGGACATACAAGGCGACGTATGACTTCGGGGACATCACATACAACCGGGAGGAGGATCGCGCGAGGTGGTACAGCTATGCACAGTCGAACAAGGTTCCTTTCTGGTATTATCTTGTGAAGTTTGAGGGACTGAGCGAGGAAGAGGCAAAGGCTCTCATAGAGGAGGCAACCCCGGCTGACCCGATGTTCGGAGGCGAGGAGTAAATGCTGTCTCCTGAGTACCTTCTGCGCGTCTCTGAGGGCGCGGAGGAAATAGCGGAGCGGTTACACCAAGATATCGTTAAAAGGCTCATACAGCGCATTGTGGCGCGTCTTGAGCGGGGAGACGATTACATACTCACCCCGATTGACAAATATCAGCTTGAAACGCTGAAGCAGGCGGGCTTCCTCATGAAGGACATCGAAAAGGAGATAGCGGCAAAGACCAAGCTCCAGAGGGCAGAAATCCGCGCCGCCTTTGAGGATGCCGGTATACGCTCTTACGCTTACGACAGCCGGGTATACGAGGCGGCAGGGCTTGCAACAAAGCCGCTCACACAGTCGCCGCAGTACATCCGCATGATGCAGAGGGCATACGAAGCGACGCTCGGAGAGTGGCGCAACTTTTCCCGCACGACAGCGGGGGAGGCATACCGCCGGTTTATCGTTGAGTGCGACCGTGCATATTACAGCGTGCAGTCGGGCGCGATATCGTATACGCAGGCATTCCGTGAGGCGATAAACCGCATAGCCGACGAGGGCGTTGTGGTGGCATACCGGGACAAGGACGGCAACATTACCCGGCGGGACACGATTGAAACCGCTACACTTCGCAACATTCGAACCGGAATCTCTCAGTCATGCGCGGAGATCACCAATGCCCGCATGGAGGAAATGGACTGGGATATACTTCTTGTGTCTGCCCATCTCGGCGCGAGGTACACCGAGAAGAACGATTACACAAATCACTTCTGGTGGCAGGGCAAATTTTACTCCAAAAGCGGCAAGGACGAGCGTTTCCCGCCCTTCAGCGTATGCGGACAGGGGGAAGTACAGGGAATCAACGGCGCGAACTGCCGGCATTCATACAGCCCCGGAGACGGCGAGACAAATCCCTTCTCGGATTACGACAGCGAGGAAAACAAAAAGGCATACGATCTCTCCCAAAAGCAGAGACAGCTTGAAAACCGCATCCGGCACACCAAGCGTCAGGTCATGGCGATAAAGGAAGGGCGCGATTATGCCGAACACCCCGACCACAGGGCGGCTCTCGACGAGGATTACAAGAAGAAAGCCGCGAAGCTGGAGCGGCAGAACAAGGAATACAAGGATTTCTGCGAACAGAACGGCTTGAAAACGCGGCAGGAACGGCTCACCATAGCCAAGTGGGACAGACAACAGGCGGCGGAGGCACGGGGAGCTGCGGCAAGGTACAAGAACAGCCGGAGCACAGAGCCGAGAGAGAAGCCGGATACAAGTACCGTTGAGGTGACCGTCGGGTCAGATATCTATAACATCGAAAAGCCGATGTCGGAGTACAGGGACGCATCGGGGCGGTTCGATATAGATAAAGCGAATGCAGATTACGAAAAGCTCTTGACAAAAGTTCCGGAAGAGTATAAAATGAGCATAGAGACAGCTTATAAAACGACGGAATTTGAAGAGAACACGGAAATCAGCTCCGCTTTCCGGTATGATACCAAGAGCGACAGGGTAGTGTATAATCCTCGGTATGATAATTTCGATGATTACAGCTATCCTCAAGCGGTCACACATGAGCTTTCTCACCGCATTGACGCTCTGGATTATCATTCAGAGAAAAATGCAAAATTCAGCAAGGCGATTGATGATGCATATTCGGTCACAATGCAGAATGCGGAGAAATTGAGCGAATACAGCATTGATAAAGATGGAGACGGATTCTTTTCAGATATCATATCCGCTTTGTCCAATGGAGAAATATATACATATGCCTCTCATTCGCCTGAATATTGGGCGAAATCCGGCGCAAAAGAAAAAGAAATCTTTGCAAATATATTCTCGATGGGCGTTTTCGACCAAAAGAAACATATCGAAAAGTTCAAAGAGCTTTTCCCCGATGTTTATGAAGCATACAACGAAATCAGAAAGGATGTGTGATAATGTATCTCTGCCCGAAAGAAGTTGCTTTTCTGAAAAGCAAAGAGGTGACCGACATTCGTCATAAATATCAGGAGGTGATAGGTGTCATGTCACCCGGATTCAATCATGACGAGTTCGACAGTATAGAGGATTATATCCGGATACTGAAAGAGTGTATTGAAACCAAAAGGAGATGGCATAATGAAAACCCTTGAAATCGCATACAAGATATTGCACAGCCTTGAGAACAAGGGAAAAGCAAGGTTCGCCGGACAGATAGTCAGCCCCGAAAAGCTTGATGTGCCGGAAACGGACTGGCTCGATGTCATTCAGTCACTTCTTGACGAGGGATATATCGCGGGTGTGACCATAAGGGAAAACATCTGCGGTGATACCGAGGTTGACGTAAAGAATGCCCGTATAACCCTCAAAGGCGCGGAATACCTTCACGACAATTCTGCAATGCAGAAGATCGCAAGGGTCGTAACGGACGTTATCACGATAGTCAAACCCTGACCTCTGGTCATGGTGATACAGGCGGCAACGGTGAGTGCCGTCTCAAGCTATGAAGTATAGCAGTGCACCGGAGCTTTGCTATACAGAGCTTTCAGTGGGGGTTGTGCAGTCACCTCAAACCGGAGTAGGAGCAATCCGAAAGAAAATGCACGCAGACGACAGGTGCGTCTGTCAGGGCTGTGATCCGTTATACTGTGTCAGCAATTGCAGTATGACGGGGAGTTCCGGACAGGTTGGATGTGTATACCGTGAGGCTGACTTAATGTGCTCGGCACAGAAATAAAACATCCCGAAGGCTCCGCTTCTGCGGGGCTTTTGCTTTAGCGCGTATAAAACCGCCCGAAAACCCCTGTAAAACAGCCACAAAAAGCCCGGTGAATACACATCGGGCTTTATCTATTGACTTTCGCTCCCTGTATGGTATAATTATTACAACGGAGGTGGGGCGATGAACTTCATACAGTACAACCCCAACCCAAGGGGAAACCGCGTCGGAGACTGCGTCATCCGGGCGATATCCAAGGCAACCGGACGGGATTGGGAGACAACATACGCCGGGGTGTCTGCCTGCGGGTTTGAGCTTGCAGACCTGCCGTCAGCCGATCATGTGTGGGGCGCGTATCTGCGGAAACACGGGTACTCCCGGAGGCTCGTTGACGATCACGGGCAGGACGTGTACACGGTGGACGATTTCTGCCGGGACAATCCGACCGGGACGTACATCCTCGCAATAAGCGGTCACGTGGTCTGCGTGATAGACGGAAAGTATTATGATTCGTGGGACAGCGGGAACGAGATTCCCCTGTACTGCTGGCAAAAGTAAATAAAGCGTCAGAGCCTTAGAGCCTTCTATCGTTCTGGCGCTGTTTTTATATACGGAGGTGCATTATGGCATACGGAAATTTTCAGAACGGGTATCAGATGCCGGTATACGGTCAACAGGTATATCCGCAGATGCAGTCACAGCCGCTTCAACAGCAGCCCCAACAGCCGCAGAACGGCATACAGTGGGTGCAGGGCGAAGCCGGGGCGAAGTCTTACCTTGTAGCGGCGGGAAACACGGTGATGCTCATGGACAGCGAAACACAGCGCTTTTATATCAAGTCTACGGACGCAAACGGTATGCCTCATCCGCTTCAGGTGTACGAATACCGCCGCGTAAACGAGGCGCAGACACCCGCAAGCGTCCCGACGATAACGCGGGAAGAATATGACGCTCTCGGCGCAAAGATAAACGAGCTGACCGAGAAGGTGAACAAGCTCGAAGCAAAGGAGGCAGAGATATGAATCCGCTTTTCGGAATGCTCGGAGGAGGAAATCAGCAGAACGCGCTGATACAAAAATTCCAGCAGTTCAGGCAGAGCTTTCAGGGAGACCCGAAAGCCGAGGTCATGAGACTGGTACAATCGGGCAGGATATCACAACAGCAGCTTGACCAGCTTCAGCAGATGGCGCGGCAGTTTCAAGGAATGCTGAAATAAAATAAGCCGGACGTATAACGCAGAGCAGATACTTTATTGTGTCTGCTCTTTTTCATGGCAACAACCGTGCGCACGGATTGCAATATATTAAAATTTACACGGAGGAAAAATCATGGAGAATTACGGAATGTCTCCTGCCGATTACGCGGCAGTGAGCGGAAGCAACCGCGACGGAGTTTTCGGCGGTGACGGTGCATGGTGGATCATCATCCTGTTCCTGTTCGCGATGTTCGGGGGATGGAACAACGGATGGGGCAACAACGGCACAAACGGAGCCGGTTTTCAGGGATATGCCACACGCGCAGACATCAACGAGGGCTTTGCGCTCAACGGGCTTGAAAACGGCATAAGGGGCATACAGCAGGGGCTGTGTGACAGCACCTATGCGCTGAACAACGGCATGATGCAGGGCTTCTGCGGGGTGGAAAAAGGATTCAACAGCCTTTCAAGCCAGCTTGCGGACTGCTGCTGCCAGAACCGCGAAGCCATAGCACAGGTGCGCTATGACATGGCGACACAGAGCTGTGCGACGAACAACAACATACAGAACGTCGCAAGGGATATCATCGACAGCACCAACGCCGGAACAAGGGCGATCCTCGACAAGATGTGTCAGCAGGAGATAGACGCGCTCAAGTCGCGTAACGCTGACCTTCTCGCGGATAACAACGCACTGCGTTTTGCACAGTCTCAGACCGCTCAGAATCAGTTTATCACGCAGGTCGGAAGCGATATCGTGAACAGGCTTCAGCCCACCCCGACACCGTCTTATATCGTCCAGAATCCCAACTGCTGCGGAAGTACCTTCTGCACCTGCGGCGGTTGAGTGAGCCACACGGAATCACGGTAGGAGGTGCAAAAGATGCCTGAATATACTTCAAACGCCGTCCAGAGAGTGGCGGCAAACGGCAACGTCCTTTTCACCGAGACGCCTGTTCCCTGCACCAAGGGATATGTCGTACACCGCGAAGGCGCGGGAGTTATAACTCTGCGCGGCATCGTGAATTCCTGCGCTCAGAGCGCAAGATACAAGGTGTCCTTCGGAGGCAATATTGCAATCCCGACGGGCGGCACAGTGGGTGCGATATCGATTGCGCTTGCCATCGGTGGAGAGCCGATACCTGCAAGCTCGATGATATCCACCCCGGCGGCGGTGGGCGAGTATCAGAACGTCTCCGGATCACTGTTTGTCACGGTTCCTCGCGGGTGCTGCTACAATATTGCGGTAGAAAACACAAGCGAACAGGCGATCGAAATCCAGAACGCCAACATCATTGTTGAGCGCGTGGCTTAGGGGGGTGAGAGCATGGACGAGATGTACCGCATGGGCGAACGCATAAAAGAGGAGCTTGATAAGATAGCCGAAAAGGGGCTGAACATCGGCAACCTCGATCATGCGTACAAGCTCATAGATATGTACAAAGACCTGAAAAACGTCGATTACTGGGAAGCCAAAAAGGATTACTATGAGACCGACGGATACAGCGAGAGAAACCGGAAGCGTGACAGTCACGGCAGATACAGCCGGAGCGACGGATACAGCTATCGGGACGGCTCGGATGCTTATAACCGATATATCGACAGTAAGCGGACATACAGACACAACGCGGGGGACGGAAACTGCAAACAGCGGCTGATGAACACCCTCGATGACTATATGGACAGCTTCGCCAGCAGAATGGAGGAAATGCTCCGGGACGCTGACTGCGCGGAAGAGCGCGAGACGATACAGCGGTATCTCAGTAAGCTGAACAGCCTTAGCTGACAGGCGGGGGGAGAACGGAAACGCTCTCCCCCTTAAATGCGTATTGGACTTTTTTTGTTTTTGGCTTTACAATGGTTATGATAGGGGGTGAGGCTTATTAATCCGACCGAAAACGAGTGGGTGTTATGCCCGATATGCGGAGGAAAAACCCGCGTGATGGTCAATCGGCGCACCAAGGTCAGCGATTTCCCGCTGTTCTGCCCGAAGTGCAAGAATCAGTCCCTTGTCGATATCGCAGATATGAAGCTGACATACAGTCGGTGACATAAAATTACCTTGCCGGGGTTTACACGGCTTATCATCCGATTCGCGGGCGGCGCGAAAAACAAATCACGCAGGAGGATAATATGCAGAACATCACAGAAATACTCAAGGAAATCGGCATCGAAGTTCCGGAGGACAAACTGCCCGATCTCACCAAGAAGGTCGCGGAAAATTACAAGACAGTCGCCGAGATGGAGAAGAAGACCGGGAGACTTGAGCAGGAACGCGACGATTACAAGTCGCAGCTCGAAAGCGCGAAGAACACGCTCAAGGGCTTTGAAGGCGTTGACCTGTCCACCATGCGCACTCAGCTTGCCGAATATAAGGACAAAGCCGAGAAAGCGGAAAAGGATTTTAAGGACAAGCTCGCCGAAAGAGACCTTGACGACGCGCTGAATGCCGCGCTGGACGGCATAAAATTTACCTCTGAGACAGCCAAGCGGGGGGTGAAATCCCGGCTTAAAGAGGAGAGAATCGAGCTTAACAAGGACGGCAAGCTCCGTGGCTTTGATTCCCTGATATCCAAGCTCAGGGAGGAGGACAAGGACGCTTTTGCCGAGGATAGCAAACCTTCAGCGCGCTTTACTTCATCCTTCGGGAAGAACGACGGCGTAAAGAAGTACTCCAGCATCGAGGATATTTACAAAATCAAAGACGCGACAGAGCGGCAGACCGCCATCGCACAGAACATGGATTTGTTCAGAAAGGATGAATAACTATGGCAGCTAAAGACGGACTTATAAAATCCGCAAATATCAGCGTAACCGCGAGAGAGATAGACTTCGTCACGCGGTTCACCCGTAACTGGGAGCATCTCACCGAGATCCTCGGCATCATGCGTCCCATCAAGAAACAGCCCGGCGCGGTACTCAAGAGCAAGTACGCAGAAGGCACGCTCAAGAGCGGCGCGGTAGGCGAAGGCGAGGAGATCCCTTACAGCAACTTCGTTGTCAAGGAAAAGAACTACGCCGAGATGACCATCGAGAAGTACGCAAAGGCAGTCTCGATAGAAGCAATCAAGGATCACGGATACGACAATGCGGTCGCGATGACCGACGACGAGTTCCTGTTCCAGCTTCAGAGCGAGGTAACATCCCGCTTCTATGCTTACCTCAACACCGGTGAGCTGACCGACACCGAGACCACCTTCCAGATGGCTCTCGCAATGGCAAAGGGACTTGTCGAAAACAAGTTCAAGACCATTCACCGCACCATGACCGGCACCGTCGGCTTCGTCAACGTCCTTGACGTATACGAATACCTCGGCAACGCAAACATCACGATTCAGACCCAGTTCGGATTCCAGTACATCAAGGACTTCATGGGCTTCAACACCATCTTCCTTCTCGGCGAAAACGAGATCGAAAGAGGTCGCGTGATCGCAACGCCGGTCGAAAACATCGTACTTTACTACGTCGATCCCGGCGATTCCGATTTCGGTCGCGCCGGACTTGAGTATACTACTCAGGGACAGACGAACCTCATCGGTTTCCACACGCAGGGCAACTACAACACCGCTGTGTCCGAGGCTTTCGCAATCATGGGACTTACCCTCTTTGCGGAGTACATCGACGCAATCGCGGTCGTTACGCTGTCCGACGGCAACGGTTCTCTCGGTACTCTGACTGTCGCATCTGCGGCAGGAAGCACGACCGGCACAACCAAGCTGACCGTCACTCCCGCTAAGGTCGGCGGCGTGTACAAGTACAAGACCGATTCCACAACCGCTCCGACCGTGACTTACCTCCAGAACGTCCGCAACTGGACGACATGGGACGGCAAGTCTGACATCGCGGCAACGTCGGGACACAAGATCACCGTTGTTGAGGCTGACAGTACCTATAAGGCGCTCAAGTCCGGCAACGCAACCATCGCAGTAAAGTAAGGAGGAGGGCGTATGGCATACGCGGATTACAGCCGGTATACGTCGATATACGGTGAAGGAAGCATATCCGAGATAGATTTTAACCGATTCTCGTATGATGCATCGCGGTATATGGACTACTGCACAACCGGCGTGGACGGGGTGAAAAAACTTAAAATCGCGCACCCGACGGACGCTGACGATGCCGAGGCTGTGATCCGCTGTGCCTGTGCTCTTATACATGATATGTCCGAGATAGATGCCGCAGAAAAACGCGCGGCATCCGTCCGGGGGCTTGTACAGCGCGAGGACGGCACCGTCACCGGGGCTGTCGTTTCGTCGGTATCATCCGGCTCGGAATCGATCAGCTACTCGGTATCATCCGGGCAGTCTGCGATAGATGCCGCTGTGGCAAGCGAGGATGAGCGCAGGAAGCTTTATTTTGCGACGGTAAGGAAATACCTGTCCGGAGTAAAAGACGCAAATGGCGTGAATCTGCTGTACGGAGGGGCATATCCTTATGTACTCTGATACCGTCACCGTTTTCAATCGGTATGAATCTTCCCTCGGCGATACATGGTATCCCACAGTCATCGCCGGGGTTGATCTCAACATCGACAAGGCGGCGATACTTGCGAAATATGGCGCGGAATCTCAGGATAAAGCGGTGCTGCATATAAAGTACACAAAGACTGACGGCGGCATATACGTCGCGGGGAAAAAGTGGCTCTCGCCCAAAGAGTGGGACAGGCAGACAAATGATCTTCTGCCGCAGACCATCACCTTCACAAGCGAAGGCGAAGACAGCGACTTCTTCATGTGGGGAAAGTATGACACTGCGCCGGTTTCCGACGCGGATTTCGACAAGTACGACGGCTTTTACAACTATATGCTCAAAAAGCACGACTACGTCTTTACCGTCAGCTCTGCGGCTCTGTATACGGTGATACCGCACTTTGAGATACTTGGGAGGTAGCTATGGCGAAATCCAAGAAAATCGAGGCGCTGAAGTACACCGGAAACTTCACGATGATCGACGGCGACCTCAGAATCAAGGTTGACTACAAACGCTTTTACGACCAGTTCAAGCGTGCGCAGTTTGAGCTTGACAACAACGTGATGAGCGGAATGGCAAACTTCATGCCGCTTGTAACCGGGACGTTTATCAATCTGACGCGACAGGAAAGCGCGGCTCTTGCCGGTTCCGGCGAGGTTGTCGCGGCTCATGCTCCTTACGGGCGATTCCTGTACTACGGCAAGCTGATGATCGACCCGGTGACGGAAAGCCCGTGGGCGCGTAAAGGCGCGAAAAAGGTTGTAAAAGTGCCGGAGGTTGAACTGACGTTTTCCAATCCGAAAGCCGTGCCGATGTGGTTTGAAGAAGCCAAAAAGCATTATGCGGCTGACTGGATAAGAAAAGCAAAAAAAACAGCCGGCGGAGGTGACTGATGGCAGACCAAGAGTTAAAATACGATCTTGACGGTTACGAAGAAGTGACCGCCGCAATGCGCACACTGCTGAACAAATATCCGGGGCTTGCGATAGGGGATGAGATCGCATTTGCGACGCTCCCCGAAACGAGCGGAAAAGCGATGTATCCTATATCAAGCGCGGTTATAGCAACAGAGCGGGAAAGCATCACCGGACACGTAACGCAGACGTGTGTATACCCTCTGCACGTCATATACCGTGCGGCAAATCTGACCGAAGACCGTCGGGCGAGGATCAAGGAGTGGCTTGACAACCTCGGACGGTGGCTTGAGAGGCAGACGATCACGGTAGACGACACGGAGTACAAGCTCGACGGATACCCCGCACTGACCGGAAACCGCGTGATTACGCAGGTACAGCGGCAGACAGCGGCATATCTCGACAGCGTCAACGAAAACAAAAGCGAAAACTGGGTGATATACATATCCGCTCAGTACAAAAATGAATTTGAAAGGTAGGTTAATATGGCTATAACCGGAAAAATCGAAAGAAAGTACATGGCGCATTACATTGATACTTCTTTCGGAAGCACAGCAAGCTGGGAAAGGCTCGGCAAAGACCTTGAGGAGTACAGCATCGAACTGAACCCCGACACCGAGACCAGCAAAAACATCCTCGGCGAATCGACCTTCAAGCACAACGGGTACGAGGTTTCCGCAGATGCAGATCCGTATTATGCGGAGGTCGGCGACGCGCTTTTCCTCAAGCTTCAGGACATCATCGACAACCGCACGACCGGAGACGGATGCAAGACCAAGGCTCTTGAGGTGCATCTCTGGGACGAGGATTCCACCACAAGCGGCTCTTTCACTGCATGGCAGCAGGACTGCTATGTCGTGCCGACCTCTTACGGCGGGGACACTTCGGGATATCAGATCCCGTTCACCGTATACTATACCGGCGAGAGAGTAAAGGGAAAGTTCGCACTGGCGACCAAAGCCTTTACAGCCGATTCATCGCTTTAAGGAGATAACACATGGACGAGAGAAGACTTACACTTGAGGTCGATACCGGAAAAATCATGATCGACCTGAAAGACGAAACCGGAGCAAAGATAGGAGAATTCGGGCTGAATCCGTCAGACGTCGGCATCGTTGACCGCTTCCGGGCGGTGATAGACTTTTTCAACGGCTATGGAGATTCAGAGGACGCAGACCCGCTTGACCGGGCATCAGAGCTTAACCGGAAGATCGGGGAGCAGTTCGACTATCTTCTCGGCGAAAACGCGCACGAGGGGATTTTCGGGAAGGTAAGCGCTCTCTCTCTTAACTCCGACGGCGACTTCTTCTTTGAGGGTATAATCGAGGGGCTTGGCGGTATCATCGAGCAGATAACCAAAAAGCGCGTCGATAAGAAGCTCAAAAAGATAAAGAAATATACGGATAAATACGCAAAGTGAATGTCTGGGAACTGCCCACATCCCTTGAAATCGGGGGTGTGGGCTTTGCCATTAGAAGCGACTTTCGCGCGGTGCTCGACGTACTGAAAGCCTTCAACGACCCCGACCTTGAGGATGACGAAAAGGCTATTGTGTGCCTGAAGATACTGTATGAGGACTTCGACAAAATCCCGCAGGAAAAGTACGAAGAAGCCTTTCAGAAAGCGGTGGAGTTTATCGACGCAGGAAGCACATCAGACGACAGCCCCAAGCCCCGGCTCATGGACTGGGAGCAGGATGCGCCTATACTCATCCCTGCCGTAAACAAGGTTCTCGGCACAGAATGCCGTGTAGCACCTTATCTGCACTGGTGGACTTTCCTCGGAGCATATATGGAGATAGGCGAGGGGCTTTTCTCCAGCGTGATAAGCATCCGGAACAAAAAGGCAAAGGGAGAAAAGCTCGAAAAATATGAGCGGACGTTTTACCGGGAAAACAAAAAGCTCGTTGATTTTGAAAAAAGGTACTCGGAAGAGGAATTGCAGGAGCAGGAGCGGCTTAAGGCTCTGCTCGGATAGGAGGACAAATGGCAAGGCACGCCGACGGAACAATAGTAATAAACACAGCCATCGAAACCGACGGCTTCAAAAAAGGCTCCAAGGACATGGAAGCCGCTTTCCGCAAGGCGGCACACAACCTTGAGGGTGTAAGCGAAAAAATACAGATATCCATCGAGAAGTCCGTACAGGCTTTCGAGAAGCAGAATGCCGCATACAGGGAGCAGGAAGCGCGGGTTGAATCGCTCAAGGCGAAGATCGAGGAGGCGCAGAGCGAAAAGGTTGAATCTCAGGCTTTCACCGACATAAACAAGCAGATAGACGACTACCAGAAGAAGCTTGATGCGGCAATCGAAAAAGAAATCCGCTTCATGGAGACCGGAGGAAGCACCAGAAGCACGGCATATGAGCGCATGGAGTATGACATCGAGATGCTTCGGGAGAAAATAGCCGAGGCGAAAGCCGAAAAAGACCGGCTCTTGCAGTCGGGAGAAGCATACACCGGCGCGGATATCTCCGGGCTTACCTCTCAGCTTGCCGATGCGCAGGATAAACTCGGGCAGATGGGCGGAAAACTTGAGGTAGCCTATGCATCATTGCGGGAGAAACTGGGCGAATATACAAGCACAGAGCAAGAGGCGGCGACAGCAACGGCTGAAGCAACCGCCAACACCGCTCAGGCGGCAACGGCAACCGAGGAAATGTCTGCGGAGGTCGGACAGGCGGCTGAAAAGAGCAACATTTTCGCACAGGCTTTTGAGCGCATTAAAGCCGTTTTTGCTACGATAGGGGCAATCCCTCAAAGCGTCCGGGAATCCACAGCGGCTCTTGAAGAATCGCTCGGCATAGTATCTCAGGTATCGGGAGAATCGGAACAGGCGGCAGAATCCATAGGGGAAATGGCTGATGAAACCGAACGCGCGGCGGGAAGCGGCGTCGGTTTTTCCGGCGTTTATGAGAGAGTAAAAAACACCATGAACAATGCGGCGGGGGCGGTGAAAAAGTTTTTCGCAGGGATTAAAGGCTCCGGAAACCCGCTGAAAAAGTTTATCAAATACGGCTTGGGCATCGCGTCGGTTTATATGCTGTTTAATAAGCATCCGAAGCAGAATTTCCTCGTGATTGTGCCGGAACAGTTTACGATGTCTACGCAGCAGAAACTTGTGGAACTTGCGCCGAATCATGCAATTATGAATATCGATGTACTCAGTTTCAAGAGACTGGCATACCGCGTGTTCGATGAGATGGGGCGAAATGATATCCGGGTGCTGGAGGAGACCGGCAAGAATCTGGTTCTTAAGAAGCTGGC
>OQWA01000097.1_pt1 | contig 20767 bp, 21 predicted proteins | sample 1691581 | NCBI WGS metagenome assembly OQWA01 (sample SAMN03418264, study PRJEB22391) | human gut metagenome | biome: human-gut; feature: organic feature; material: feces | host: Homo sapiens | place: Tanzania | collected 2013-01
AATCTTCATAAACATAAACACCTTGAACTTGAACAGATGCTAAATATCTAGCACCATCTTCATACATTTTAGCTGTAGGTAAATTTCTAGCTTGAGTAGATTCATTAGGATTCTTTTTCATTGTAAGAAGATAACAAGGTAAAGAATCTTTATCAGGAATAAAAAATACATTAGCATTTTTACCATATTCTGTATATTCAGCTGAAAAGGTTTGAGAAAGATCATCAAACCAATGAAGTTTAATAGTTCCTCTAACATCCCAACGAACATTACCTTTAGTAGAGTCTTTAGTAGACGTTCCTTGACGTCTTGCTCTAAGAGAACCAGGAGTGGCACCTTCAAGCCAATATGTATTTTTGGAATCTATAATACCTTTACCTTGTTCATTTACAGTAAATGAGAATTTATACCAATCCTGTCTATCTGTAGTATTAGTAGCTTTAGTAGAACCTTGATATCCACCTTCAGGAATATTATTTCCAACAAGACTTACATTATTGCAAAAATCTGTTGCAACAACTACAGAAAAAGGTACAGGTCCTCTTTTTTGTTCTGCAAGATATTTACCATAAGCAATAGCTTGTTTTAGAGTTATAACAGGTTGACCTGTTCCATCAAGTTCATAAAAATTATTCTTGTTATACAAAGCAGACATTTCTCCAGCATCGTCTAAGTCCATTGTACGAGTCTGAAGAATATCAAAAGCATTTGTATAAGAATCATAATATCTAAAATCAAACAAGTCAAGTGCAGCTCCATCTCCACCAAATACTATTTCTGTACGATTTGCTAAAAGTTGACTAAGAGTCTGATTAGGAATAATACCAAAACCTGCAATTTCACCATTTATATAATATCTGGCTTCATGTTTTGTTGCAGCACCATCTTGATAATATGGTTGAACTGTAATAGTTAAATCAATTCTAGTATTAGCACTAAACCTACGAGAATTATGACTAGTAGCACTTTGTATTTCATCTGGACGACTAAGAAGATTAGCACCTACTCCAATATAAATACTGTCCCCTGTTACATAAAATCCAACACCATCTGAATCAGAATAGCAGTCTATAATTCTTTTATTAGCATCACTAACACCTGTCACTCTAAATGACATTTTAATAGTAAAACCAGTTGAAAGAATACCACCACCTACACTATTTGCGACAAATTGAGTTGCATTATAAAAAGGATAGAAATTTTTAATTCTAGCACGAGCAGTTCCAACAAGATGAAGATGATTTTCATCTCTCCAACCTGTATTATTATCAAATTGAACATTATTAAATTCTACTTGATAACCATTGTTAGTCCATATATTTTTATCTGCGTCATTGTTTGTTCTATTTTGTGCTGTAAGATAAATTACAGGATTTTCTTTAGCAACCCATGTAATATTACTAGCAGTTGCTTCAAAAATAATATCTACAGAATTTCTAATACGAGGTTCTCCTTGTGGATTTGTAGAAATACTTCCATCTTCATCTAAAAAAGGAACGCCAATTTGAATTTGATTAGAAGTACTAGGAACAAGATATTTCCAAGTGTTACGAGAACGATTGGAAATACTACGCTCACCTTTTTTAACATATTTACGAGTAGTAGAATCCCATTCACGAAGAAGAACAATTAAATTATCTGTATCAGAAAGAGCAGGATCAAATGCAGAAAATACAATATTATAATAATCTTTTTCTACTGCACCTTTAATCTCTTCATAAGTAATATAGACATCATCTGCTTGTGCTCCAACAGTTGTAAAAATACTAGTTGTCAAAGTTTCTGATTTAGTTTCACCATCTTCAAGAAGCAAATATGCTTTGACAATATGAGCACCAGCAGTCAAAGCAGGAACTGTTACAGTTGCTGCACCGGCAGTGTTAAGAGTATTAGTTACAGTTTGAGAACTATTTTCATCAACACTACCTGTTGCTCCAAAGAATTGAACAATAAGTTGAGCACTAGAACCTGTAAATTGTGCTTGAAATTTAAGAACACGAGGATCTACAGTGTTAATTTGGTTATCAGTACTAAGTGTTGCAGACTGACGAGTATATTTAATACGTTTAACAGCCGAAGACAAGCCGTCACTTGTATAAGCTCTAATCTTTATAGTAATAACATCATTACCAATTTGAGCTAAATAAGGAGCTAAATTCGGAGTTTCGAGTTCATCATCTGCACTATTTGACTTAACATCTGTTAAAGTAATAACACTATTACCGATAGTTATTTCTACAGTAAAATCAGGATTATAAGTTCCATCAACAGTACTATTAACTTTATAAAAGAAAGTAACTTTTTCAGCTGTAGCAACAAAAGTTCTATTAAGAGAACCTACAATACTAACTGCAATTTGACTATAATTACCTCCTTGTAGCATAGCTATAGTACTCTTTAAAGCACTCTCTACTTCAGCATGAGAATGACCTTCCCAAGAATCAAAAATATTTTCTATTTCAGCCATAACTTAAATATTTAGTATTTCCATTTTTCTTTACTTTTCCAAACTTGTTTTCCTTTCCATATACGAAGAGCAGCTTCCCATACAAGAACACTACCTTTATATATAGCAGTTACTACTTTTTTACCAATGTAAACAGCAGTAATTTCTTTATCTTTTATGTATATAGCCATACGTTATTCAAAATCATCATCTGGTTCTGTATCAGTTTGTTTTTCGAAAACAAAATAAATTTTATTATCTTCTAACGCACTATTGTCTTTAGCTACTTCATAATCATCTTCTGTCATTTCTGCAAAAGCATATCCATTAAGATTTGTTTCAAGTATAGTAAGACGTTTTGTACAATCTACAATAGCACCAGCAAGTTTTAAAGCTTCTTGTTGATCTTTAGAAAGAAGTTCAATAGCATCAAGAGCTTGTTTAGAAAGAACTACTGCATCTTTTACAGTATCATTAAATTCATATTGTTTATTCCAAAGTTCTGTAAGAAATTTTTGGGTCATTGACCTAAAACTATCTGTACCAAAATTTTCAGTAAGTGGTATTCTATTTGTACCAATACTTAATGGTTGCCAATATTTATCATTAAAAATATCTATACCTACAGGAACAGGACGTCTTGATATATAACTATTACCTGTTTTACTATCAAAGACACATGATAATCTATCATAGGCTTTAGTATTATCAAATGCTCCTTCAAATGTAGGTGCAACTTTACCTAAATTTTCAATCACTGATTTCATAATGTAAATCTTTAGTTACAACATCAACTTCTCCTTTATAATGTACTACTACCATAAAGTTATGAGTAGTATTTATTTCTATATTAGTACAAGTTAGAAATGATGTTACTTGTTCACCGTCAAAATAATAATCAATAGTTACAGCTGTAGGTTTTAAAACACGTCCATCATAATAAAATTTAATATCTGCACATGCGGTTGCAATACCATCAACAATATCATAACGAGGTTCCATTTCTACATAAAGTCCTTTATCTTTAACTTCTTCTGTATCTATAGGAGTGTTATGTGTAGGATCTGTGTCTTCAGAACCAAGATGAAAATGTTCATCAAATCCATTGTTAAACTTATGTTCAAGAAGTTCACCATCTTCTGGATTTATTTCAAATTTAGGTCTTTCTCCACAACTAACAATAGCTTTTAAATGACCAGTTTCATCTACAGGGAAGACAAAACTAGTAGAATTATCTTTATTCTTATAAAGTTGATTTAATTTAGCCTTAATATATTTAATAAGTAAAGCTGCAAGTTTGTCATTTCCAAGTTTTCTTGCTGCTACTGCACTATTAAACATATTAAAACATTCAATAACTCCACTATTTTTATCACTACAACTAGCTTTACAATCTTGTAACATTTCCATACCATAGTCAGCTAGTAAACTAAGTATTCTATGATAAACACAAATATAATCAGCAGGAACTGTTACATAAACATATTCAAGATCTATTTGTTTAAAATTACTCATGATGTATAAATTTTATTATAAAGAACTTCAATAGCCTTTTGTTGTTCACTACTAAAAACATCTATGTTTTCAAAAGCATGAAGCAGTATGCTACTCCATTCTTGCTTAATTCTTTTATTTTTATTAACAATATAACCTTGAGCAGACAAGGCTACAGTAGTATGAGAAATACTTATAGCTTTCTGCTCAAGGTTACTTATTGCAATAGTTTTTATAGCTTCATCATACATAAGAACGTCTTATTAATGATTAAGAATTTTATTTTTAATATAAATTGAATACTCTTCAGAAATAAGATTAAGTTTGAGATTTAACTGTCTTATTCTATCAAGAGCTGTACCGCCATTATATATAATAGCAATACATTCATCAGTTATGTCGTCTATCCATTGTTCTTTTATTTTTGTAGCAACATTAACAGAATCATGTTCGTATGCTGAAAATGTAGAATAAATAGTATAATAACCGGTACTAACAGTTTTATAAATATTTTGTGTTACATTATCTCTATTAGTTTCAATATTGTTATGTATAATTGTATCAATACATTGGTCTAATATAACAGATTTAAAACTTAGAAAAGAAGTTGTAACAACATTGCTTATTCTATCACATTCTTTTTGTTCAGTATCTTGAATAGTTTTATCTAAAACTTGATTAAGTTTAACTACATTTTCACTAATTTCTTTTATTGCAGACGCCATTTGAAGCAATGGCTTATTTTTGTCTTTAGACTTATAAAGATCTACAAGTTTGATAATTAAAGTGTATAATATAAAAACACTACTTGAAATCAAAATTGTAATATAAGATGAATTTTTAACGGCATCACTAACTATATCATTTACTGTTTGTAATTCATCCACAATTTTTAGATGTTTAAGTGTACCCTGTCTATTTATAAAACAAGGTACACTTAATTTAATACTTTATCCTTTACCAGTTTCAGCTGCAACAGTTGAAAGACCAAAAATTGTATCAAGAGTTGTAATCGCAGCAGCTCCAACAGGAACTGCAATATGTACAATTTGATATACAACTTCATCACGCTGCTTTGCTGAAATACGAGGAACAGCAAAACGAAGAGTGTAAAGAGTATATTGGTCTTCACTTACAACTTCAGGATAACCAGGATAAATCTCTTTACCATCTTCACCAGTATAATTAAAGCCTTTACCAGCAGCACAACGAGAAGCCAAATCTTGAATATCAGCTTTATCAAGTTCTGCTTTCTTGCCATGTGTTACCTCAGTAGGAGTAACATCTATGAGACCATCAGCACCAAGAACTTCAAAATCTTTTCCAGCTTCAACAGCTGTAATTGTAATAGCACCACCTGTATTTGATGCTTCTACACCAAGATTATACTTATTACCATTAATTTGACTAACAATCTGCTTAGCTACATCAGCCGCAGTTGTAGTTGTTGCCATAGTGGTAAATGTCCAATTACTACGTTCATTAAATACAGTACCTTTCTTAACTATAACTACAGTATAATGTGTACCTTTTTCTGGAGTAGGAACTGTAATTTTAGCAGTAAATGTTTTAGACGCTTCATAAGAAGCCTTAGTAACTTGAAGAGATTTAACATCTACTTCAGGAAACATAAGAGGCATTTTACCTGTAGCACGTCCTACTACAATAGAAAAATTATCAGTAGGAGCAGCTGTAAGCAATGAACCATCACTCAAAGAAAAGAGAGCAATAGTTCCTTCTGGAACTGTAGTAAGATCAGTAGCTTTAGCAGTAGTTGTAGCATAAGCATTTTTCTTACAAATAAATAATTGTTTCATTACTTTCTATATTTATTGGTTAATTATTGTTGTTGTTGAGCATTACCTTCATTACGATAATTATTTCTCATATTCTCTTGACGAGCATTTTGTTCTTGAGCTTGTGCCGCCATCATAGAACCACTAATAGCAGTACGATACAAATCAACAGCATGTTTAACTATATCAATGTGCATATATTCAGGCAAGTCACAATTTACATTTTTTCCACCAACATCTTCTTTATACATAACAGTAGCAGGTTTTGCTATGTAAGACATACGAAGTTGATAAGGAAGAAGCTTATTTGAAAGAAAATATCCATTACCATCTATGTCTTCTGTAAATTTATCAATGTAAAGGTCAAATATGTTCTTTCTTTTTGTCTCCTCTAAAGAACTAATGTCAGTACTATATGAGACAATAATAGGACTTCTTAATCTTGGTTTAAGAACAAAATCGTTAAGAGTATCAGCTAGAAAACTATCATCTATAATACGAACAGGAAAGAAATTTGTAACAAGATCATCATTATCATATGTAACAGATGTAAAGTCATTAGAATTACCACTATATCCTGTAATACATACCTTGTAATTTAATGAAAAATCTACAAGAAACATATATTCCGGAATAGGTTTCTTAACTACTTCAAAATTAGTACTCATACGACCAGTTTGTACATCAGAAGCAGAAAAAGCAAAACTTACAAACTGCTGTTGTCTTGGAAGCATATCTATAATAGCAACATGATACAATGAACGAAGTGCATTTATCTGTCCTATTTTAGAATTATCTGTAATTACTCTATCGTTAGTAATACCAATATTCTGTTTTATGACCTCGTTAACAGCATCCATAATAGAAGTGTTAATGAGCAAATCAATCTGTTCAGGAAGAATAGCTCGATGATTTTGCATACCCATTTGTTGAGCATACTGTCTAAACATGATGTGCATCTCGGGTATTTCCATATCTCTTACTTTTAATTAGAACATTTTAAGTTTATTTTCGTAAAGTTCTTTCATATCCTTATTGTCAGGATTATTAAAGAAAGCTACAGCTCCATTCATATTAGAACCAATTAGAGTACCATCTGCTGTAGAAATCTGCTGATTAAATTCAGAACGAATAAGTTCTCCACGAACAATCAAAGTTTCAATGAAAGCACGAGTAACAATATTTTTATCAGCAAACAACTTGTTAAACTTATCAGGATGTGTATTTACATAATCCATAAGATAAGAAGTCTTTTCACTATCAGTTTTGATAAGAGCTTCTGATACATTCTCGTTTCTAGATGCAACAATAGCAACATATACAGCATTACGTTTTGTAGGAGATGCGTTAAGTTCAATAAAGTTACGCATAGCTTGCATACGATATTCTGTAAGTTTCTTTTGCTTTTCAGCTTCTTTAGCTTCGTCCTTAATATAAAAACGAATAGAAGGATCTGAATTAACAACAGCTGTATCTTTTGCTACATCTTTATAAAGAAGACAATGACGATAAATAATATATTGTTCAAGATTTACTGGATGGCCAATCTTATATTTTTCGCTTTCAAGAGTATTAAGAGCATCTACACGCCTTTTAATAGCCTCTTTAATTGCAGAAAGATTAGTCCTATCTACTTTTGCATAATTTTCATCAATAGCATCTTCTTTCTTTTTGAAATCAAGATAATCTTTCTTTGTATTGTAAACAAAAGAAATGTCCAAAGGAACATCATTTTCATTTACAACAAATTGAATGTTACTAAGCCAAGCTTTAACTCTACTTGTAAAATCAGCATGGTTAGGTGATAGACCTACAAGTGCAGGAAAATAGGCATTTACTTCTCCAGAATTAGAAGAAAGAACTCGACAAGAAGTAATAGAACTACCAATAGTTTCTTTACGTTGACCGAGAACTTTCATATTTACTTTACGATAATTTGAATAATTATGAACAAGACTAATAACAATAGTTCTCTTATCCACATATTCTTTAGTTAAATCTTCGTTATTTGCGTCACTACCACCTAACTGTTCTTGAACTTTAGTAGGACTACTTTGTATATTTGTTTTAATATCCATTGTTCTATAATATTACTGATTATTACTAATTAGATTACACACTTCAAATGGAACATCTTAGTTGCATTATTCACTTGAAGACCATAACTGTTCTTAATTTCATAACGAGACATGTCAATTTCTGTAGAAATTGAATTATTAGGAACAGAACCCCAAGAAGCAGGAATATCTGTAAGACCTTTCAAAATACCAATCTTATAAATTTGACCTGTTTGACGAATCTTACGAACATTACGAACACCTTGATAAGTAGAAAGGTCAATAAGGAATGCTTGATGTGAAGTAATAGGACGACCTGTACGAGGATGAACCATACCATTAGCCTTAGCATTCTCTGCAAGAGTACCTGTATCAAGGAAAGGCAAATGTTTAACAGTAATAATATGTCCATCTACAGTTTTATAACGACGGAAATACTTACCATAAGAAAGACCACCTTCAAAATCTTCCATCATCTTATCTCCAAGAGGTGTAGCAAATCCTTCAGAACGAGCTTCATTACGGATAGCCATATCAAAGTCTTCCATAAAACCTTTACCACCCATAAGAACAACCTCCATAGAACCAGTATCAGTGTCCTTGTCAAGAATATCACCTACTGTACGTTCAATCTTATTCAAAGTAAGAACTTCACCGTAAGTATCGTAATTAGATTCACGACAAATCTGCATCATACCAGCAGTATGAGGAATTGGTTGACCATTATCTGGATCAATAAGAAGAACTTCACCATTCTCATTACGGTTATATTCTGCAAGCCATAGACGCTCTTCGTCCATAATACGACAAGTAATATCATGTTGACGCATTTCTTCATTAATCCAAAGGTTAGTAGTACCACCACCTTTAGTCTTAAACTCATAAGTTACAACAACATTAGAAATATTACCTGCAATTTCCTTAGAATAACGATGGAACTCAAGTTGACTAGTCATCTTACCAGGACCCATAACATTGCTTCTATTACCCTTAGAATAAGATTCACTAATAGTAGGAGCAGTCATAGACCAATACTTACCAACAGCAAGATTAGCAGGATCTACATACATATTAGGATCAGGAGTAGTAAGTTTAAGACGATAAAGATAACCACCATGAGGACCTTCACCAAGATCTTTCATAATACGAACTTGCGTTACGCCATCAGGAGCAATAAGACCATACTGTTCAATAAGCCAATGAGTAGCAAATTCTACCTCAAACATAGCACCGCCTTTACCAGGTGTAGTATTAGCAGTGTTAAAATAAATAACATAATCATTGAACTTCATGCGGCCCATAGTCTTCCAAGTCCACTGAACAGTTTTAATGTCTTTAACACCAGCACTACCTTGACCTTCAGTAAGGAATGTCAAAGGAAATCTATCATCATCCATACCATAAGTATAGGTGAGAGTATTGTTAATCTCCTCTGGCTTAGACAACATAAGATGAGCAATAGTCTCTTCATTAGAATAACCACGGTCATCATAATTACCACGAGATACTTCTCTAAGTTTATACATACTTATTAAAGTTAAAAATTAAACATTAAAAAATTTATTAAAGAATTATATCATCCATGTTTGTCTTACCATCTTGTTTTTTAACAAGTTTAACAGTTTTAGTAGAACGATTTTGTTTAGATTTGACAATAAGTTTACGAACTTCGTTTTCCTTAACTGCCATATCAATCAAATCTTTATAAGTTCCTCCTGTAAACATAAGCCAAGCATCGAGCATTTCACGAGCCATATATTCATCATCAGTAAGTTCAGCTAAATCTCTCTGATACCCTGTAATCTTACTACCATCTTCTTTTTCTACTGAAGCATTAGAAATATAATTAAAGAAATCATTAGGAGTAATAACTACTTTTTTACCATTAATTTCTTTTGTAAAACTATCAGGAATTTTATAACCGTTAATAACACGTCCATTAATCATATTATTAACTTTTTCCCAATATGCTTTAAGATCTTCTGCTTCTTGTTGACGTTGAGCAGCAGCTTGTGTTTCAATATCTTTACGATATGCTTTATCTTTATCAACAAGAGCTGCAAGTTGAGTTTTAGCCTCATCATAAAGACTTCCGCTATCTCGAAGATATTTAATATAGTTATCATTAAGACTCTTATTACCGAACTCAGCAGCAGCCATCTTAATTACAGCAACAAGTTGACTTTCATTATCTTTATCTAATGTAATTCCACTACGATCTGGAATATCACCAAAACCTTTAGGAGTACCTTTAAGCTGTACATAGTCTTGGAATTGTTTAAGAAGAGGATTATCTTGATAAAGACGATTGATTGCTGCTTGTTGAAGTTCATTAGAACGAAGATTTATAACAGAATCAATATAAGATTTAACTCCATTTGCATCTTCTGTAAACTCAATAGGAGTTCCATTTTCATCGTTTATCGTAATACCTACTGCTTCTTGAATAGAAGAAAGACTGAGTGGTTCGTTATCACTACTATCGTTAATATCAACTGTTTTAAGCCACTCAGCTACATCTGCTGCTGCTTTAAAAACATTTCCTTCAGCATCAACAACGTCTCCATTTTCAGAAACAGTATAAGTAACACCATCAACCTCAATTTGATCTCCAACATTTAGCTCCCCCGTAGAAGCGTCGCCATTACCATTGTTGTTGTCATTGCCATTGTTGTTACCATCTTTATTGTTATTACTATCTGTAGTAGGATCATTAATATCTACTGTATCATTACCATTAAGATGAGTAACATCATCTTGATTATTTTGAGCACCACCATTATTGTTGTTATCGGTGTTAGTATTTTGACTACCTGCTCCTTCAAAATCAATGTCTGTAACTGCCATAATTTTATTACTATTTTTAGGATTATTATTAGAATATCTAATCATCACAAAGATAATACTTTTTGTTTTAGCTACAAAATAAATTTGAAGATTTTTAGCAATAATATCACTAAAAATAATATGTTTTGTATTATTACTGCCAACATTAGATACAATAAAGGTTAGTGAAATGCCGATATTTAATAGAGTGCTGCCAATGAAAAATATGTCTCAGATAGTGTCAAATTTGGCCTGTGTTGCTTTAAAATTAGATAAGTGAACAACTATATTAGTCAGTAAATAGAATGGCTTAAACAGCTTAAAAATATATGGAATAAAATAAAATAGTCTTCTTAATAATCATAAAGACTATTAAGAAGACACAGAGTAGTTTGAAAATGCACTATACTACTAAGTAATTAGAAATATTTACTTATCATATTTATTTTTATTAGTTTTAGCAATTTTTAATTGAGTATCTATTTGATGTCGTTTAACTTCTCTATCTGCGGCTTTACTATAACTATCTGCTACAAGTTTTTCTCGTTCAAGTTGGATACGTTGTTGTTCAAGATTACGTTTATTTTCTTCTGCTAATCCAGCAAGACGAGCTTTAACTTCTGAATCATTGCTATCAGCAGCAAGCATAGACATATCAACATCAATATATTTAAGCTGCATTTCATAAGCATATTGTAGTTCTTTAGTTAATCTATCTTGCTCACCTTTAGCTTGAATCTCTCGAAGTTTAGCTTGAATTTCTTCTTGTTTTAACATCTGTTCCATTTGTTGCATCTGTTCTTCGTGTTGTCTTTTAATTTCCATAAATTTTTGAACAGTTGCTTTAATTTGACTAACATTATCTCCAGATATTGCAGCAAGAGCCATATCTAAATCTCCATTTTGTGCAGCACTAAATGCCCATTGACGAAGCTGTTGAATTTTATCAAGTTCTTTAGAATCATTACGAACTGTAGTAGAATAGTCAGAATTTATAAAACTATCAACATCAAGACTTATATATCTACGTTTACCAAGTTCATCCCAATAAGAAGTATCAAGTCCTTCAACAAAAGCAAGTTTACAATAATCTAAATCTCTATTATAATCTGCTTTTCTAAATTCATCAAACATTTGAACAAGAATAACCATACCCATTGATGAACGAGTAATAGCTTCTTGTGTTGTTGCTGCTCCAGCAGATTGAGCAATATCTCCATATCGTTGCATATTCATATCTACCATTTCACGAGCTTCAAGTTTGGTAGACTCCATAAGATTAGTAAGTTGAGTAATATAGTCACCCATATTAGCATTAAGTAATCTTATTTGCTGCATTTTTAGAGAATTAGTATCTTCACTATCATCTATAAGAAGAACTCCATCTGCTTGAAGTTTATATAATTTATCTTCTGTATCAGAAGCAATAAGAGATTCAGGAAGAAGAAGAATTAACATTTTATTCTTAGCAATAACCATTTCTCTATGATAAGCAAATATATTACGCATAACTTGATAAGGAGTTACAAGTTTAATTATACTAAATTTACCCATCATAGGAAGAACTTCCATAATACCATTATAAGGTAATTTACCTTCACGATTAAAAGCTATAGGACGAGCTTTAATAGGATATATAGAGTTATATCTTCCGCCTATTCGATAACCTTCATAAACTTGTGGTTTATAAAGCCATTCTATACTTATATCTCCTGCTTGTTTATTAAGAGTATAATCTTCTTCAACAATACGCGTAGTTTCTAAACCAAACTCATTTATATAAGTAAGAACACCTTGTTTTGCTTCGCCTCTCCAAACAACATGCCATACTTCAAATAAATTATTATTTTCAGCAGTAAGAGTTATAGGCTCTTTTTTAAACAATTCTCTTTCAGTTTTTGAAAACTTTTCACAAACATCAGAATAAGATTCAAACATTTGATTATAACTAAGTCTAGTTATGCCATTATTAGATGAAGCTCTTCCATAATATAATTCAAGAAACGCTTTATCTTTTTTATCAAGAAAATCATCAAACATATCTATAATTTGTTGATAAGACATAAGCATACGTCTTGCAAACATATCATGGTCTTGAACAAAAAACTTATCATTAGGAATAGGATAAGCTTCAAGAACAGGAACATTTTCTTTAAATAATTTATCTCCTCTTACATCTGAATAAGAATAACATTCTCCAAGAGAAACAAAATTAAAGAAAGCAGAAAGATAAATAATATTATCTTGTGTCATTGAACGAATATAATCAAGAATATCTTGTCCTTGTTTGCTTTCATTATCAATATATTTCTCATTAAAATCTTTAATAAATGCTTCTATATCAGGCATAGCTTGTTGTGGATCAACAGTATTAGGATCTTGTCCTTGTTGTTGCGCTTGTTGAACCATAGCTTGATATTGACGTTCAAATTCTTGTTGGAATGCTTGTTGAGCAAGTTCACCAATCTTTTCTTTTAATTTTGCATTTTTATTAATAATTATATCAGGATTGTTAGCTCCTACAACAAATTCATGAACACCTTTAAAATATTCAGATACATATCTACGAATAATATCTGACATAATATCAAGATTACGCATAGTAGCAGGAAATCTAGTATATTTCTCATTATTACTATTATACGGATTAAGAGTCTTTTTATAAAACTCATTTGGCATATCACCTCGAAGAATACCAAGTTTTAACTCAGTATCTGTTCTATCGTTAAAACTCAAACCTGCATCAATAACATAATCTATGCAATTAGCATACCAATAAGGTTTTCTTTTTTCTGTGCCACTAACTCTTTGTTGAGGAAAAGTAGCATTATACTTTGGCATCATAATACTTAAATGTTTATAAGTTTATAATTATTAAAATCTAACACTTGTTCTAAAATATATTCAAGAAGATAAGTATATGGTTCATTTGCTTCATTCTTAAAACAAGGAATATCAATAAATGACAAAGTTCTCATAGTAGCATGTAGACATTCATGAGCTGCTATAGCTATTTCTTTAGGAGATTTAGGATGATAATGTAGTTCTATAATTCCATTACCATCAATATCGTTATACCAATATGATGCTTCTGCATTATCGTCACTTTCTAAAATTTGAGTTATAATACTATTCCAAGTTTTAGGACAATCATAAGTTTCAATCCATTCCTTAAACTCTTTGTGAGAACCTATAAAAACAGTAATATCTCTTTTATAAAGTTCTATTCTTATATTTTTATATTTAGCCATATTAAAACCATGCTCTTTTTAATATATTTTTATTATTACTATTATCATCTTCAGTTATTTTTTTACGATGTGCTAAAAGTTTAGCAGCTTCTATATCACAAAGACGCCATTGAAGTGCTCGTATAATCATTTCAGAAACTCTATCAAAGTTACCAAGACTATTCCATTTTTTAAGTTCAAGAATAGATTGATAATCATATATTGTTTGAAATAAATAAATGTCGTTTCCTAAATCATCTTGCCCTACAACAGTATAAAGCATTTCTTTAAGTAAACGAAGACCTTCAAGTTTCTTTGTACCATCTCCCATGTTAACACCATAAGTAGACACAACATTACCTTTAATAGAAGTATCCCATATTTGTACTGGGTCTTTCATAAGATATTTAAGTGCTTTCCACTTACTAAAATTACTTACAGTTTCACCACGGTTTATCTCAACTCCTGTTGTTCCAATACAATTATAATATATTGCAAGAAGCAAACAAACTTTATCAGCTTCTTCAAGTTTTTCAGGACGACCATAATATGCTGCAACAAGAGCTGTTTTAAATCCATTATATTGACATGGATTCATCCAAACTTTAATACTATTATGAGAATGCTTATTAGTAATGAGTTTGTTTTCTTTATTAACACCAACAGGGTCATAACTAATAGAATATAGTCCAGGAGGTGTTCCTATTATTTGTTTTCCGTTTTTATCTATATGTGGAACTTGCATTGGATTAAACCATTTACGAATACAACCATGAGGATGTTCATGTCCTTTACGAGGTACTCCTTCAATCCAATCATAAAAGTCTATATTATGTCTTCCTCCTTCAGCTTCTATACGAGAATTACTTTTAAATATAACTTTTCCATTTTCTTCAAACAGCCAACCATCAGAATAAAATTTAAAGCTATTATCAGTTCTAAGACGTTCTTCCCAAGCCATTAGTTCTTCACTACTAAAAAGATTTTCTGTAGCAGAACTAAAAGATTCAGCTGGCATAAGAGCATATTGTCCAAGATAATTTATATAATCAGCAAAAGTTTTAGCTGTTTCTTTTTTAAGCTTTCGTTCATTATATGCAATTCTAAGTCCAAGTTCAATATTTGAATTACCATCTTGGTCCATAGCATATTGATCTCCAATTTGACCTTGAAGACCCCAAGCATAAGGTTTGAAATATCCACAAATTTCATTTCTACTATCTTTATCCCAAACATTTTCAAAAGGCATAAAATGATAAGATAAAGGAGAATAAAAATTTTGTTCAAAAGTTTGCATATTTCCAGAAGTTGCAGTACCCCAACAAAAAAGATTTCCAGTAACATAACTACCAGTTCTCATAGCAGGTTCTGTAACTCCCATAAAATCATCAAAGTTTTCCATAGTAGAAAGCTCTTCTACTTTAACATTAACTGCATCTTTACCAATAGCACAATCAGGATTATTCATTGCAGATACAGTAAAAAGTGCAGAATTCCAACTTTTAGGACTAACTACTCCATTAGGAAGTTTAAAACCAAGACGAAAATTTTCTTTATCTGTAGATAGAATACCTTTTACAAAAGGTGTTTTAGTTTCAAAGAAACGAAGATTATTAATAGTGAAATCAGTTAAACCTCCTGTAGCTACAAGATATTTCTTATCAGCAGCAACATGTATTTGAACTTTACGAGGTTGTAAATTTATAGTATTAGCACTATCGGCAGCCATAATATAAGAAAAACCACCACGACGAGTTTTATCTATTATAAGATGAAAACCGTTTCTTATAGCAAATTCCATTACATGAAATGTCCAAAACTGAGCATCTATAAACTTACTAAAATCATAATGTTTCTTACCTACACTAGCTTTAGAAGTAGACTTAGTTGTATTTTCATCAAGCTGCTCAATCATAGTATAGTTAAGAAAATTATAATGAGAACCAGTAATTCTTATATTTTCAATATTACCATTACGTAAAAGACAAGGCATACTAATACCATGTTTTCTACGATATTCTTCTCTTTTTCTAAGTTGACGATGTGGAATAGTATCTTCTTTAAGAAAAGTATATTTTTTATTTTTACGATAAAAATCAGCCATTTCAGTAAATAAATGAGTATTAACAAATTTATCATCAGGCTGTATATTAAGAAGAAAACCACCACTATCACCAATGAGAAAAAGATTATCAGGGTCATCATATCCAGCTTCTGTTGCTGTTCTATAATGACTTTTATCCTCAGATAAATATTGTAAAAATGGATAACTTTTTATTACTTCTTCTACATTCGTTTCAATTTTCATCATATTATTTCAGTAATAATAATAAAGTTACAATAGATAATACTATTCCTCCACCAATAGTAATGTTTCTTTGGTAAACAGCTTTTTTATAAGCTTTATTTAACAAAATATTACTACTTTTATAATGTTGTATAACAATACTATCGTTTACTATAATACTTTTAAGACTTTTATTAATTTTCTTTTCATAATCAAGTTCTATAAGTTTACTATTTGCTAATCTTAAATCATTATAAGAAATAAGAACTGAATCTTTAACAATAGTATCTTTAACAACCACACCCCCCGTAGAAGAGTTTGTACAGGTTAAGTGTGTATTATTTGCCAATAAGGTGATAGAACAATTTAAGAGTACTATCATTGTCAAGGCTTTTAATTTCAATAGATTTAACATTTTTAATACTATCTAAATGTTTAACTTCTATAATTAGTTTATTGTTATCTTTAGTAATAGAGTCTATTTTGAGTTCTTCTACGGGGGAGGTAGTTGATGTGCTCTTTAAAGTTAACTGTTTTACTATCGATATTAATACGATAAACAATGGTATAATTACCATTATAATTATTTTTATAACAAGTAAGTTATTTATCTTTTTGCATTTCATCTATATCCTCTTCTGTTATAAGTGTATAAGTAAAACAATTACCGTAAATATTAGCAGCTTTTTTAACAAGATACATAAAAGAATTAAATTCTTTAGGATCATTAAACACTTGACAACCTGCTGAATAATTATCTACTGTAGCACGAGTCCAAAATTCATTAGAACGATGAATGTTAATACCAAACATTCCTGTTTCTATATTTTTAGGATTATAATCATAAATATCATCCCTATTGTTATCACGATAAACTTTTACTGGCTTATTTCTTTGACAAAGTGCATCATATTTACCACGATGTTTATCTATTTTATAAGTTCCTCTATACTGTCCAGGAGCAAGGATAGCAGTTCCTTTAGCATTAGATGGAGCTTTCATAAGAGAACTTCCTGGCTCTGTAGTAATACTATAAATTTGACGTTTCCAACCTATATTTGTATCATAAATAACTACAAGATAATCATCATATTTATTTGTTACTTTATTATTTTGGTTACTACGAACACCAATAATATTTAAATTATAAGTACCTTTAGTAAAAAAAGCATAACCTTTTTTATCAAATAGTTTCTTAAAATTAAAATTTTTACATTTACTATATAGTTTAGTTTTCATAAATCGAATAATGTTTTTTGTTGTATATTATTATTTTTATTAGCTCTAACTTTAACCAATCTATCAGCAAGAACTGCATCTGCTTCTTTTCTACGATATCCAATTCTATACCAAGTAGGAACCTCAACTCCATTAGGATCTATTGGATATTGATTATGTTCATCTCTATATGGCATTCCATATTGATTTTTAATAAAAGGACTAGCTATATGACAAAGACCAAGTCCTACACAAGGAATGTCAAGAATAAGTTCTACCATTCTAGCATACATAGATAATTGCATAGTATAATGATAACCGTTGCAATTAGGAAGATAATTAAGAGGAGGTAACATATATTCTGATTTTAGAATATATTCATTAGTTCTTTGATGAGGCTTACAAGTTTTATCTTTTTTAAAATAACCAGATTGAAACTGAAGACCATCACGATTAGTTTTCCAATCAAGAATTACAAAATCTTGATCTCTTATACAAAGAATATCTATAGTACCACTTATAAGATAATCAATAAGAAAAGCTCCAATTTCACTATATATTGTATAACCTTTATCTGTGTAAAATTGAAATACACGATAAATTTCTTCATATTTATTATTTGTAGCTTTTTTAAATTCTTCTATATCAAGAGGTTTTACATTTAGATAAGGAATATCTGCAACTGTTACGACACGTCCATCATCTATTTTAGTTAGATATTGAATTGCTTTTTTAAATATACTAACTTCTTTTATAGCATCTTCAAGTCCATTATGTGTAATAGTTCCTCTAGCACAAGCTTCATTTGTTATATCTTGCCATTGTTTTTCAAGTTGTTTTTCACTCATTCCAAGCTCTTTAGCTTTTTTATGAAGCCAATACTTTTTATTAAACTTAGGAACATAGTTGTCATGAATTAAAGTAGTAACAGAAGTATAACTGTTACCATTAGAATCACTATATTTATGTCCTTCTTCTTTAAAATAAAGAAAAACTTCATCATACCTACTATCTCTCATATTTTATGTTGTTAATATGATTTATAATATTGGCACGACATATCATGCCCCAAACTTTATCTATCCATTCTTGTTTAGATAAACCATATAAAGAAACTACTTTATTATACAAAAGTGTAATAGCTTTACGTTGTCCATCATTAATTCCTAAATTATACGCATTTTCAATATCTATATTACGATCTTTTTTAATATCTTCATATGTATATCCTCCTAGTTTATGTATAATAGCAGTTTTAATACGCTTCGGCATCCATTGAACTAAGAACTGTTTGACCACCTCTACCAATTTCAGTTTCTTTTTCATACATTAAATTTTGTTTAGCTTCTTCAAGTTTTTTAAGTATAGACGGAATATCTCCAGCTTTTTTACTAACAGCATCAATAAGATTCATAATGTTAGGAATTTCCTCTAATGTAATATTAGTATTAAGCTTTTCATTAAGAACATTGTTTATTACATCTATACTTAAATTTATATTATGAACTGTTTTTAATATATTTTCTACAACTTTACCTGCTTCTGTTATATTTTCATCATAGTATCTACTAATAAGACGAATAACAAGTTTATCAGGTATATAATCTTTATCTAATCCTGCTTGCTCTATAGCTAATTTAAGAGCTTCTGGATCACTAAGACCAGATTGTCTAGCAGGTGATTTAGGATCACCAAGATAATAAATGACAATAGCTTCAGCAATATAATTCTTTTTATCAGGCGTTTTATCTCTAGTATAAAGTTCTCTAATATCTCTATCTATGAGTTGTCTAACAGTAGGAGGTTTAGGCATACCATTATCATCAATAACGATAAGACTATCTATTAACATTTTATTGTTCATAATCTCCTATTTTAATATATTCATTACTAACAGCTACTACTTCATGAGAACAATAAAGAAAAAGTCTTGCATAAACTTCACCTTTAGTATTGCATAATTTTCTAAATAATTTTTTGTTATTATTTACAGCAATACTTGTTATATATCTATAATATCTTTCTTGTGAAATATGTTTAGCATTTTCTTTATTAAGTGCTTTTTTAAATATTATATATTTCTCTTTTCCAAGTTGTTCTTTAGCTTCTTGAATTAGAGCTTGTTGTTCACTTGTTTTAAGCATTTGAATAGTCTTTGGTGTTCTTATATTTCCTATAAAAGGAATACCAGTCCAACGACCTTCTCTAAGAAAATTAGCAGCTTCAAACTCACAATGTTCAATAATAGCAAGTGCAATATCTTTATCAATTATATTTTTGTCAATACAATTTAGAATATCTTGTTTTCTACATATTGTAACATCGTATCCTCCATTTGGAAATTTAAAAATATCCTCCATATTTGTATTAAATTTAATTATTGAAAAAAGAGAACTAATAAACATATTATTAGTTCTCTTACTAATATTTTAAACTATAATTTTTGGAGTACCTGGCATAATTATATTATTTTTCTTAGCTTCTCCTGTTTTTATAACAAAAGGATTTACATAATCATTACAACACTTTTTATATGCACCATGAATAGCACAATTAGGAACAAGTTTAAATTCAATAAAATAACATTGTTCTTGCACTCCGAGAACTTTATTATAAACATCCATATCTCCTTCTATTATATTCAAAATATTATTTATAGTAAGAAGATTTGTAGGAGCAGAAAGATGATGTCCTAACATAATATCACTTGGTGCAATTATAAGTTTTTCTCCAACATCAAGTTTAGTAATCAATTCACTATTTGTTTTACCTGCTTTAACAAAAATAGGAATTGCAGCAATATCAGAATTTTTCTTATTTCTACGATTAGCAAGAATAAGAGTAGAAAGTTTTTCTCTAAATACAACACCAACAATAGTATAATTATCATCTACTTCGATATGAGAAGTAACATTAGCGATATACTCTTTTGTAATATCAGAAAGAGTTGTTGGAAGATTAAGAGTAAAAACTCCTTGTTTACCATTTACATTAAGTGTTAGCATAATTTTAATTTATTATTTAATAAATAGTACATATTTATGCTATTAGCCGAGCATTACACAATCATGTATTTTACACGAAGCACATCATTATATAATGCACTAAGCGAAGCATTATTATAAATAATAGCATTATAAAAAGACAATGATATAAACTTGCGTCTCTTATCACGGTCTATACGCTCTTTTTTTACACCACGATGTAAACGCACACTCTCATTAGCCGACACAAAGATAGAGAACAATTCAATATTAGGAAATCTCTTGCAAAGCGACTCCAAACCAGCATCGTCGATAACGTAAATTTCCTTATCGCCCACCTGTTCAATAGTTGTCCAATATTCATATCCGCCATATTGCGTATAAGCCAGCATCTTGCGAACCACCAAATCCGAACTGAAGGTATTGTCC